>JADMIO010904320.1_pt1 | contig 100777 bp, 104 predicted proteins | sample 8958161 | NCBI WGS metagenome assembly JADMIO01 (sample SAMN16585339, study PRJNA669376) | soil metagenome | isolation source: Crop rotation soil | place: USA: Cullars Rotation, Alabama | collected 2011 | reverse complement strand
CGCGACAACTTGTCCACGTGGAATTCTAAGCTTAGGATCCCAATGTGCTGGAAAGTTATCTCGTCTGCTGTTGCAGGAATGGCACTGCTTCTCATTAAAGATAAAGTGTTCTGGTAAAACACAAACCACAAGACTCATTAACCTAATTTTTAATATGAATCGTTTTTTATTTCTATTATTTTTCTGCGCATCCAATTTGATTTGGGCCCAGGAGGCTGCAAAATGGCAGGGAAAATTTGAACAGCTGGGCACCACGTTGCCTACTCCGAATGAATATCGCTCAGGTTCAGGTGCACCCGGCCCCAAATACTGGCAGCAAAAAGCAGATTATGTGATCAACGTTGAACTTCACGATGACAACCAAAGCATCGATGGTTCAGAAACGATTACTTATACCAACAATTCACCAGATGTTTTGAAGTATCTGTGGGTTCAACTCGATCAAAACATTTTCGCAAAAGAGAATTCGCTGAGAAAAGCCGAAACGACTGAAACACTTGAAGACTCAGTAGCTGCAAAAACGTACGGACCAATTGTATCTGACTTTGAAGGCGGCTACAACATCAAAGCCGTGAAAGATGCAACCGGTAAAGCCTTGCCTTATACCATCAACAATACCATGATGCGTGTTGACCTTCCAGTGCCCTTAAAGACAGGAGAGAAGTTATCGTTTGGAATTGACTGGTCATACAAGATCAACGATGGTATGATCTTTCGCGAAAGAACCATGTATGAATATTTTCCAGCGGATGGAAATTACTCATATGTCATTGCTCAGTGGTTTCCAAGGATGTGCGTATATGACGATGTAAATGGCTGGCAGAATAAGCAGTTTCTCGGACAGGGCGAGTTTGCGCTTCCTTTCGGAAATTATAAAGTAAAGATCACCGTTCCGGCAGATCACATTGTAGCAGCAACCGGCACATTGAAAAATCCTGAACATGTTCTTTCAAAAACAGAACTTGAACGATTCAATCGTGCAAAAACATCTTTCGACAAACCGGTGATCATCGTAACGCAGGACGAAGCAGTTCAGAAAGAAAAAACAAAGTCGACCGCAAAGAAAGTCTGGGAATTCAATGCAGATAACGTTCGCGATTTTGCTTTTGCATCTTCACGCAAGTTTATTTGGGATGCGCAGGCGGTAAAGATCGGCAGCAACACACCGCTCGCCATGTCGTTCTATCCAAAAGAAGGAAATCCCCTCTGGGAAAAGGAGTCAACCAAGGCGGTTAAGAATGCACTCGAAGTTTACTCACGCATGACGATCGATTATCCTTACCCCGTAGCAATCTCCGTTCACGCTGCTGATCAGGGCATGGAGTATCCGATGATCTGTTTCAACCGTGGTCGTCCGGATAAAGATGGAAAAGTAAGCAACACGAAACTACTCAGCATGATCGGGGTGATCGTGCACGAAGTAGGCCACAACTTTTTCCCGATGATCATCAACAACGATGAACGCCAGTGGACCTGGATGGACGAAGGCGTTAACACCTTTGTTCAGCTGGTAACAGAAATGGAGCGTTATCCGGATCTCGAATTTACCAGGGGAAAACCCAGCGCGCTTCCCATTTACATGCGTGGCGACAAGAGTCAGTTCCGCCCGCTCATGACAAACTCAGAACAGGTTGTTAAATTCGGTGCAGAACAATATCAGAAATGCGGAACTGCACTTTTCATACTTCGCGAAACAGTAATGGGCCGGGAGCTTTTCGATAAATCATTCAAAGAATATGCGCAGCGCTGGGCATTCAAGCATCCCATGCCTGCGGATTTTTTCAGAACAATGGAAGATGCTTCCGCAGTTGATCTCGACTGGTTCTGGAGAGGCTGGTTTTACACGACAGATGTTTCAGATCAAACCCTCGACCAGGTTAAATGGTACAGGCTGAAAACAGAGAAGTCTGATCTGGAAAATAAAGATGTCAAAACCAAAAAGGGTGATCTTGCCAACGGAAAGTCTGCCAATGATTTCAGCGATGGTCCGCAAGATTTCACGTTGCTGCCAACAGAAGGTTCCAGCTATGGAGAATTCTTAAGCCGTGTTGATGACAAGGCCATCATGAAAAAACTTGAGAACAAAAACATTTACGAGATTACCGTATCAAATAAAGGAGGGCTGGTAATGCCGGTGATCGTAGAGTGGACTTACAAAGACGGAAGCAAGGAAACAGAGAAAATACCTGCAGAAATCTGGAGAACGAATGAAAATAAATTCAGCAAGGTCTTTGTTAAGGATAAGGAAGTTGCCACGGTGATCATCGATCCGAACAACGACACGGCCGACATCAATATTGAAGACAACATTTTCCCGAAAATGCAGAAGGATTCAAAGTTTGATGAGTTTAAAAAGAAGGGGAATTAGTCCTGGACTTAATTTCTAGAGAGAACAACACGCCAATATGAAGATTGAAAAGATATTTCTCACGGTAGTTATCATCGCGACTGCATTTACTTCCGGTTTCGGTCAAACCACTCCGCAATGGAAAGGAAAGTTCGAACAGCTTGGCCAGATGTTGCCAACCCCGAATTCTTACCGCACAGGTTCAGGCGCTCCGGGTGTAAATTACTGGCAGCAACGGGCAGACTACGTGATCAATGCATCGGTTGATGAAACCACGCACCTCCTTACGGGATCGGAAACTATCACGTATTATAACAACTCACCCGAGTCGTTAAAATATCTTTGGCTTCAGCTCGACCAAAACCTGTTTGCACCAGAGAACATGACAGATCAAAGCAGAACAGGAATGGTTGTTGACTCAATTCCAGCGGGTTATCTCAGCACAGTGTCAGGCATTAACCCAACGGACTACGTTGGTGGCTATACTATTAAATCAATCAAAGAAGCTGCAGGAAAAACACTTGCGTATATCATCAATAAAACGATGATGCGGGTTGATCTTCCAGCTCCGCTCAAAACGGGAGAGAAGTTTATATTTTCCATTGATTGGTCTTACACCGAATACGACAGACAGGTGATGGATGGACGAGGAGGCTATGAATATTTTCCGGAAGATGGAAATTACATTTACACTTTCGCGCAGTGGTTTCCACGCATGTGTGTTTTCGATGACTATGAAGGATGGCAGAACAAACAATTTCTCGGACGTGGCGAGTTTGCATTGACATTTGGAAATTATCGTGTGCGGATCACCGTACCTTCAGATCACATTGTGGGTGCAACCGGCACAATCCAAAATCCAAAAGAAGTTCTTACACCTGAGCAGATCCAGAGGTTTGAAACAGCAAAGAAAACTTTTGACCAGCCCGTTGTGATTGTCACAGAGGCCGAGGCAAGGGAAAAGGAAAAGACGCGTTCAACAAAGAAAAGCACCTGGGAATTTTATGCAGAGAACGTGCGCGACTTTGCATTCGCAAGCTCCAGAAAATTTATTTGGGATGCGATGGCAGTGAAGATCGAAGACAAAACTCCGTTGGCCGAATCACTCTATCCGAAAGAAGGAAATCCGCTATGGGGAAAAGAATCGACTAAAGCGGTAAAGAACGCTTTGGAAGTTTATTCGAAGCGCACGATTGATTATCCATATCCTGTTGCTTATTCGGTTCACACTGCCGATCAGGGAATGGAATACCCGATGATCTGTTTCAATGGCGGTCGTCCGAACAAAGACGGCACTTATTCAGCGCAGACTTTACTTGGTATGATTCACGTTATTACGCATGAGGTTGGTCATAACTTTTTCCCCATGATCGTAAACTCTGACGAACGTCAATGGTCGTGGATGGACGAAGGATTAAATTCTTTTCTCGACAAAGAAACTATTCAGGAACGTTATCCTTACCTAAATTACACCCGTGGAACACCAAAAACGATCACACCTTATATGAAGGGCGATAAAACGCAGATGCGTCCGGTGATGAGTATGTCAGACAACATCCGCGCAATGGAGTTTGGAGCAAATGCATATTCAAAGCCTTCGGCTGCATTAACATTGCTCCGGGAAACGGTAATGGGCCCTGAGTTGTTTGACAAAGCATTTAAAGAATACGCACAGCGCTGGGCATTCAAACATCCGCAACCCGCTGATTTTTTTCGTACCATGGAAGATGCTTCGGCTGTAGACCTTGACTGGTTCTGGAGAGGCTGGTTCTTTACAACAGACAACGTTGATGTGGAATTGAATGAAGTGAAATGGTTTAAGCTGCGAAGTGAAAAAGCCGATCCTGAAAACAAGGATGTAAAAGTGCAAACCGGTGACCTTGCATCTGCAAAAGCCAATGGAAACGGTCAGCCGGGTGATTTTACTAACGGGCCCCAGCAGTTCACCGTTACCAACACCCCTGAGAAATTGTACGGAGAATTCAGGAGCACCCTTAGCGATGATGCTGTCCGTAAAAAACTTGAAAATAAAAACATCTACCAGCTTAAATTTAAGAATGTTGGCGGGCTGGTAACTCCGCTTGTCATCGAATGGACCTATAAAGACGGGTCGAAAGAGATCGAAAGGATCCCGGCCGAAGCGTGGAGGATCAACGAGCAGGAAATCACGAAAGTCTTTGTAAAAGAAAAGGAAGTTGTGAATATTGTAGTCGATCCGAATTTTGAGCTGGCAGATGTGGATGCAACCAATAATTCTTTTCCTAAAAAGGAGGTCGGGTCCAGATTTGACCAATTCAAAGGAAATCATTGATTAACCCAGTCCAAAAAGAAGAAGCCACTCCTGTAAATTCAGGGTGGCTTTTTTGATTCATCACCGATATTAGCCTTAACTCGTTACCTATGAAAAGAATCATTCTCACCTTATTAGCGGGAGGTGCAAGCATCATGCTGCACGCCCAGGAGTCAAATAAATGGGAGGGCAAATTCGAGCAGCTGCAACAGTTGCTTCCCACACCCAATGAATACCGGTCAGCATCCGGGTCGCCCGGCCCTAAATACTGGCAGCAACGCGCAGACTATATCATCGATGCTGAACTTGATGAGAATAAAAATATCCTCACGGGAAAAGAAACGATTACCTACACGAACAATGCTCCCGAATCACTGACATTCCTTTGGCTGCAGCTGGATCAGAATATCAATAAAAAGAACAATGAAGATTTTGGAGACGTCTATGGAACAATGACAGATTCACTTTCCGGTTTGCGTGCACAATACCTGACTCGCGCACTGGATTTTGAGGCTGGCTACACGATCAAATCGGTTACAGACAAAACCGGGAAGAGCTTACCGACAACAGTTAACAACACGATGATGCGTGTTGACCTTCCGACTGCCATTAAGCCAGGTGAAACATACTCATTTTTAATAGAGTGGTCATACGTGATTACCGACCGTAGTCTTTTCATTCTGTCACGCGAAGGATATGAGCATTTCCCAGATGACAATAATAACGTTTACCTGATCGCACACTGGTTTCCACGCATGTGTGTCTTCAACGATACCGAAGGCTGGCAAAATAAACAGTTTCAGCGCCTGGGAGAATTTGCCCTGGAGTTTGGAAACTACAAGGTCAACATTACTGTACCCGCAGATCACATCGTAGCGTCTACCGGATCGTTACTTAATGGGAAGGATGTGTTAACAGCAACAGAATTGCAGCGCTTTGAAAAAGCCAAAACTTCGTTCGACAAGCCAATGATGATTGTAACGGAAGCTGAAGCTGTGGCCAAAGAGAAAACCAAATCAACAGCAAAGAAGACCTGGAAATTTCAGGCGGACAATGTGCGTGATTTTGCTTTGGCGAGTTCGCGCAAATTTATGTGGGACGCGCAGGCAGTGAAACTTCCAACCAACACGGTGCTGGCAATGTCCTTTTATCCGAAAGAAGGTTTGCCGGTCTGGTCTGAAGAATCTACCAAGGCGGTGAAAAATGCATTGGAGGTTTATTCAAAATACAGCTTTGATTATCCCTACCCGGTAGCTATTTCTGTAAATACTTCAAATATCGGAATGGAGTTCCCGATGATCAGCTTTAACGGAGGAAGACCTGTAGAGGGTAAAATAACAGACGCGAAAAAGAAAAGTATGATCTCAACGATCGTCCACGAAGTGGGTCATAATTTCTTTCCGATGATCGTGAGCTCTGACGAACGCCAGTGGTTTTGGATGGATGAAGGATTGAATACATTTCTCGAAGATATGACCAAAGAGCAACGCTATGGCTGGGATCTGTCTGTAAAGGAAATTGTTCCCTACATGAAGGGCGACAAGAACATCATGAAACCGGTGATGAGTACAGCGGACAATGTAGAGCTGCGACAAATTGGAAATAACGCTTACAACAAGCCAGGAGCTGCGTTGTACATCCTTCGCGAAACCGTAATGGGTCCCGAACTTTTCGATAAGGCATTTAAAGAGTATGCTACAAAGTGGATGTACAAGCATCCGAATCCGGCAGATTTTTTCCGCACCATGGAGGATGCATCAGCGGTTGATCTCGACTGGTTCTGGAGAGGTTGGTTTTACACGACCGATCATGTAGACATTGCTGTGGATGAAGTGAAGTGGTTTAAGCTGAAAACCCAGCAAACAGATCTCGAGAATAAAAACAAAACGGTGAAAAGTGGAGACTTGATGGGAAGTTCATCCAATCAAAACACTTCAGATTTCAGTAACGGTCCACAGGAATTTACTGTCACCGATACACCTGACAATCTTTATGGAGAGTTCAGAAGCAAAGTGAATGACAATGCGATCCGGCAAAAACTTGAGAACAAGAATATTTATCAGGTTAAATTCAAGAATATTGGTGGCCTCGTAATGCCCCTGGTGATCGAGTGGACATACAAAGATGGCTCGAAGGAAATAGAAAGGATCCCAGCTGAGATCTGGCGCACAAATGAGAAAGAGTTCACAAAAGTCTTTGTGAAAGATAAAGAAGTCAGCAACATTTTACTGGATCCGAATTTCGAATTGGCAGACACCGAGATGGAAAACAACACTTTCCCGAAAAAGCCACAGGAATCAAAATTCGATCAGTTCAAGAAGGGCAAATAACGAAGCCCGGAACTTTATTTATCGGTGCTTACGTCATCTAGATGAAGCTTGTGCAGAATTCGGTGTACAACCGGTGCGAGCAAGAGTGCAACAGTGCTGAGAAAAACAATGCCACTGAAAATCGCATATCCTGACGCAAAATATTTGGCACTGTCGCTGATCAATGGATTAACCGGGCCCATCCCTGTAAGGATCATGCTCGAATTTACCAGCGAATCGAGCCATGAGAGTTGGTTCAGATAATGATAACCCAACATCCCGAGGCCCAGCGATACACCGATGAGCATAAAGGAAAGGACTGTATGCCAGATCACCCGAAGCCAGAATAGCGGACGCGGTAATAAGGGCTCTGACTTGTGTTCAAATTGCATCATTGTATAAGTTCTACTATTAGAAAACTGCATCGTGCTAACTAATGGGGTGTCAACAGCGTGGGATCATTCCAAACATCTTCGTAGTTGTCTTCTCCCATAAGAAATCTCCAGCCTGGAGCCAAACCCAAGAATTTTATTATTTCAGGTCTCCAATTAACTAAGTGCTCAACATGTAATGGCACAAAAAAATTAGGATCATCAGAAAATTCCTCTCCTCTCCAGATATACCACCCGGTTGTATCACCCTCGGGCGGATGCCTCAGACCATTGATTGGCCAGATGCCAGTTTTAACGTTTTGAGAAATTCCTACTTTTAGATTAAGGGGCGACTCTAAATAACTGGCATTGTATCGTTTGCAAACTTCAATTTGTTTTTTAATATCGAACGTGACCAAATTTGACTAGGTTTATGTTTTACTTTGTGGCATAGAAATGTATTTTTCTAAGCTTGAGTCAGGATCTTCAATGCTTTTTCCAAATCAACATTCCCTCCTGAAATGATTATCCCAACCTTTTTCCCTGAGAATTTTTCTTTCGATTTTAGAACGGCCGCAAGTGCGACAGCTGCAGAGGGTTCAACAATAAGTTTCAGTCTTTCCCACATCAGTCTCATGGCTTCCGCGATTTGTTGATCGCTCACAGTGATTACCTCCTTCACATTTTCGCGGATGATGGCAAAATTCTTTTCTCCGATGGTAGTGAGAAGACCATCAGCGATGGTGTTGGATTGAGATGGTTCGATCTTGCCACTTTTCATGGAACGAAAAGCATCGTCTGCTCCTTCCGGTTCCGCTGCGATTACTTTTGTGTTGGGGGAAAAATATTTAGTGGCCAGTGCTGTTCCGCTGATTAAGCCACCGCCACCAACAGGAGCAATGATAAAATCCAGGTCTTGATAATCTTCAAATAATTCCTTCGCTGCTGTGGCCTGGCCGGTTATCACATCATAGTTGTTGAATGGATGGATTTCTATCGCACCGGTTTTGCCCACCACTTCCGCCAGTGTTGTTTCGCGTGACTGGATATTGTTCTCACATTCAAATGTTTCAGCGCCATAACCTTCAACCCCTTTTTTCTTAATGGCAGAAACAGTTTTGGGCATCACAATAAAAGATTTCATGCCCAACATCTTCGCAGCCCGCGCGACCGCCTGCGCATGGTTTCCACTTGAATGTGTGGCAATGCCCTTTGCACGTTGTTCAGCTGATAATTGCAGCGCAGCGTTCATGGCACCGCGAGCCTTGAACGCACCAACATTCTGTAAATTCTCACACTTAAAAAACAGCTTGCAGCCGGCAATGTCATCAATACCCTGCGAAGTCATCACCGGAGTCCGGTGAACATACTTCCTGATCCTTTCGTGAGCCTCACTAATATTTTCTTTCGAGATCATCTAAAAGAATAAATTTCAATGTAAGTTTTTATTAAATCTGAAATCTGGAATTAATGCGCATCGAGCCAGTTATCCCCAACCCCAACTTCAACTTCCATCGGCACTTCGAGTTTCACCGCACCGCACATCAATAAACGGACATTTTCTTTAACAGTTTCGATTTCATCTTTGTGCAGATCAAAAACAAGTTCATCGTGGACCTGCATGGTCATTTTTGTTTTTAATTTTTCTTTCGCCAGCCATTGATGAATATTCACCATGGCGATCTTGATAATGTCTGCAGCGCTTCCCTGGATGGGTGCGTTGATGGCATTCCGTTCGGCAAATCCGCGGGTGGCAACATTTCTTGAATTGATGTCGCGGAGGTAACGTCTTCTGCCAAATATTGTCTCCACAAATTCTTTTTCGCGCGCCAGGTTAATGGAATCATCCATGTATTTTTTTATGGCCGGAAATTCCTGGAAGTAAGATTTGATGATCTCCGAAGCCTCCGACCTGGCGATGCCAAGATTTTGCGATAGTCCAAAAGCAGTGCTGCCATAGAGAATGCCGAAGTTTACTTCTTTGGCTTTCCTTCTCATATCCGGAGTCACTTTGTCGAGCTCAACTTTGAAAACTTTGGCTGCTGTTGTGGTGTGAATATCACGTTTGGTTCTGAAAGCTTCGATCATCGTTTCATCCTTAGCGAAAGATGCAGCAATGCGCAGTTCGATCTGCGAATAATCTGCGGACATGAAAACATAATCATCGTTGCGTGCTACAAAGGCTTTTCTGATCTGTCGTCCCTTTTCAGTACGAATGGGAATATTCTGTAAGTTTGGATTGTTCGAGCTCAGTCTTCCGGTGGCTGCAACGGCCTGGCGATAGTCGGTGTGGATTCGTCCATCGTACTGGCTTATCATTTTCGGAAGTGCTTCTACGTAAGTTGACCGAAGCTTATCATATTCACGGTAGTCGAGAATTTTCTTTGCAATCTCGTGTTCTGCGGCAAGCGACTGCAAAATATCTTCCCCCGTTGCATACTGGCCTGATTTCGTTTTCTTCGGCTTCTCCAGCAGTTTCATTTTATCGAACAATACTTCTCCGAGCTGTTTTGGAGAACCGATATTGAATTCAACGCCCGCGACCTGGAAAATATCACGTTGAACTTTTTCAGTTTCGCTACGCAGTTCTTCCGACATTTTGTTCAGCGCTTTGATATCAACCTTTACACCCTCAAATTCCATCGCGCCAAGCACCTTTACCAATGGCATTTCAATTTCATGCATCAGTTTTCCGTGTCCGCGTTGTTCAAGCTCTTTTAATAAAGGCTCTTTGAGTTGAAAGATCTTGTCGATGCGTTCGCAGACCTGGTTTTTTTGTCGTGAGTCAGGATCAGCGAGCAGGTCGTAATTCAGGAATTGAGAACACAATACCTGAAGGTCGTGTGCAGCTTCTGGTTCAATCAAATAATGTGCAACCATTGCATCAAACACATTGCCGTTTACCTGAACTCCGTATTTTTTCAGAACCAGTATTGTGCTTTTTAGATTGTGACCGATCTTTTCGATTTGTTCGGATGAAAAGAAGGGTTCAAACTCTTGCGCCACTTTTTCGGCTTCGTCTGCATTACTGATCGGTACAAAATGCGCTTCGTCAGCCTGAAATGAAAATGCAAGACCTCTTAGTTGATAGTCAAAATTCGGAGCATGGTCTGTGATCGATTCGACAGCCACTGATTTTTGCGTGCACAGTTTTTCGATCAGTGCTTTTCTAAGCTCAGGGAGGTCGGCCTGATAATACTTGATCTTCTCTTCATCAAAATTTTTCTTATCTGAAACTGTTGTTGCTGCAGCAGCCGGGTTTTTTCCGAACATGGAAAGCTGAGCATCCTGCGGTCGTGAAGGTGCCGCTGACGCGGGTGCTGATTCGCCAAAAGCGCGCGCAGCAATTCCCTTGAATTCCAGATCATCAAAGATCGGTTTAAGAATGTCCTGGATCGGACCCGTATACAGCAATTCTTCTTCGTTGAATTCAACCGGAACGTCTGTAATGATAGTGGCAAGTTTTTTCGAAAGTATTGCCTGCTCTCCGTATTGTGTGAGAAGCTCTTTTTGTTTTCCCTTCAGTTCGTGTGCGTGGGCTACAATGTTTTCAACTGTGCCGTATTGTTTGATGAGCGCTGCAGCGGTTTTCGGGCCAACGCCAGGAACACCAGGAATATTATCGGACGTATCGCCCTGCAACCCCAGAATATCTTTTACCTGGGAAACATTTTCGATATCCCATTTTTCGCATACTTCTTTCGGGCCAAGAACGTCAACCGCATTTCCCATGTATGCCGGTTTGTAAAGAAAAACGCAGTCATTCACGAGCTGGCCAAAATCTTTGTCGGGCGTCATCATGTAAACTTCAAAATCGCGTTTACATGCTTCGGCAGCGAGTGTTCCGATAATGTCATCAGCTTCATAACCATCAAGCTCAAGAATGGGAATGTTGAATCCGCGAATGATCTCTTTTACTTTCGGAATTCCATAACGAATATCTTCAGGAGTTTCCTGGCGTGTGGCTTTATAGTCCGCAAAGATCTGGTCGCGAAAAGTTTTGGCGGAGGTATCAAATGCAATACCGATGTGTGTCGGCTTTTGTTTTTGGATAACTTCCATCAATGTGTTGGTGAATCCGAAAGGCACGGAAGTATTGATGCCTCGTGAATTTATTCTCGGAGTTTTTGTAAAGGCAAAATGCGCGCGGTAAACAAGTGCGTAAGCGTCTAAAAGAAACAGCTTTTTCGATGGTTTAGTCATGCTGTAAATTAAACAGGTTCCAATTAAAGAATGTAATTAAATTATGGCATAATGAAAATTTTTATAGCTTGTTCCACATGATCCTGACACCGCTTCACTATTTCCAAAAATGGCAGAAAGAAACGCCTCAGCATATATTTCTGCGACAGCCGATCAATGATCAATGGCATGTTTTTACCTATGAGCGGGCCGGCAACGAAATTGGCCGCATTGCCACCGCACTTACCAGGTTGAATCTTCCCCCACGAAGGCACATCGCGATCCTGTCAAAGAATTGCGCGCATTGGATCATGGCAGATCTTGCCATTATGCTGTCAGGTCATATCAGCGTTCCAATATATCCTACGCTTTCGGCATCTGGTGTCAATCAGATCCTGGCGCACAGTGAAGCAGCGGTTTTATTTGTTGGAAAACTCGACAATTATGCGTCACAGAAATCTGGTATACCTCATAATGTGGTTAAGATATGCTTTAACATGTATGGAAGTAATGACGGAATGCTTTGGGATGATCTCGTAGCAAAAAATGAAATGTTAAAGACGGACCTTTTGCCGGAGGCAGAACAACTGGCTACAATCATGTATTCGTCAGGAACAACCGGAACGCCTAAAGGTGTGATGTTGAGCCATGGTGCTTTTGGTTTGGTTGGCGATCAGGTTGTGAAATCATTACAGATCAGAAATGATGATAAATTTATTTCCTATCTGCCATTGAGCCACATTGCAGAACGGGGTTTGATGGAGATGGCGGCATTGCGGTCCGGAGGTTCAATTTCATTTATTGAGTCACTTGATAAGTTTGCTGCGAATCTTCAGCACGAGATGCCCACAATATTCGGAGGTGTTCCAAGAATATTTTTGAAGTTTCAGGAAGGCGTGTTGAAAAAGATCCCGCAGAAAAAATTGTCAACGTTACTTTCAATACCGCTCGTTGGCACCATGATCAGCCGATCGATCAGGAAGAAACTCGGCCTTGCAAACGCACGGGTTGTTGTATGCGGTGCCGCGCCTACGCCAGCTTCACTCATTACATGGTTCGATAAGCTCGGAATCAAAATTCGCGAAGCATACGGCATGACCGAGAACACAGCTTTTTCACATTGTAATCTTGACAGGATCAAACTTTCTTCGGTTGGTCAGCCGTGGCCGGGAGTAAAGGTGAAACTTGGTGATGACAACGAAATCCTGATCAACAGCAAAGCATTAATGAAAGGATATTACAAGGATGATCAGACGACAAGCCAGGTGTTCACGAAAGACGGTTTTTTAAAAACGGGCGATCAGGGCATGATTGATGATGAAGGTTTTCTTTTTATTACGGGGAGAATTAAAGATCAGTTCAAGACAGACAAAGCAAAGTTCATCGCTCCCGCACCGATTGAGCTGAAGCTTCAGGCGAATCACGACATTGACCAGGTTTGCGTGGTGGGCCTCAATCTTCCTCAGCCGATCGCGCTGATTACACTGACGCCCGCTGCGAAGGAAAAACCACAGCAGGAAGTGACTGCAGGTATTGCTGAAATCCTTAAGAGTGTAAATCAGGATCTGGAAGATTATGAGCGTTTGCAAACTGCTGTGATACTCAAAACGGAATGGACTGTTGAAAACGCGTTACTTACACCTTCGATGAAGGTGAAGAGAAATGAAATCGAGAAAATTCATCAGCCAAGATACCTGGAGTGGTATGGTAAGAAACAGGAAGTTATTTGGGAATACAATCCTGCCCTGACCCCCTGACCCCCTTGAAAAAAGGGGGAACTCCTGCGCGCTGGAATGTAATTAATCTTTTAACTGGCCTGTGATTACACGATCGTAGGTGATGAAATCCGTGTTGATAGGTTCGTATCCTTTTTGACGCAGCAACATAGCGATCTGAGCACGATGATATGAGGAATGGTTCACCAGATGGATCATGATGTTTTCAACGTTGTTGGTATACGGCTCATTAACGTAGTTCCTATACGTCATTTCACGATCGAAATTATCGGTACTTTCCACAAATTCGAGCCATTGTTTACCTGCAGTTTCTGCCATGGTTACCAACTGATCGAGCGAATAGGTGCCCCAAAGCTTTACATCCGGAGCAGGAAGGCCTTTTATGCGGTGAAGCCAGAGAAATTGAGCTGCAACCACGTGACCCAATAGCGAAAGGATTTTTTCGTCACTTACCTGCTGGCGGATGAGTGCTCCGATCACCCTTTTGTTTGCCCAGGCATTGTACTGATACAGTTTCAGGAAATACTTTTTCATTCTGCCGGCAAGTTACAATGCAAAATACTTTTGCAAATGTTTCGTGCAGAAAAGTACAGAACAAAAACAGTTGTTAGGCAATTTCTAACCAATCAAACAGGGTGACTGATTTTTTGCTTTGGCAATACCAACGGTTGAATTTTGAAATACGTCAGGTTTCGCCATATCCATTCCACAGGGCCGTATGCAAAATAACGGAACCACAGGCGCGCGAGGAAGATCTGCAAGGTGAATATTACCAGGCCCAGCATGAGCGAATAGAAAGACCCAAGTTCATAAACAAGGCCCAGGCCGTAACTGAAGAAGATCATGGTTCCAAAAAACGTTTGCATGAGATAAACCGTGAGCCCCATTCTTCCAACAGGATACAGAACCATTAGTCGTTTGTTCCATTTTTCTTTTTGGAAAAGTATCAAAACCCAGGCTACGTAGATCAGCGCGAGTGCCGCATTGAAAATGTCCATCATGAATCCACCCACCATCCACATCACCATCTGGTTCAATTCAATTTTCAGAAGTTGAGCTCCACCAAAGAACAAGGCACTGAATACAACAGCTCCCAGGATAGTCCACAGCGATATTTTGATCGATCTTTTCAACCACGGGGTATTTGTAGGGAGGTTCTCGAAAAATCTTTTTCTGCCAGCGTAGATCCCAAGCAGAAATAGTCCGAAGGTTATATAGATCCTTCCTGAAAATACCTGGAACTCCATTTTATCAGTGAAGCCGTTGAGGTTCGCTTTAAGAATTTCCAGATAGCTTCCGTTTTTCACAGTTTCATAGTAGGCCATCAGTTGTTTCGGATCCTGATCAAAAACATTAGGACCTTGCGGAAGAAAAATTTGTACGCCACGGGTTACGAGCGCTGGAATATCGAAAACCAGAAGAAAGGCAATGATCAGCAATGCCCTGTCGGGCAGACGGTAGAATAACAGTAATGCAAATCCCAGCAATGCATAAATGCCCAAAATGTCGCCCCGGTAATGGATATGGTGCAGCATACCGATGGCCAGGAGAATGAGCAACCGCCAGGTGAACCGCAGCAGAAAGTTTCCTTCCGAACCGCTTTTTGAGAACTGAATATGAAAGCTCAATCCGAAAAGAAAGGAAAAGATCATGAAGAATTTTCCCATGATGAATATCCCACCAAATCCTGACGCAATACCATTGAGGATACCGCTTTGCTCTACACCAGCCGGGGGAGGACCAGCATAATATTGTTCCATCATGTGGATCAACACAATTCCGAAAAGACTGAAACCGCGAAGCACATCAATTGCCTCAATGCGATTGGAAGAGGGAAGCTGGGTAGACATTGTAACAGGGTTGACCTTTTTCAACGGAAGGATTTCAATAAGGTTGCCTTGGACTCTTTCCCGCAAGAAGAACGGTAGCATTAGCTTCTAAGATTTAGTTACCAAAATAAAGAAATGACTAATGCCATAAATGCCAGGTTCTACAGATGTCTAAGCTCCGCCAACTGATCCAATATCCATCCTGTCAAAGAAAGCCGCTCCCGTGTTGCTGGCAATACCTCGTGTTCGATCTGGTCACTTCTGAAGCAAACAAGTCTTCCGGCTATCGGCAATATTTCGGGCGACTCATTTTTGAGATGCATTTTTAATTGTCCGCCATGCGCAGCTGTCCAGTTTTCATTCAGGTAACAGATCACGGACAGCTTTCGGTGATCATCGTGTCTGAACTGATCAAGGTGCCGTTTGTAATAAGATCCGATAGGATAGACCGTCATGTGCACTTCAAAATCTTTCAGGCTCAGATACAACGCCTGGTTTAGGTGTTGAACAAGATCGCTGAGCCGGTTAAGGTAGATCCGGGTTGGTTCAGGAGAAGTTTGTTTGTCGAGCCATTGTATATAATCACCGCGAATTGCTTCGTTTATCTGTAAGCCGTGGTTTTTACCGATACCAGCTTTTTTAAAATGCTCCAGCCCGTTTTTGAATTCTGGAAGAGAAAGAATATCGTTCACTTCCTTTTGGCTCAGAAATTGGTCTGCTATAGCAAATCCGTGTTCGGCCAGGTTGTCGGCTATGGAATCAAATAGGGCAATCATGTAACAAAGTTATATTGCAATTGTCTATACTTACACCGACTGTATCGATTATGAAAATAAAAATATTCCCCACTTCCGATTTCAAATACATTTTCTATAACGTTTTCTGTGTTCTGATGCTCACGGCTTGCCAGCGGCCGCATGAGGATATTGTATTGAAGCAGGTTAAAGACATTGTTGCAGATGCTACAACTGAACCTACCCTGAAAGCTGAAGCAGTATTTTTCAATCCCAATAATGTTGGAGGAAAGTTGAAGCACATCAATGTAGACATCTTTGTGAATGGGAAAAAAGCGGGAAAAGTTGAAAAAGATTATAAGATAAAGATACCCGCGAATGGTGAGTTTTCCGTTCCATTGGAAGTGAAGCTGAACATGAAAGAGCTTGGATTTGTCGACACCCTTCTCGGGATGCTTGGCGGCAAGAAATTTGATGTAGAATATGTGGGAAAATTGGGGTTGGTTTATCGGGGAATTCCCATCAAGGTGCCGGTAAACTATAAGAGCCAGATTCGCGTAAGTTTCTGATTTTTTGATTTTTATCTTAAAAACTCAGGTTAATCTGACTGAACTAATTATACTTGCTTAAAGTTATGTAATCAAAAACGTTAAAATGGGCAGACCAGCTGTATTACCAAAGAAGAAAAAAGACGGATTTTGGCTTGAAGTGCGCAATAAAGGCGCTGATAGCGGCACTATTCTCATTCGCGATACTTATGAAGCCATGATGCAGGCGGCCAAAATGTATCAAAATACCAAAGATGTGATCATTCTTGGCGAGCACAGAAATGGTAAACGCGTTGTAGTGGAGAAGGAAAAAGCAGAGAAGAAGGCAAAACGCTGATCAGAAATCTTTCAGCACTTCAGCAATGGTTCTGGAGTGTGGGTAGAACTCCAGAATTCTTAACATTACCCGATCGACCAGTGTATCCGGGCATGATGCACCACTGGTTAATATGATCTTAACTTCAGTCTTTTCAGGAAGAAACCCGGAAGTGATCTTTTTTTCCTTCCGGTGATAGTCGAAGTGATGGATCTCGCTGCCTGAAACAATTTCATTTTCAGAATTGATAAAATAAGTCGGGAATTTGCGTTCGCAGAGCTCAACTATATGTGACGTGTTAGAGCTGTTATATCCGCCAACCACAATTGCAAGGTCGGCATCCGTTTTCAAAAGCTCGTACGTTGAATCCTGATTGTCGTTGGTGGCATAACACAACGTATCGCGTGTGTCAGCGAAATGATCTTTGAGCGTTTCAATACCATACTTCTCAATCATCACCTGCCTGAAATAATCAGCGATGGCCTGTGTTTCTGAAGCGAGCATTGTAGTTTGATTTACCACACCAACGCGGCCCAGGTGAATGTCAGGATTAAAATTTTCTGATAGTCTAGATTCAAATGTTTTATAAAATTCTTCTTTCGATGATTTACCCAGCATATAACCTCCGAGTTGAAGTGCTTCATCCATATCGCGCACAACAACGGATGGTGCACTCTGGGCGCTGTGAGAAAACGTAGCGCGTGTCTCTTCATGCTTGGGTTTGCCGTGAATGATCACGGTATAATTTTCCTTACCGAGTTTGTCCGCACGGTTCCAGACTTTTTCAACAAAGGGACATGTTGTGTTGTACTTCTGAACTTCAACGCCCTTGTCGAGCAACAGATGTTCAATCTCAACAGTAGTTCCAAATGCCGGAATGATCACCACATCATCTTTATTGATGTTTTCCCACGGAATAAACTGCTGCCCATCGGTATCCATAATAAAGCTGATGCCGCGGCTCTGTAGGTCTTGATTGACTTCCTGGTTGTGAATCATCTGGCTGAGCAGAAATACATTTCTTCCGGTATTCTCTTCAAGCGCTTTGTAGCTGATCTCGATGGCGTTTTCAACTCCGTAACAAAATCCGAAGTGGCGTGCGATATAGAATTTCACTGGTCCAAAATCAAGCAATGCCGGAGTGAAATCCTGCTTGCGCAGATCTTTCAACCTTCTGGTTTCTTTGATCCTGCCGGTGATGGAGGATCGGTAATATGCCGGGATCTCGAACTTTTTGATAGGTGTAGTATTAGCAGGTGCGGGCATCCCGATTCTCCCGAGATGGCCTTATTCTTTTCAACGGGTAAATTTAAACAAAGAAATTGTTTGAGACGGATTATCTCTGTCTGGGGGCTTGATAAATCTTAGACGCCTGCGAAAAATAAAATGTAAGGACGCAAAATCTTACGTCCTTACATCATGTATATCAGGCTGCTTTAGAAAGCTTATCTTCTTCGATTGTTCTTTTTCTTGGTTCCTTCTTCTCGAGGTCAAACCACATCACCTCAACCACATTCTTTTTGATGTACTTTAAGACTTCCAATACTTTTCCATCAATCTTGCTGCGAACACGTTCGCCTTTCCTAAACAGTCTTCTCATAATTTTACAACTATTTACATTCTAAAAGCATAGTTAAACTCCCTTGGGAAATCCTCATAGGTTCCGGAAAGGATGATTAACTCACCTGGCTTCTTATTCTTGAATATCTCATTTACTTCTTTAACGGATTTTACAGGTGTATCGTTGACCTTTGTGATGATGAAACCTTCGCGCATTTCAGTATATCGCGCCAGCTTTCCGTTTCCAAGGTCCTTCACCCGAACACCGTTATCAATATCGAGCTTTTTCAGGACTTTTGCATCAACATCTTCTAATTCTATGCCAAGGGATGCAAGGCCTTTTCGCTCTTCCAGCTTCACCGCTTCATTCTTTCCTTCGCGGTTTTTCAGCTCTACGGGGATGGTAATTTCGCTTCCCTTCCTGTTAACGGTAACATTCACCTTATCGCCTGGTCTCCGTCTACCAATATACTCAATTAAAGCGGTATTTGAACGAATCGGAGTTCCATCAATTTTGGTTACCACGTCACCTTCTTTCAAGCCGGCTGCTTTTGCTGAGCTCGATTCTGCAAATCCGGAAATATAGGCGCCTTCGTTTACGGAAAGATCATTCTCTTTCACCAATTGGCTATTCACACTGGCGATCGATACACCAAGCCATCCGCGCTGCACCACACCAAACTGAAGCAGGTCTTCAACTACTTTGCTCACAATGTCTGAAGGCACTGCAAAACCATAACCTGAATACGAGCCGGTAGGACTCGCAATAGCAGTATTGATACCGATCAAGCCACCATCAAGGTCTACCAGAGCACCACCACTGTTTCCCGGGTTGATCGCAGCATCTGTCTGAATAAATGATTCAATAGCAGTGCTTCCTTGTTGAGGGTTTCCACCTCTGCCGCCAAGAATGTTGATGCTTCTTCCCTTCGCACTGATGATACCGGCTGTAACCGTGCCTGTCAGGTTGTAGGGATTTCCAACTGCGAGCACCCACTCTCCAACTTTAGCTTTATCTGAATCTACAAATGATAAATAAGGTAAACCCTTTTGTTCAATTTTTATCAGCGCAATGTCTGTGTCAGGATCAGTGCCAATCACTTCCGCTTTGAAAATCCTGTTGTCGAGCAGCGATACTTCAACAATATCTGCACCATCTACCACGTGATTGTTTGTAACGATATATCCGTCACTATTGATGATCACACCTGAACCAGCGCTCTGGCTTGGGCCCTGTGGCCCGCGTTGGCCGAACAACTCTCTGAAGGGGTCATAAAATTCTTCTCCGCTCTGAGGGGCTTGTTGTGTTGTTGATTTGATGTGTACCACAGCTGGCATCACCTTCTCTGCTGCCACTGTGAAGTCCAGCGGTATAGCTTTCCCATTTTCGTCCGTTCGATAAGCGACTTTCGCAGTCGGGACATTTGATACATATTCCAGTTTTACTTTCTCATGATCCTGATCAACTACAAATTGATAGGATGCAACCGTGCAGACACTTCCCAGAACGGCTGCGAGAAATAACGATCCAAATTTTCTCATAGCTCTAATAACATTTTTTTATTGTGAATGGATGTAAAACAAAAACCAGGCAAAACTTGTCGTATGAAATTTTGTCATACTCGATTTTGGGTTTGTTTAATGAACGTATACTAAGTACGAAATATTTCGGAGTTGGGTTCGCTTTAATTTATCTTTTTCATTAATTTCAGTTTTTCCCATGAATTTCCATCAATTTGAACCTTCTCCTGCTTTGAAAACAGCAGTATCATGTTATTGGATAATCGAGGGAAATGAAACCGCTGCCAGCAAGATCATCCCCGATGGAAGTCCTGAAATGATCTTCCATTATGGAGATCCCTATGAGATTTTTATCAGCGAATCGGCAGCGCAAATACAACCTTTATCATTGGTAGCCGGCCAACTCACTAGGCCCATCACCATCCGGCCTACCGGAAAAAGTGGCGTTTTCGGAGTGAAATTTTTTCCGGCCGGACTCTGGAAACTTTTTAAAGTGAACATGCAAAAGTTGCAGAACGAAACGCTTAATCTCGATAATGTGCTCGGCATCAATACGCAATCGTTCAGAGAATCGCTTGCTGCTGCCGACACGCATGCAGACAGGGTTTATCTTGCCGATATGTTTTTTCTTACACAAATAAACAATCTGCGCTCATCTGTGCTGGAAACTTTGCTCAATCGCATTCACACCAGTGAGGCATCTATTTCACTTCAACAACTTTGCGCGGATGAGAAAATATCTGCACGCAAGCTTGAGCGAACATTTAATGAAGTAATTGGCGTTTCAGCGAAAATGTACATACGGCTGAGCAGATTCGCCAGGGCATTCAGAACACTCCAGCAGAAGGAATTAAGCAAGGCCGACATAAGCTACCTGCATGGATATTTTGACCAGTCGCATTTTAACCGCGACTTTAAATTGTTCTCCGGAGAAAATCCGCGTTCATATTTTAAGCACGATCACGCAATGGCTGATTTTTTAATCAACCGCTGACTGTCGTTTTTTTCCAAGAAAGTTGTGGATCATTTAATTGATCTTTGAGGAAAAAATTATGAGCAAATTACTTTTAGCGCTAACGATTTTGTTTTGTTGTTATGTACACGATGCTGGCGCACAACATCAGTTTCAATGGCTGATCGGAACGTGGAAGATCAAAGACAAACCCATCTATGAAGTGTGGAAGGCTTCAGCAGATGGATATTCTCTCACAGGGAAATCGTTTAAACTGGATGGCGCAGATTCAGTTGTACTTGAGAAGATTAATCTCACCTATTTTGCGGGACACTACCATTATGTTCCAGATGTTGCAGAGAATTCAGCACCGGTTGACTTTACGATTTCAATTTTTGATGAGAACAGTTTTGTGGCAGAAAATCCAGCTCACGACTTCCCGAAAATCATCAGGTATACAATTGTTCGTAAGCACAAAAACGCTGACGAACTCCTGGCAGTTATCGAAGGCAACGGTAAGGTTATCCCTTATACGTTTGAGAAGGTCAGATAAAATCACCCTCAGTTAGGTATTTATCAGTTTTGACCTGCAACTTTTTTCATTACACGATCATCATTATAAAAACAACATTGATCTTTGTGCAGGTCTCCGTCATGAACGACTCTTACTCAGTTTGGCAGATGCACTTAAATGAAGAAGAGAAAAATTCAGCCAAGCGTCTTTTAAGAAGGCTCAGGATTGCATTAATTGTTTGGGTGATTGTTTTTCTGATTACACTGATCTGGTTTTCGCTTTCTGCGATGGAGTGACAATCACCCGTTGTGGGTCATTCTTTTTCAATACTTTTGTCCCGGATTTTTGATTTATGAAGATATCGGGAAAAGTAATTCTTAAAAAAGGCAAGGAGTTTTCAATTCAGCGGCTGCATCCATGGATCTTTTCAGGTGCGATTCAAAAATTGGAAGGCGAAGTGCTCGATGGGCAGTTGGTTGAGGTAGTGGATATGAAACAGCACGTGTTGGGCTACGGCCATTATCAGAACGGAAGCATCGCTGTGAGGCTGCTGAGTTTTGGAGATGCACAGCTTTCTGATAATTTCTGGACCATTCGCCTGTTACAGGCATTGCGTCTGCGAAAAGGAACGGGCCTTCCATCTGACACGACAAATGCCTTCAGGCTCATTCATGGCGAAGGTGATGGTTTGCCCGGGCTCATCATTGATTACTATGACGGTGTTGCTATCGTACAGGCACATTCAGTGGGTATGCACAACGACCGCCAGGTTATCGCGGAGGCCTTGCAGGAAATTTTTCAGGAGACACTGAAAGCCATTTACTACAAAAGTCAGTCAACCCTTCCTGGAAAGATGCGTGACGACAGCAGTGATCAGTATCTGCTGGGCATGGGTGTGGTTCCGCATATCGTGCTTGAAAATGGCAACAAGTTTTATGTCGATTGGGAAGAAGGCCAGAAAACCGGGTTCTTTCTCGACCAGCGTGACAGCAGGAAATTGCTTGGCGAGTTCTCTAATGGAAAAAAAGTGCTCAACACGTTTTGTTACACAGGTGGATTTTCTGTGTATGCACTCAACGCAGGAGCAACCCTTGTACATTCTGTAGACTCTTCGCAGAAAGCCATTGACCTGACAAAGAAGAATCTCGAGCTCAATGGGTTTAACACCAACATCCACAAATGTATTGCTGAAGATACTTTTGACTTTCTCAAAGACAAGAAAGATGAATATGATGTGATCGTGCTAGACCCCCCTGCATTTGCCAAACACCGCGATGCCCGGCATCAGGCGGTGAGAGGTTATCAACGCCTGAACGCAGAGGCAATGCAAAAAATAAGACCCGGAGGCGTGATCTTTACTTTCTCATGCTCGCAAGTGGTAGACAGACAATTGTTTTATGACACGATAGTTTCGGCAGCAATTCAGGCGGGAAGACAGATAAAAGTGTTGCATCACCTTTCGCAGCCAGCCGACCATCCGGTATCTATCTTTCATCCGGAAGGAGAATATCTCAAAGGATTGGTACTTTATGTAGAATAGTTTACAACGAATTGACGCTGAAAGGTGTCTACTATATAAACCCAAACACATGAAAGGATCACTCCCGTTACTGTTGGCAATTTTAGCACTTGCCGGATGTTCATCAGACGAGCTTGAAAAAAAAGATGCTGTAACTTCGTGTTCCACCCCGGCTACAGTCAAAGACATGACAGGCGTTGATGGATGCGGATACGTTTTGCAATTGCAGGATGGTTCGCTGCTCGAGCCCTATATCGTTTTTGAGTGCGGAACACCTCCCCTTCCTCCGAATCCGCCTGCCAACCCCATGGTTGGATTTGAGCTGATCGATGGCAAGAAGGTGATGATCGACTATGTTCCGCTCGATAGCGCCATGAGCATCTGCATGGTTGGAAAAGTGGTGAGAATAACCTGCATCACCGAAGCAGCATCTCAATTTGAGGAAAAATAATTAGCACCATTAACCAGATTGTTGAGAATTTATCGGTCTCCTCTCTTTTTCTTGGTTGCATCATCGATCATGCTGTTGAACACCGACATGATGACGCTGAACAGCAATGCCCACCAGAAATTGTTTACGGTGAAACCATCTACCAGATAATCAACCAGCAAAATGATCACAGCGTTGATCACCAGTAAAAACAATCCCAGTGTAAGCACGGTAATGGGAATTGTGAAAAGAATCAGAATCGGCTTTACGATCACATTGGCAATGGAGAGCACAAGTGCGACAACAATGGCTGTTCCATAACCATCTACATCAACTCCCGGTAAAAGATAAGCAGTCAGTACAATCGCCAATCCATTGAGCAGAAGGCGGATAATAAAATTCATGGCGCTGAAAAAATTTGTATCAATATCTGCTTTTATGTCAACAAGTCAAATTTTAAATTGCGTCATGTACGCTATTGTTGACATTGAGACGACCGGAGGATATGCACAAAATCACCGCATCACTGAAATAGCGATCTATCATCACGATGGTCTCAACGTGACCGATGTATTTCACACACTGATCAATCCCGAAAGGAATATTCCATATTATATTACCGGGCTCACGGGTATTACCAGTGAAATGGTGCTCGAAGCTCCGTCTTTTGAAAACATTGCAAAAGAAGTCCATCAATGGCTTGACGGGAAAATCTTCGTTGCCCACAATGCACATTTCGATTACTCGTTTCTGAAAAAAGAATTTGAACAGGCTGGCATCAACTGGCAGGCAAAAAAACTCTGCACGGTTCGCCTCAGCAGAAAAATAATTCCCGGATTACGGTCGTATAGTTTAGGCAGTCTCGCAGAAAGCCTCGGTGTGGAGATCACCAACAGGCACCGCGCCTCCGGAGATGCTTCTGCTACGGTAAAAATATTCGATCAGCTCCTTCACCGCGATCACGATGGGCAGATTATCAAAGCCCTGAAACGCAATTCGGGTGAGACTATTCTGCCTCCCAATTTGCCGAAGGAAGCTTTTGACAGATTACCAGCGAAATGTGGTGTTTATTATTTTCACGATGCCCGCGGAAATGTGATCTACGTTGGCAAAGCCATCAACATCAAGAAAAGAATTGCCGGACATTTCAGCGGAGATGCACGCGAGTGGAGCAGGTCGCGCATCAGGAATGAAATCCATAATATCTCCTATGAACTCACGGGCAATGAACTTATCGCGCTTATACTTGAATCGCAGGAAATCAGAAGACTGTGGCCAAAGTACAACCAGGCTCAGAAGTTCAGGGTTGAAGAGTGGGGCATTTACGAATATGAAGACCGCAATGGCTACCTTAGGTTTTCAGTGAACATGGTAACACGCGGTTCACGGCCACTCATCCGGTTTACATCAAAAGGTGATGCCTGGAATTTTTTGTGGGCAAAAGTCAGGGAGTTTGCGCTCTGTCCCAAACTCAGTGGGTTGCAAATAGCCAAAGGGTTGTGTTTCGATTTTCAAACTGGTGAATGTTGTGGCGCCTGCATGGGTGTTGAAACAGCCAAGAAATACAACAAGAAGGCTACGACTGCCATATCATCCTTTGCGGGAAAAGGAAATACGCTCGCAATCATAGGCAAAGGAAGAAATCTTGAAGAGCAATCGCTCGTACTGGTTGAACAGGGTGCGTATTTTGGTTTTGGATTTTTTGATCGCCAGGCCTCCATAGCTGACTTTGATTCAGCAAAAAACTTCGTGCGTAAAAGTGTTGAGACGCCAACCGTTCAAAACCTTATTAACTCTTACCTGATGAATCCGAGAGGATCGCAGGTTGTTCAGTTTTAGCGCGTGTCTCCGTTCTTTTTAAGGGCTACTTCTTTTTTCTTCCCTCTACTCCCGGATATAACTGAGGAACGGGATCACTGGTAAAGATCTCTTTTGTATCCAGATCCATCATCGACAAGACTCCGGACCATCCTGCACCTGTATCCATCAGCCATATTTCGCGAGACTGAACCGGTCTGTCGCCAGCTACCGGGGTGTGACCGAGGTATACTTCGTCAAAATCAGTAAGCTTTGTTAACTCTTTTGCCTGGAAAGCCAGCGCTTTTATCGCCAGACTTCTGTCCCACAAAAACGTTGTAAGACTCTGAACGTTCAGCGGTGTGGCCGGATCGAAGCCAGCATGAACAAATAATTTGTTATCTGAAATGTAATAGGGAAGTGATTGATCGAGTAGTTCAATATGCGTTTTTGGTATGCCGTCTTTATAACTTTTTACCGTTGCATCGCCCCCTTGTTTCAGCCAAATATCCTCCGCGTAGCCGGTTTTCATCCACTCCAGGGCCCAGAAGTCGTGGTTGCCAAAAATGAAAACCAGATTTTTTATGGTCAGCAGTTCTTCAACCGATGCTTTGGTTTCCGGCCATCCGTCAGCAACATCGCCCAGAAAAATAAGCTGATCTTCTTCGCGGTTAAAACCGGAACGCTCCAGGCACTGCCGTAAAGCGCGGCAGGCTCCGTGAATATCTCCCATGACAAATTTTTTGCTCATTCTGCCATTGGAATTTCCCATAAACGTTCCATCAATTTTTTGAACATAAATATCCATAATTAAACTATTTTTGGCGGATTTAATTCATTCTTATGGAAGCGGTAGCCGTTGAAAAACACCAGGAACACAAACTCAAGATCAGGCAGGTAATCAATGAAGTGAGCAAAGTGGTGGTTGGCCAGGAATACATGGTTAACCGGCTGCTGGCAGGATTATTTACCAATGGCCATATTTTGCTTGAAGGCGTTCCCGGCCTGGCGAAAACTTTAACTATCAGCACACTCGCCAAAGTTCTGCACCTTGATTTTCAACGCATTCAGTTTACGCCAGATCTGCTTCCGGCCGATCTGGTGGGCACGATGATCTACAACCAGAAAGAAGGAAAATTTGAAGTCAAGAAGGGACCTATTTTCGCCAACATTATCCTGGCCGATGAGATCAACCGTTCACCCGCAAAAGTGCAGTCAGCGCTGCTGGAGGCGATGCAGGAAAAGACTGTTACCATCGGTGAAACAACATTCAAGCTCGATCGGCCTTTTCTTGTAATGGCAACCCAAAATCCGGTCGATCAGGAAGGAACCTATCCACTTCCCGAAGCACAGGTAGACCGCTTTATGATGAAGGTGTTTGTGAACTATCCAACCAAAGAGCAGGAGATGGAAGTCATGAGGCGCATCTCCAACATGCAGTTCAACTATACCGTTAACACGATCCTTACCAAGGAAGAGATCTTCGACATTCGCGACCAGGTGAACAAGGTGAAGATCACTGAATCGCTTGAGCGTTACATCATCGAGTTGGTTTACGCTACACGCAAGCCGCTAGAATATAAACTTAATGAGCTTGCACAGTATATCCAGTTTGGCGCGTCTCCGCGCGCGAGCATTAACCTCAATCTTGCCTCAAAAGCCATGGCCTATATGGACGGCCGCGATTTCGTGTTGCCGGAAGACATCAAAGATGTGGCGCTGGATGTGATGAACCACCGGATCATTTTAAATTATGAAGCGGAAGCTGATAACGTTAAAACATCAGACGTCATTAAATCTATTCTTACAAAAGTTCCGATCAGCAAATAGTATTCTGCACTCCGGGGCGTACAGCGAATTTTTGTTATCGTCAGGTTATGTAAATTAACCGGACTTGTAAAAATTGTTAAGTATAGCAATCGCGAAAAGCCTGATAATCACGGTGTATGACAGAATACAATTCCGGCTTGCTTTACAATCGTTAGGTTAATTCAGGTTTACCTTAACAATTTCGTAACACACGCGTTCCGATGGGGTAATATTCAAATATGACCTTTGCATCAAATCAAAAAAGCAGATTAAGATGCAAAGATTAATGCTCGCCCTGTTCGCAATCGGTGTAACCACCGCTGTTCACGCTCAGACAGGATCAATCAAAGGAAATATCAGGGATGCCGTTAGTGGTGAAAGTGTCATTGGTGCTAACGTGGTGATCGCAGGCACAACACAAGGTTCAGTTGCTGACCTGGATGGAAATTTCTTAATCTCAAAAGTTAAAGCCGGCAAATACAACATCGTCATATCTTTTATTTCATACAAGACCGATACACTTAAGAACATTTCGGTTTACCCGGATCAGGCAACCGTGATCAACCACACACTCGCAGAGGATGTGAAGGAGATTCAGGAAGTGGTGATCACCGGTGCACGTGTTACCAATACTGATATTGCCGTGATCACAGAGATCAAAAAATCAGATCTCGTTGCTGTGGGTATCTCTTCCCAGCAGATCACCATGTCGCAAGACAGGGATGCAGCCCAGATCATGAAAAGAATTCCAGGGGTTACCATTGTCAACAATAAGTTTGTGAATGTTCGCGGACTGAGTGAACGCTACAGCACTGTGATGCTGAACGGTATCATTGCGCCAAGTTCTGAAGTGGATTCAAAAGCATTTTCATTCGACCTGATTCCCAGTAACTTGATTGACCGGATGCTGGTTTATAAATCAGGTTCGCCAGAATTACCCGGTGAATTTGCAGGAGCAGACATCAGTATTTTCACAAAAAATGTGGTAGAAGAAAATTCCTTGTCTGTTTCACTTTCCGGAAGTTTCAGATCCGGTACCACAGGAAAAACAGTTTCGCTCAGCGAAGAAAAAAGCGCTACCGACTGGCTGGGTAAAGACAATGGAACAAGAGCACTGCCAGCATCTTTTCCCGCTGTAAATCTTCGCACACTTTCCAACAATCCCAACAGCGAGAATGTTGCTTCGCTTGTCAGCGCAACAAAGATGTTACCGAATACCTGGGGAACACGTTCACTGAATGCAACACCGGATTTCAGGGTGAATATAGACGGAGCAAAATCATTTAACCTTTTCGGAAAAAAGCTGGACAACCTCACTTCGATAAACTATGGTCACACCAATCAGCAGCTGGAGTTGAATCAGAATTATTACGATGTTTTCTCTGAGACACAGCAAAAAAGCACTCCCCGCTATCAGTATCACGATTTACGTTTTACACAAACCAGCAGAATCGGTGCGATCAGCAATTTCACACTTGAGGTGAACCCGGCAAACAAAATTGAGTTCAGAAATTTTTACAATCAGCAGGGACAAAATCAATCTACCATCCGTACAGGCACAGACGATGCACAGGGATTCGATGTCAATAACCAGGCATTGAACTATATGGGAAGGAGTTTGTATTCCGGCCAGCTTTCAGGAAAACACGGAATAAACGATGCAATTAATTTCACCTGGATCTTCGGATATAACAACACCACTGCAGATCAGCCAGACTACAGAAGGATCAGATCGCAACGTGCCATGGGAACAGAGGATCCGTTCGCAATTGTAATCCCTCCTGGAGCAAGCTCATTTGAAGCAGGCCGTTTTTACTCTAAATTGAAAGAGCAGACTCTTTCCGCTGCAGGAAATTTTGAGCTCAAACTAAATGCGGCCTCTGAGGAAGAAAAACAATCTAAAATTATTGCAGGTTATTATGCTGAGCAGAAAGAGAGAACCTTCAGTGCACGCTGGATGTCTTACAAATGGCTGAATCCTGGTGTAATCGATAACAACCTGCTTTTGAGTGGCTTCGACCAGATTTTTGTTCCCGAAAACCTCGGAACGAAATTCATTCTCGAAGAAGGAACCAACGTTGGTGGTGGAGGCAATCAGGTTTCGGGAAGTTATGACCGTTACGATGGATACAATCGCCTGCTTGCCGGATACGCAGGAATCGTTACACCATTTGCAGATAAATTCAGACTGTCTGCTGGTTTAAGAATTGAGAACAACGTACAGAAAATTGATGTGTATGGAGAAAACGGCAAACCGCTTAATGCGGTAAACAGTCCCGTTACTGTGCCGATGCCTTTCGTAAATGTTTCTTACAATGTAACTGAGAAAATGCTGGTGCGCGTAGCATACAGTAAAACAGTAAACCGTCCCGTGTTCAGAGAGCTTGCGCCCTTTAACTTCTATGATTTCGACAGGAACGCAGATGTCTCCGGAAACCCAAATCTGAAGACAGCTAAAATTGACAATGTCGACCTGCGCTGGGAATTGTATCCATCAAAATCTGAAAATATTTCTTTCGGAGTGTTCTATAAAAATTTCAAGGATCCAATTGAACAGGTGTTGAGACCCGGATCGAACCTGATCTATAACTATGCGAACGCTGACAACGCGACCAATTATGGAATTGAAACTGAAGTGCGCAAGTCGCTGGATAAGCTTGGCTCTCCATTCCTGAACAAATTCACCTTCGTGTTTAATGCAGCGCTGATTAAGAGTAGGATCAGTTTCTCTGAGAACAATCCGCTGCTTGCAAATCTGGAATTGAACCGTGCTTTGCAAGGTCAGTCTCCTTACGTAGTGAATACAAGTATCTATTATGACAATCCCGAAACAGGCCTCCAGGTGAGCGCACAATACAACGTGTTTGGCAAAAGAATTTACGCTGTAGGCGATAAGGATTCAAACGCCAATCAATACGAGATGCCGCGCAACCAGGTTGATCTCACAATCTCAAAAGAACTCTCGCGCCACCTTGAACTGAAATTCGGAATCCAGGATATTCTTAATCAGCGTTACAGACTCGTTCAGGACTCAAACCGCGATAAGAAGATCACAAAAGTTGATGAAACTATTCAGACTTACCGCTGGGGCCAATATGCAACATTGGGTGTGATCTGGAGACTTTAAGCCAATGTTAAGAAAAAAACAAAAGCCACTTCGGGAAACACCGGAGTGCCTTTTCGTTTTCTATACCTCCAATCAATTTTCCTTCAACGAGACGATTTCTACGGGAATACAGCTGCCAGATATAATTAAATGACTGCTAACACCGACTTAACAGCCAGATAATCTGCCTGCGGTACTTTTACGGGCAAATAATACCTACAACAAAACATTAAGTCATGAAAAAATTCGCACTACGCTTTGCCTTTGTAAGCACCCTTGCGCTCGCATTTGCAATGAGCTCATGTAAAGATGACGAGGCAACACCCGATGCCCCGCAAGCTTCAGCTCCCACAGCCGTTACCAATGTGGGTTCAGGCACCTCTTCAGATATTACTTTCGACATTACTATCCCAGGAGGTTATCAGTCAGCCGAAGTAACCGCAGTAGGCGGTACGGCAACAAAAAAATCTGAGCCTGCAGCAGGTGATAAATCAGGATCAGTTGTAGTAACGTATGCAGCGGGAACATCACTCGGAGCTGGCTCTGTAACCTTAGTCGTTACCGATAAAAATGCGAAAACATCGACTGCAACCGCTGTGGTGAGTGTTGATGCAATTCTTCCGAAAGAAGTTTCAAGTGCGATCACCACAAGCACAACCTGGACAGCTGACAATCAGTATATATTGAAAGGAAATATCTACGTGCAGTCTGGCGCTGAACTTACAATTGAACCCGGCACCGTAATCTTTGGTGACAAAGTGACAAAGGGTGCACTCATTGTAAGCCGTGGTGCAAAGATCCACGCTACAGGAACTGCAACTGCGCCTATCGTTTTCACATCATCTGCCCCAACAGGTTTTCGTAACTATGGCGATTGGGGTGGTGTTGTAATTCTTGGTAAAGCACAAAACAACCAGTCTGAAAATCAGCAAATCGAAGGTATCTCTGCTCCAACTGGCGACAACGGCCTCTATGGAGGAACAGCAGATGACGACAACAGCGGAGAGTTTCAATATGTGCGTATCGAGTTTGCAGGTATTGCCCTCTCAACCGACAACGAATTGAATGGCCTCACCATGGGCAGTGTAGGAAGCGCTACGAAGATCGATCACGTGCAGGTTTCTTACTCTGGAGACGATTCTTTCGAATGGTTTGGTGGAAAAGTAAACGCTACACACCTCATCGCTTACAGAGGATGGGATGATGATTTCGATACAGACTTCGGATACAGTGGATACAATCAGTTCCTGGTGGCTTTCCGTGATCCTAACATCGCAGACAAATCAGGTTCCAACGGTTTCGAATCTGACAACAACGCACAAGGCGATACCAAGACTCCGCTTACTTCAGCAACTTTTGCCAACGTAACATTCTTCGGTCCTTATATGTACGCAGGTTTCAAAGCCGCAAGCTCAAGCGATCCTACAAAAGTACTGGATGCAAGCAAGGTGAGTAGTAACTACAAACGTGGTGCACACATCCGTAGAAATTCTGCGCTCAAAGTATACAACAGCGTATTCGCTGGTGCCAATATCGATGGAATATTCTTTGATCAGACCAACGAAGCTGCTGTGTTTCAGGGTAACTATGTTGGCCGCATGACCGGAAACCTGATGCCTGCTCCAGTGCCCAATGCTGCTGCAGGTATTTTCGATGCATCAACATTTGCAACCGTTAACATCGTTGAAGCACCGAAAGATAAAGTAGACCTGACCGCCACGTTTGCGGGCTCCACAAACAACCTGTGGTCTTTAAATGCACCAACAGCTTTGTTGGCAACAGGCTCACCGTTGATCGACAGCCCTACGAAAGCTGCGCTTCCTTCATTCCCTGATGGGTTTTTGTTCGACACTTCTGTAAACTATATTGGTGCTTTCAATGCAACCGACAACTGGGCTACAGCAACCTGGACGAACTACGATCCTAACAATACTGATTATTAATTTGCAGTAGTTGCAGATTTAAAAAAGCCTGGAGCCTTCTCCGGGCTTTTACATTGAACGCGTATGATGAAAAATGCTTTAGCCTGTTTAATCTTTGGTTGTGCATTCCTGCTCACGGGATGCAAAGGCGATGTCTATGATCCGGATAAATATTTCAAGCCTGATGAAAAGATTTCAGTTTTATCCCAAAGCCTGCGGTATTCAGCCAAACTCCCGCCAACGGCAACGCATCAGACAAAATTTGGCAGTGAGCACAACGAATATTATGACATCGCATTAAAAGAATATGACTGGCGCAAATGCTATCCTGTCGATGGCCGCGAGGGCGAATACTTCTTCCTCATAACACGCGAGGCGCGAAGTTTGTGGCCTGCGCGCGAGGCCATTGGAGGGAAACTGTTACTTGATGATCAACAGAAAATTGTAGCCTACGAGGAAATTTTCCGGACCTGGAAAATGGCAGAAGATTCTTTGAAAACACGTTCAGCAGAATTATTCGATCGCATGGTGAAAGGGGAAGACCTTACGCCATTCACTTCTAAATTCAAAGGCGACCGGTATATTGAGTTTCCGGATGACCGTTTCTATTTTAATAAGAATGACAAGCAGTGGCACGACCACGCCATGGATAGTTTAAGGATTCAGACAGGTTCAGATTAGTTTATGCTGCGCTGTTTTTCCTTTTGCATTTCAATGACCTTCTTGATTTGCTCACCGGCAAAAGCAACGGAATCCTGATCTTTTTTGTTTTGCGCAATCTTGACATTCAGCGCCTCAAATTCAAGCTTATTGTTTTCCAGTGACTTTTCGAGCTGGATCTTTTGTGCCTTATTGTTCTCCAGCTTTGTTCCAAAGTCCTTATTCTGATTCAGTAATTTTTGTTGCTGACGCTCAACAGCCTGAAGTGCGCGATTCGATTCATCTATCTGCACCTGCACTTTATCACGGTAGAAATTTACCCCAAAATCGTAAACGATCTTCTCCAAATCCGATTTTACCTGGTCGGTGTTAGATGGCCACTCGCTTGGGCGAATGCCGAGCCATGCTGTTCCTTTTCCCTTGTCACGAATAACAATGTGCAAGGGAGATGTGTAATTTTTTCCGTTGATCAAAGGAAGGCTGATGGAATAAGAATCATCACCCTTTTTTGTTTTCCCCATGGGTTTGAGATACTTCAGAAACTGCGACTCAACTTCATTGAAAGTACCATCCAGTTGTATCTCGAAGCCTTCGGCAGTTTCGCCTTTCAATTGAACGTTTTCCTTTGTTACTTTAATGGTCTGTGCAAATGTTGTGATGCTCAGCAAGATGAAACTCAAAAGCAAAGATTTTTTCATGCTTGATTGTTAATAGGGTTGATACAAAGTAAATAAATTTCTGATCACGGATTTTATGCAATCGAAAAGAATATTGATCACGGGGGCATCGGGCCTCGTTGGAACGCGTCTGACAGAACTACTGATCTCCCGCGGTTATGAAGTTCGCCACCTGAGCCGCAGCCGAAGTAATAAGATCCCGACTTTTCAGTGGGATGTGGATAAGCAAACCATTGAAGCAGGTGCATTCGAAGGCGTTGATACTGTGGTGCATCTTGCTGGCGCCAACGTAGCCGACAAACGATGGAGTGAGAAAAGAAAAAAAGAGATCATCGACAGCCGTGTGGAGTCTACAAAATTACTGGTCCGTGAGTTGAACAGGGCTGAAGGAATGATAAGGACCTTTGTATCTGCGTCTGCAAATGGATACTATGGTTTCAGGCAACCCCAAAAGATTTTTACTGAAAGCGATGCACCTGGCACTGACTTCCTGGCAACCGTTACACAGCGTTGGGAGGCTGAGGTTGATAAAATATCGGCTCCGGAAATTCGCGTTGTAAAAATGAGAATTGGTGTTGTGCTGGCAAAAGGAGGAGGAGCGCTTAAACCTATGGCCAATGCCGCGAAGTGGTTTGTTGGCTCTCCGCTGGGCTCAGGTAAACAATTCCTGAGTTGGATTCATATCGATGATCTGTGCGGGATGTTTATAAAGTCGATTGAGGATGACCGCATCCACGGGGCCGTCAATGCAGTGGCTCCGCATCCGGTTACAAATCGCGAGCTCACTGAGGCAATAGCCCAAAGACTTCACAAACCTATCTTATTGCCGGCAGTTCCAGCATTTGTTTTGCGGCTTATGTTTGGCGAAATGGCAGACATTGTTCTTGAAGGAAATAAAGTATCACCAAAGAAAATTATGGATGCCGGGTTTGTTTATAAATTCCAAGATTTCCAGAAAGCACTCGATGACCTGTTGCATTAATTCAATACGAACCGTAGTACTTTCGTAAAAACCATTCTGCGGAAACCATGATCAGCAGAAGCCAGAAAACCCATTTGAGATTGATCACCGAGTCGTAGGTTTCTTCCGTATGAATGATGCTGCGCGCTTCGGTCTTTTGAAGAGCGGCCTGTAGCGCAGGAATTTCGTTGCCGTGATAAAACTCGCCTCCAGTATTGGCCGACAATTTTCTGAGCAGATCAAAATCCGCAGTTAGATTCTGCAGTTCTGCCTGTTGTTCAACCACCGCAAATTCTCCGGTCACTTCTTCGTTTTTGCTATTAATTGTGGTTCTCGACCGGTAATGGTAAACGCCTTCTTTAAGGCCACCAATCTGGTAGCGCGTATTCCCGGGGCTTGTTACATAGGTGTAGTCAGTTTTCTTGCCGGATTCATCTGTTAGAAAAATTTCTATTTCATTTCCGTAGATCGGTTCAAAGATGTCGTTGTAAACCTGGCTTTCGAAGATCACTGCTTCAGTGTCGGAAAATTCCTGTTTGATAGGGTAGCTTCTGAATTTGCGTTTGTCTTCTGTTGTGCTCAGAAACTGGAGGAGTTTTCCAAAGATCTCGTCAAAGCCGGCACTGTTTTCATTTCTTTCAAATTCGTTCAGCTTCCAGCGCCACAATCCTTCTCCCAGCATTACCCCGATTTTTCTCGAGTCGTTTACATCGATGGCAAGCAGCGGCTTTTGCGTAGCCACGCTTCCCACTTGCTGGTATAAAAATGTGCTCGCAGTTTGCGGCAAAGTTACCTTGCCGAAATGAACAAACACCGGTGGATATTCGCTGAGGATGGAGCTGGCTTCTGGCGAAAGCGTAAAGTTTGGAAAATCCGGATTGGCCACTGGAGTAACTTCATCGAAGTCGTGTGGAATGCTTTCGAAGCGGATCGGCATGTTCTGCCTTGCAAGCTGTTGCAGATCTGATTGCTGACCGAGAATCAGCAGAAGTGATGCTTTGCTATTGACGAACGACTGGAATACCGCGTTGGTTCTGCCGCGCGTATCGGGTGATTGATGAAATATAACCAGGTCGATCTGATCATTTCTGATTGCGCTGGGTTGTTGTTCACTCACAGCCGGAATGTGAAGCAGAAATTCATAGTTGGCGTTTTTTTCGATGACCTCGCGCAATGCCTTGATGTCCGGGTGTGGAGATGGCGCGACCAGCAAAATTTTCTTTTTTCCTTCAACCACTTCAATAAATACCGAAGACCGGTTGTTTCGCTTGTTGCGTTCACCTTCTTTAATCTCAACCTGAACATCGAGCTTCTGAATACCTTGCTCTTCGGCTAATGGCTGAAAATCAAATGTGAGCAATTCATTTTTCCCGGTCTTTTTTGTTTGCTTGTTGAGCAGCTTGCCTTTCTTAAACAATGAAACGGTGATATTCTGCGGTTCGAGATTTTTGACCTGCACTTCAGCGCGCAGCGGAAATTTGTTTCCCTGATAGGCGATCTTGTTATAGGCAACATTTTTCAGCGCTACATCCATCCGTTGCGTGGTATCGCCCATCCCAATGGTGTACAACGGATAATTGTATGAATCATATAGAGGCGATAAACCACTGTTGTAGATCCCATCCGAAACAAGAACAACACCTCCGATATTCTGACCCTCATACCGGTTTGTTACGCGCTTGAGCGCTCCCTGAATGTCGGACGAATTAATATCGTAGTTTATTTTCCCGGTGGCTTCCCCCTTCAAATCGTGTAGGGTAACCTCATAACCTTTTGCGCGAAGCATTTCTTGCGCAGCATGAAGGTCTGCCTCCATTTTTTTCAAAGCAGTTGTATCACTCGTTTGCCTCATAGAAGCAGAGTTATCCACTACAAAAAGAAACTGGGGTTTTTCAAACAGGTTATGGATCTGTTTAACAATCGGCCCGAGCAGCAAGAACGCAATGAAGAACACGAAGATTGCCCTCAGGCAAAAAAGCAGTCGGTTAAAGGCTAAACTCCAGGGTTGTTGCTTCACCTTGTAATATTGAATTGCAGCATAACCGATACCCAGCACAACGCAGAGAATCACAAATTCAGGTGCCGACTCAAATAAAATACTCTTCATGAACTGATGTCCCGCGGTTGCTGATTCAAATTAATAACCATATTTTTCTTTCCACAATGATCGGAGATATTTTCTTAGCTCTTCTTCGCGTGGGTTATTGCCCGGATCATAAAACTTGCTGCCCTGTATTTCATCCGGAAGGAATTCGGCATTTATAAAATTTCCCTCATAACTATGGGCATACTGGTAGCCTTTGCCATACCCCATTTTTTTCATCAGCCTGGTTGGCGCGTTTCTGATCGATAAGGGAACGGGTAAGTCTCCTGTTTCCCGAACGGTGCCAAGCGCTTCTTCAATGGCCATATAGCTTGCATTGCTTTTTGCTGAAGAAGCAAGGTAAACCGCACACTGAGAAAGAATGATACGCGCCTCCGGATAACCGATCACATCAACGGCCTGAAAGGTGCTGTTTGCAATAACGAGCGCGGTCGGGTTTGCGTTGCCAATATCCTCCGAAGCAAGTATCAGCATTCTTCGCGCAATAAACTTTACGTCTTCACCACCTTCAATCATCCGTGCCAGATAGTATACCGCAGCGTTTGGATCGCTTCCGCGAATGGATTTGATGAATGCGGAAATAATGTCGTAATGCTGCTCTCCACTCTTGTCATATATGGCAATATGCTTTTGCGCTGTGGCAATGACCAGCTCATCAGTTACTTCCAGGTCTCCGGTTGTGGTTTCGGCAAGAAGTTCAACAAGATTAAGAAGCTTTCTTCCGTCTCCGCCAGAAATATTCAGCAGTGCGTGATGTTCGCGGATTGTAAACTTCCGCTTGCTGAGCTCATCATCTCTCGTTAAGGCTTGCTGCACGAGCGCAAGCAGCTGTTCTTCTCCGAGGGCTTTCAATGTATAGACCTGGCAGCGTGAAAGCAAAGCAGAGTTTACTTCAAAAGACGGGTTCTCGGTTGTTGCGCCAATAAGGGTAATGATGCCCTTCTCCACCGCGCCCAGCAATGCATCTTGCTGAGATTTGTTGAATCTGTGAATCTCATCGATAAAAAGAATAGACCTGGGCGATAGTTTCGATTTTTCGATAACCTCTCTCACTTCTTTTACGCCAGAGCTTACAGCGCTGAGGGTATGAAATGGTTTTTTTACTTCGTTCGCGATAATGTTAGCAATAGTCGTTTTTCCAACCCCGGGAGGTCCCCAAAGTATCATCGAAGGAATATTGCCTGATTGAATAGCCCTTCTGATCACACCACCAGGCCCTGTAAGGTGCTCTTGCCCAACAAGGTCATCGAGCCGGGAAGGCCGCATACGCTCCGCTAAAGGTGGTTTTGAATTTAAAAGCACTGGATTGAAATTAATAACCGACTAACAAATAAACGCCCGATGTGATTCCATTCGCGCAACCAATTTACAGGCGGCCTGAAATTAATGAAAGCGGTTTAGGTTTCTACCGGCTTCAAATGCAAAATCAGGTAATTTTTTTCCGTGATCTTATTATATTGCGGCCCCCGCTGCTACGAAGCCTATTCTGGCTGGAAAAACTTTTAGCTGAAAATGAAAATATCACATTTGATCTTCGTAGGGTTTCTGTTGATTCTCATCATGTTTTCACTCGCTACGTACATGAATTTCAAGCAGGCGGAGCAGGTGAATGAGAATTCGGAATTTTTTTCGAAATCTACAACCATTGTGAGGCACACCAACAGATTTCAGCGCAATATTCTCAATATGATTAGCGGTCTTCGGGGCTACCTGTTCACCGGTGAAAATTATTTCATGCAGTCTTACGACTCTGCCGCACAGGAAAATATTCAGATTATGGATGACCTCCACAGTCTTATCCCGGACAGCACCACCCAATGGAAGTCGTTGGGTGAAATTAAATCACTCAATGACCAATGGCTGAACGATTTCGCGATGCCACTCATTGAAAGCAAACGCGTTTCGTCAAGCTCCGACAGCAGTCAGGTTGCTTTCAATAAAATGTATCGCGAAAAACTGGTAAGTGGCACTGAAACGAACATCAGCCGAAAGCTCCAGGTCAAGCTTCGTGATTTTAGTAATTATGAATATAACCTGCGCGACAAGCGAAAACAGGAATTGACAACCGCCATCAGCCGAACCCGGCAGATATCGTTTTACCTGACAACTGTTTCTATTTTCATTGGTCTTGCTATTGCCGTATTTCTTGCTTACAGAATTTCATCAAGAATTTTGAAAATGGTTAAAATGGCAGACGATATTGCTGCAGGTGACTATAATGTAAAAACGATAGACGAAGGTGGCGATGAATTGAGCAGCCTGGCAAAATCGCTTAACCACATGGCACGGGTGCTTGCTGAAAATATAGCACTACTTGAAAGAAAGAATGAGGAACTTGGACAGTTTGCACACATTGTATCCCACGATCTCAAGGCACCTTTGCGCGGTATCGATAACGTTGTAACCTGGATAGAAGAAGACCACGGCAACGAGTTAACCCCAAAAGTCGCAGAATATGTGAGCCTCATTAAGGGCAGGCTGGTCCGTGCTGAAAATCTGATCCAGGGAATATTGTTGTATAGCCGCGTTGGAAGGGAATTCCCGCAGAAGGAGGAGGTTGACCTTAACATATTGATTCACGAAGCAGTGGAAAGCATCGCACCTGAAAGCAGCTTATCGATAAAAATACAACCCGATCTCCCGGTGATTGTAACCGAGAGAATTCCGTTGCAACAGGTATTGTCGAACCTGATCGGCAACGCAATCAAGTATCACGATAAACCGAATGGCGAAGTCGAGGTAAAGTTCTATGAGAATCACGATCACTATACGTTTTCAGTCCGTGACAACGGCCCGGGCATCGACAAAAATTACCATGAAAAGATCTTCATGATTTTTCAAACCCTGCAGGAGCGCGACAGCTTTGAGAGCACAGGTGTTGGTTTGGCTATCGTGAAAAAAATTCTGGACGACCGCAAGCAAACGATAAAAGTCAATTCGGCTCCCGGTAAGGGAGCGACCTTTAATTTTACATGGCCTAAATATTCTGAATGATGGATAAAGTAATAAACATTCTACTGATTGAAGATGACACGCTCGATGTAATGGATGCCAAACGTACGCTTGAAAAAATGGGCGTTCTGCATATCATGCAAATAGCAAAAAATGGTGAGGAGGCCATTCAATACCTTGAAAAAACTGATCGCGAAAATCCGGAAGCCCGGCCTGACGTGATTTTGCTCGACCTGAACATGCCCAAAATGAATGGCATAGAATTTCTCACGGCAATACGCAGGTCTGAACAATGGAAAAACATGAGAGTATTTGTGCTTACGACCTCTGCCGAAAAGGAGGACAAGGAACAGACCCGTAGCCTTGGCGTGTCGGGATACATTGTTAAGCCACTGAAGCTCAATAATCCTTCGTCCATCGATTCATTTAACCTCATGATAGACCTGCTTAATATTAAGAACCGCATTTGATTGTTGAACAGTAGTCGTCAAAGTTACCGTAAAAGGTGTATCATTAATGGTGTAATAGATAAGTGAATTTGTCGTGAATTTCGGCCTCGTGAAAGAGGAAGTTTTAGACGCTGCACTCAAGGATATCGGAAATAAACTGGTCGAACTGCGGAAGAAGAAGGGCTATACCAGCCATGAGAGTTTCGCTTATGATCATGATATTCCACGGATGCACTACTGGCGTATTGAGAACGGCAAGACCAATTTAACCATCCGGAGCCTGATGAAAATTCTCGCTATTCATAAGATAGGGCTTGAGGAGTTTTTCCACCTTTTTGATAAAAATAAATAGTCCGAGCTCGTTTTTAGCATTTCTTTCCGGATTCTCCCCCAAAAAGCTGCTCAGGGTTTCCCCCGACATTACACAAATGATATTTCTCACCAGCCATGGAAATCAGGCGGCTATTCGTTTTTGACGTAAAAACAAAGGTTTTACACCCGGTTATCCTGATATTTTAAAATCAGAATTGTCCTCACGTTTTCCGTTCAGCGGCAGCCGACATTTGATCTATCAAACAAGAACAAAACAAAAATCAAATGGAAGCAAGCATCAAAGGAAGGGCAATTATCATAGTGATGATGTTCTTCATTTTATTAACAGGTATCTGCTCGGCAGTACAGGCGCAAACCGTCATGGCCTACGCAGAAGATCATCCGATCTCCCAGGTAAAAACTGCCGGTAAAGAGATCCGTCATGCAAATGATGTTAACCTTACTGCCAGGGCAGTTCCCTTGCATATGAGCATCAACAGTCCCTACATGGAGTTGAAACCAGCACTTACGCCAAATGGAAACAGACTTTATTTCAGCCGCCACGCACACCCAGACAATACTTTCGGTGTCAAAGACATGGAAGATATCTGGTTCTCGGATTTCGACCCTGCAACCAACACCTGGTCTGACCCCGCCCTGCTGACAGGCCACCTCAACAACGCTGGTCCCAATTATATCAACAGTGTAAGTGTATCAGGCGATACGGTGATCCTTGGAAACAAATACCTGAAGAATGGCAAGATGCGTGCAGGTGTATCATACAGCGTGAACTACAAAGGCGAATGGTCAGCTCCCAAAACCATTGAAATCAAAGACGACTATAACATTTCGAATTCATCCAACACCTTTGTTTCTATCAAAACCGGTGTGATCATCAGAGCGGTAGAGCGTGCCGAAACTTATGGCGAGCGCGATCTGTATGTAAGCTTCTGGAACGGAACTGAAGCCACCCAGCCTGTGAACATGGGCAGCGTGATCAACACGGAAATGGAAGAATCATCTCCCTTCATGGATCCCGATGGCAAAACACTCTACTTCGCCTCAAAAGGGCATAACGGATACGGTGGAAGCGACATCTGGGTAACCCAAAGACTTGACGACTCATGGACGAACTGGAGTGAACCCCGTAACCTGGGTCCTGCAGTAAACGGGCAGATGGATGAAGAATTCTTCAGCATCACCCATTGCGGAAGCTACGCCATCTTCTCCAAGCAAGTAAGCATACACAACGTAGACCTGTTCAGAATCTCAGTTGAAGAACTTTTCAACGAACCGGTTAAGAAAGAATTTCAGCAGAATGCCATCGACAGCAATCGCGTAGCATTAGCATCCCTTTAGTTAATTTGAATAATGTTTGTTTGATTCAGACAGCCGGGTGCCCTCCCGGCTGTTTTTTTGTTTTAAAAGCAGTTTCAACTCGTTTCCGCCAGTCTGACGGCATTCCGAAAAAGAATTATACATACTGTAACTTTCGGGATGTTTGTTTGTCCTACAGTAAATTGAGGAACACAGACCCTTTATGATCAGCGAACCGGAATATAATGCTGCAGTGAAAAGCTACGCCAGAAATATTTTCCGGTTCATATTTAAAAATCTGCGCAACAAGGAAGCCTCTGACGATCTGGTTCAGGATTGTTTTCTGAAACTCTGGCAAAACCGCGCGAATGTTGATGGCCAAAAAGTAAAATCATGGCTGTTTACTGTAGCCCATCATGCCACGATTAACTACGCAAAAGCTGAAGCACGAAAAACTGGACTCGACAGTGCCGAAGTTGGAAGTATCTCTACTGCCAGCACCCCCGAGTTCGACCTGAAAGAGATCGTTGAAAAAAGTTTGCTTGAATTGCCAGCGTTACAACGTTCCATTATTCTTCTCCGCGATTTCGAAGGATACAATTACAAAGAGATAGGCGATATTCTTGAGCTCACCGAGCCACAGGTAAAGGTTTACCTGTTCCGCGGCAGACAAAGGATGAAGGATTCAATCAAAACATTAAGTGCTGTCTTATGATCACCGAGAACGAACAAGACGAACTGATTTTCGATTTCCTGGAAGGGAATCTGAGTCCTGATGAGAAAGAAGCCTTTCTGATTCTTAAAGAGGAAAGTGAAGTGCTTGGCAGGCAGGTGAGATTGTGGGAGAATACTTATTTGCATGAACCGCTTCCTTCAATTGAAGTGCTTGAAAATAAATTGCTGATTCCTGAAAACGGAGCACGTGGATTCTCTTTTAGGATCTATGGTTTGCTCATCATGATGCTTGCAATTCTTCCCATCGTTGGCGACAGGCAGGAAGCATCGATTCGAAATAGCGTTGCTCATATTGATATTACAGAACCACTGATCCATAAACAAGAAATTCAGTCATTCAAGCGAATTGCGAAGACGGTGGAAAAAAAGAAGAACGTGACCAGGAAAACGCCCAAGCAAGAAACAGTGCCAGAGAGCATGGTGCAATTCCAGCCATCAGCTTCCGTTCCTGCCATCGAAATCGATGAAATACGTACATCGCAGGATCTTGTATTGAAAAAGATCAGCCCTGGAAAACTCAGTGTTAAAAAACCTGTATTGACTTTTCATAAAAAATGGTCGCGTCATGAGAAACGACAGATCCGGAAAAAGAAATGGAAGGATAGCGATGCAAAACATGCGGCAGAATTCATGAAGGGAAATGTTCCATATGTGGTACCCTTAAACAGCAATAATTTTTAGACCCTCTAATACTTATAAAATGAATCTCAGAAAACTTTTCATCGCGCTTTGTGCGATTGGTTTGTATTGCTCATCTGATTTACGAGCTCAGGATATTCCCATTGGCGCACTTCCCACATATTATAACGGTGGCTTTGCAGGCGAAGCTGGGGCGCTTAGGTTAGCTTGTTTTTCGCATGTTACCAGATCCTACTATATGGGCGAGACCTGGGCGAGTGGCGGCACCGAAATCTCGGCTGATCAGTTTTTGAAAAAACTCAGATCGGGTGTGGCATTTACTGCCGGGTACTCAGGTGGCAAAGTGAGTTCAAATTTTTCAGCGTCTTCAACGATAGCTCCAAAATTCTCATTTAAAGGAAAGTATACCTTTTCACCTTTTCTCAAGATGGGTGTCAGCACATCAAATTTTCATTACGATCATGAGATGACAAATAATTCAGCATACCCCTCGGATGTTTCAGTACACACAATAACAGCAAGCACCGGCTTCCTTGTCAATTCAGCGAAGTTGTATTTCGGTGCATCAGTAAATCCATTTGGATATCATCTCGCATCCTATCCTTTGCCCGGAATAGACAGGAGTTTTTTTTCAAAAATGAGGTATAATTTTCAGGCAGGATACACTTTTCAGAGAATTCCTGAATCGGATTTCTCATTTACGCCTCAAATCGTTGTTACATATGCAACGTCTAGAATACTCGATGCGCAGACAAATAAAATGAAACGATACACCGGTATCTTTTTGGTTGATTTGAATCTCGTGTTCAGGTACAAAAAGTTTATTACCGGAATCAACAATAACGGCATTATGGTGGGATACCAGAACAATAGGTTTAAGCTCCAGTTTTCTAATTTCTACAGAAGTTATCCAGGCTTCCCCACGTCAACCGATATGTCCAAGCAATTGTATTTTAACATCATACCATTTGGCATCGGAACGCAGGGCTATTCGGGAAGTCTATCGCTTCGCTATGTTTTTCTTAAAAAGCAATCACCCAAGATGCCAGGCTTTTGATTACTCCCACAGTTTCACCCTCTCTCTAAATAAAAAAAAAGCGACTGATGAGGTCGCTTTTCTTTTTTCTGCTGAGTATTCATTAATGTTCTTGTTTCGATTAGGTACGCTTCCTTCTGAGCAGAATAGTTGTTTCTCTCGATCCATTGCTATTTGATGGTGAGAAAGCGATCGCGATCGATTATTGGAAGTAAATGCCATATAGATTTTGATTATAGGGTGAGAAATAAGCCGTAGACCTAATAAGACATAAAAAAAGCGACCTGTTCAGTCGCTTTTCACTAGTAGCGGGGACAACATATGTAAGATTCTGATATTCAATGGGGTTTATACTAAATGGAAAACATTTCTTGTTTCCTTGGATAACTACTTAAAACACCCACTGATTTCTTACCATAACAGATTGCCAATCTTTGACCTAAATTAATCGTGTGGACTTTCAGTTTCTCGTGCTACACTGAAACTTCCATCTTTTTTTACTTCACAACTATCCTTTTCAGGTGACTTCCTGAACTGTAGCTGACTTTAAGTAAATACATCCCCTGGACTTGCAGATTAGTGATTTCAATTGTGTTTTGTTGTTTCTCCGTACTAAACACCGCTCTCCCCATGACATCATAAATCGCAAGAGAAGAAAAGGCGGCATCAGCTACTTTTATTGTAAATGATCCATTGTTTGGGTTGGGATATACATCAATTGAAGGCGCATCAATATTTTTGACTGGCTCAGGATGAATCCGGTTTGTCTTTGCCCTTGCAACAAAAGCATTATAGTCCGATACATAACATGAAAGCGTATTGTCAATTGACGCGTGGAAAGAACTTCCTTTTTTTATTGTACAGTTCTTTAAGCTTATGCTTGATGCGGCATTTAGTGATGTCTCAGACGAAGATTGAAAAATCACACCTTTGTTATAATTTATTGAATTCGCATCTTGAAACGATTCAATTTTTATTGATTCTCCGGTTAGATACTCACTATAATTGCTAAAAGTTCTGTCCTTGATGTAGGCATTACAGGGTATTACCTTTGCAGCTTCCAGCATCTGATTAGCCGTTCGGTCGTGGGCATGTTGCCAGAAAAGATAAAACCAGTTTTTGTTTACCGTATAATTTTCGTCCTCTTCAATAGAAGGGTACCAAAGCAAGCCATTCTGCTGATCTTCGTAACCGTCTCTTACCCGTTTAACTTCAAAAGTACTTTCATTTTTATTAAGGCTTTTTCTTGCGATATATATTGCCGATGGATCACTAGCTGAATTAGAGCATGGCGCGTATTTCAATGATGCCTGCAGGACAATAAATATTTCCCCGTCATCATCAATCCGGATTTTAGCCAATTGAATATCAGAATAAACCTGGTGCTCTATCTTAATATCGTCAGAGTTCCATGCATTTGAGGTACTATTAAAATATACATGCTTTACAAATTTCGTTGAGCACGGGTTGGTAATTGTTTCATCTGTATAGTAAACTAAAAAGTGCGGGTTCCCATCACGGTCAAAAGCCATATTCCCCAAGCCACTCTCGTACATATTTCCGTCATTTGAATACGCTTTATCTGAAGGGCCGGCAAACGACTTGCCATCGCTTGATTTAAAATGCCAGTAATCCAAATAGCCAAGGTTGGGGGATCCGGTATAACTCGATTGATCTGGCGCAAGAATGTGAATGTTATTATTTCGGTCAATGTTCATCATTAAATCATAGCGACACTGAAATAATGGCGAATAAACATTAATCGGATCATTAGTCATCCTTTCTGGATATACCCACTGGTGATTAATTTCTTTTTGAGCATAGCCGATCTCGCGTGCATCGTTTCCACTATTTCCGTCACTATCCAGGCTGCCTACAACATGTAACGTTCCATTCTGGTCTGCTTTGATAATTGGATACGTCCAATGATCAGTAGAATCCGATTTTGTTCCTTGAATAACCTCAGGGTTCACAGGAAAGGACAATCCATATTGGTTGAGTGCATTAAGAGATTTTTTATAGAACAAACTTGTGTAATGACGCCCCCAAACCACATGCAAATAGCTGTCCTTATCAAGAGTAATGGAAGGGCTTCCATGAGGCTCGAGAAATGTAATGGGATTGTAGGTATCAACTATAGGCTCCCATATATAACCAACTATGACAGGATTAGACTTTACATTTGTTTTTGTGTTAAGCTCTCGAATTTTTACAGCAAATTTTTTGGGGCAAACACTATTGTAACAGTCTATTGTTGAATATGAGCCTGTTGTATCTACGTATGCAAAATAGCTGTATATAATTCCGTTTCGCCTTACCGATACTACCTTATTTTGCATTCCATATGCCGTTCCTCTTGCTGAACCTTGGAAGCTTATTTTAACAGTGTCAACTTGTGCGGAAATGTTATGGCAAATAGTAATTAAAAGGGTAACGACAAGTAACCAACTTAATCGTTTCGGAAGTCGGGAAAAAAATTTCATCTTCAGCTAGTTGATTTTAATTTTTCTTCACGCGTGCTTCAATACTTTCCAGTCTTGTTTTCAAAGACGCATTTTCCTTTAATATTTGCTCGATCAGCTTATTCTGCTCGATAAGGTACAATGTCAATTCTTCCGTTTTCTTAACGAGCAACGTATTCATTTCGCCTAATTTTATTCCATCCTGCTCTACTTCACACGCGGAGGGCATTTCAGGTAAATGGTTATTTTTGCGAATATAGGTTTCTATTTCTGCCAGCTTTGGCAATTTATACTGGCTACTGAATACATAGTCGGGCCAGAACTTTTGCAATTTCACCGTTACTTCTTCTGCGAAAACTCCATTATTTGGAGAGATTCTGAATTTTTCCCAGGCAGGTTTATTGATTGTATCATTAACAGTTACTTGACCACCTGTTGTATAGAAACGAATTCCATAATACCAATTAAGTGCAATGGCGCTAGCCCCTTGTTGCGCTTTAATTGGCTTGACATAAATACCATTCACTTTGCCATTGTTAGCGAGGATAGTTTCAGAATTTTGGTATGTGACACCCATGCTTGCGGTTTCCCCAAGGCGAATGTTAACGTTTCGCTGACTCGTTGTACCGACCTGCAGCAATTCTGTGGGACTGTCCATTCCGACACCGACATAGCCGCCACCAGTATCGTTCAGAACAAGGGAATTTGCTCCTGAGGTTCTGATGAAAAATTTGCCACCAGAGCTAGAAAGACTATTATAATCGTAACGTACAGTATTTGTTCCGGAAACGTCTTTAAGCCAGAGTATAGGGTATCCTGATGTTGGATTTTGAAGGACAATATCTCCGTTTTTTAAATAAATCCCATTTATAGTTGCAGCTCCGGTAGCAGGGTAGCTGTTTTGCGCCCTAACATAAAGTGAAAGAAGCATTGAAATGATAGCTAATAAAATGCGAAGTTTCATTGGTTTAAAAGATTAGTGGATTGGTATAAATATACTGAATGTCTTTTGTTCATCACGTTTTTGTTAATCTTCGCTACAGCTCCGAGCTCCTTTAGCTTGTTTTAAATTTCTGTTCGCTTCAGGAAACACGTAGACAGGATCTTTACCTTCTGGTCCTCCAGGATTCGGACCGCGTGCCTAAACCGTTGGATCGGTGCGATGAACGCATTTTCATTCTTGCATTCTATTGCCATGATTATATAGCCATGTTATGTTTCTTTACATTTCCCACTTCAGACCCCCGCAGTCCGAATAGTAAAAGCCAGCAAAATCAGAAACCGAGGTGTTTTTTGTTATTTTGAGATCTTCACGGCCAGTTTTGCATTTTTAAATTGAAATTTCGTGTATTTCGAGGTATATACGTTTTCACTTTGTTGGCTTCACTCCAAGAGCTGACATGTTATTTTCTTTGCCGCTTTAGTGTGTTTCTCCTTCGATTCTCTCTCACCGATCTTAAAATACTAGAGCGCCTGTCCAATATATACGTATGAATACGGTAAACCGGTCACGGATCATCGCCTCTTTTTTTAAAGGGAAGACTTCATGATACACAAGTTGCCACGGTCGGGATTTATTGTCCAACCCTTAGTGGCTAATTGATTATGTGAAAGCAAACGGGATTGAAGGTCGGACGTGAATCGGACATAGATTTTATTGAAGTTCGGAGAGAAATAAGACGTATACTTGGTAAGACATAAAAAAAGCGACCTGTTCAGTCGCTTTTCACTAGTAGCGGGGACAAGAAACCGTAATTAGTTGATTTGCAGCGATTTAATTGCAACAAGTAAAACATTTTGGAAAACTTTATCTCATGATTTGAACATGATGAAGCTTCTCACTTATGGATAATTCCTGGCACCTGAAATTAATCGCCTTTATATCGAGACGGTATTTGCTGCTGAAGTAGGCTATTAGCTTGTCTAGGTTTCGAATGGCTCTGGCAAGGTGTTTATCATAGGTCAGAAAACCATTAACACTACTGACGTTATTGTCCTTTTCGTTAACTAGATACCGACTTCTTCGAGATAGACGTTGAAGGCCAATATATGCGTCATATTCGGGCACAGGAAGCTTACTGACCGAAGCCGGCACTTCTGGGTTGAGTGCATAATTGACGTCCTTGTGTTGCCTATATTGAAGGTTATGCTGTGTCAGATGGGCATTTACTAAATGCAATGCAGTATAGAAACAAACAGTCACCTGCCAATCGTAATAGCTTCCGATCTTCTGATTGACGGTCTCTAAAAAAAGCAGATTACTTTTAGCTTGAGCTACGTGTTCATCAAAAAGCGCCACTCGTTATTTATAGATTTTATAGTGATTGGGAACAGGCATATTGTCACCCTTCTCCACAATCATGCTCTCCATATCAAATCCATACGGGTGGTACATTGCATTTATTTTTGCCTCTGCTTGAGCTAATAAGCGTTCTTGCTCTTCAGCATCATTCTCAACTTCAGCCCAAACTAAAACTTCGGAATCATTAAAATCAAAGGCGAGCTTCGATGGAAGTTTAGTTTCAATAATTTTTAAGTAATCAAAAATGATTTTTTTGACGAAGTATTCCTGCGAAGCAGCTTTATTCATTCGAAACATCTCATCAAAATTGTCTGACAAAAATGTATCGTATAGCTTTTTAAGTTCAGGATCCGCGGTTCCAGTCTGCAGCTTGAGTTCATGTACCCGTAACGTAGAGATAAGGTTATCAAACCAAGCCTCTCTCTTATCCTTTTTTGCTATTGTTGTTTCCATCCTTTCACAGAGATTATTATTCTTTACCCAAGCCTGAACCCAGGCGCAGGTTCAAAAATGGGCACAAAATTGCACACTTTTATTTCGGAGAAGTTTCCTATTTCTTCTCCTGTTTTTCTGTTGTAGCGGTGGTTAAAGTTTCGTCTCTCAGAATTCTTTTGACGTCATTGGCAACTTCTATGGCAATACGTTGGGACTCAATCTCTTTCGAGATTGACCGATCTGGCCGGTTCAAGCGGTTTAAAGCCGCAATCTTAGAACTGAATCTTGCATGCATAGTATTATATTTTTTCTTTAATAACTCTTGATGTATAGTTTAAATTCAATGCCGGATCGAAATAATGCTTCCTTTTGATCCAAACAAAGCCATCCCCTTTAGTAATTATAGCCACATCGACTGGTCCTCCTACACTCTCCTCCGCAAAAGACGCTCTACGATGAAGATAGGTTGCGTTAATAAGGGATTCGGCCATAGCCGCCAAGTCTTCTTTTGATAACGAAGAGATTGCAGCAATCATTGGATGGATGTGCAATTTCCTTCTTGCAGCCTCAAGCTTTTGAGATAATGAATCTAATACTAATTTCAATTTTCCTTCAAGCGTTGCAATCAAATTTTTCTCCGCTTCGGTCGAGCCATCAATGGAGGATAATACGTAGTCCTTTACTTCATCCAATGCGGATTTGATGTAAACTGGTAAACCGGATTTAAGCTGAGGATCAATACCTTCAATGAAAGTTTGCATTATATCCGTTTGAGCGAAAGGGGAAATTGATCCAGTCTTTTTCTGTGTTATAGAAAAATCACGATAAACGGAGTAACGAATTTTACCGTTAATAACACAGCCAATGTTTATTGCATGAAGGGAAGGGAATATCTCATCTTCACCAAAACCTGTAAAGACTAAACCACTAGTCGACTCAAAAAATCTATTTTTAACAATTGCTTGAAGAACGACATCCATGACCGTGTCAACAAGATTGCTTTTTTCATGTAGTTCGTACATCGCCAGAAATTCAGTTACGGCAGTCTTTATGATCCGTTCATATTTGCCCCGAATCTCGGTTGTATCCTGCTCCGAAAATCCGGGGTTAAATTCACTGGCTTGGAGGAGCAAATGAATCTGATTAATCACTTGGCTTGCTACGTTGAGGTATAATTCACTGCGTGCCTGATCAGTTAGCTTGCGGATCTCTTGAAGGAGTTCTTCTTCGTCATCAATGGAATACCTCCGTTTCACAACATTAACGAACTGTGTGTCGATTGAATCAATGACAGCCCTGGTTATAGTTTTTATGGATGTGTCTTCCTCACTGCCGTCAAAGTACTTCGTTGTACAATGCCCAAGAAAACCAAGAAAATCATCTCGGTAATCTATTACTTTCGGTAGCGGTTTATTATCAGTATGTTTTCGGTATAGCTTGATAATTGCTTCCCAGGGAAGTCCACAAAATTCGGCATTGTTATAGATCATTATGCCAATAGGATTACCAATTGAAAGGTTGAAAACTTTGTTGGCATAGTTGTAGACCTTTCGGGAGTTTTCCGTTCCAATCGTAACAGCACTATCTGCTGATACAGCGACAGCTGATTTATTAAGTATGGCTATGATCGCAGTCATACTAAGGGGATGATCGAATAGTGCTCAAACAATTTCTTAGGTTTTTAATCGTTTAATAAATGCCTAAAAAAAAGTTGTCAAACATCACTAACGCGTGGCATTGGATGGGCTTCCAAACAACAAAGATGGGAAAACTTCCACTGATTCACAAGCCTTCACAATGGTTAACAATGACTTTTTAATTGGTTGGTTTTGATTGTTCCAAAGGCTTGCTACTATATTTTTTAATGTCCCAGTGAAGTCTTCCACTTGATATCAACGTCATTATGATTCCAGCATATAAAAGATGACGATGGTCGCATGGGGCGTAAATGATTTGGTAGGTGATCACCGTTATGAAGATCAAGTTAGTATATCCAACAGCAAGCACAACAAGTGATGTTACTTCAAGATCAGCGTCATATTTGGTTACTGCGTTAGAAACAGCGAATAGCAAACTAACGCAACATGGAGCGGTTAATGACCAGGATAGTAGAATGAGTTTGATAGCATCAAGCGAATGAAATAGACTTTTCGAAGTAACAAAGATTAAAAGACTTCCAGGAAACAGTGTGGCAGCGATCGACAAAACAATCACAATTGCAGACTGTACCTTCAATTTAATTAATGCTTCAAACATTTGCTGTGTAAAGGTTCCTTTAATAGCATTTGGAGACCATGATCGAAAGTAGCGAAAAGTTGATTAGGAAGCTCAACGCTTCCTTCGCATAAAACGCAAAAGTTTGGATTTACAAAATAGCAAGGAGTGTCGTTGTGGTGCAACTGGCCCCACAAGGATCCGCTCCGGAGTCGCTTTTCATGAAATTTTATCTGGCGCTGTTTGCATTTAAGCTGGCACCATATATTTCCACTTAACGGGTTCTCCGTTGATCGCAGGGAGGTCATCGCCCTGGTTTATCTGGATAGACGTAAAGCCTTCTTCATCAAAAGCCCATTTACCGCTTACAGGGCATGCTTCTCCAGTGTAAAATTTCAAATATTGATACAGCGTTTTTTCATCGATTCGGTAAACCCCAGAGCTAAGACGAGACACCTCCATTCCAATGGCGTGGCGTGCATCTATATCCGAAACTAAACGCTCAATCATGCTTGTCCTTAAAGCTATGTCTGTTATTTCAATTGTAACATTGCCGTTGCAATGATTACAGGTATAGTCAAAGGTAGCTTTGTTCAAATTCTGCTGGCTTTCAACTATCGGCCCTTGTAAACAGATTACACAGACATTTTTTAAGATTTTGTCTCTCACCGGAGACTGTGGATTGTTATATTTTCCCATTTGAACGGCTTTGTTTTTAACGCCAGATCAAAGGTACAATGGAGGTGAAAATTAAACGCAAAATTGCAGCTTAGCTAAACAGCGGCAGATCTCGTGGCGGCCAGCTGGTTACGGGCTACCTTGTTTGACTTTTTTGTGCGCCTTTGACACATGCCCATCCAAAGATCTCTTGTTGGGAAAAGGGTCTTGATGTTCTCTGGATTGGGATCCTGGAACGATACAAACCAGTAATTGTAATAGAATGCATTCAGAAAGAAGCCCACAACTGCATAGAACTTGCCGGTATCCCGATACCATTAATGTTGAATATCAGAGTTAGAAACTAGTCCCTTGAGTGACTGTAAAAGCTTAGTCTTCCCGAACGCCCCGTATAAGAGTGAGAGGAAAATCTCGAAAGCCTGAAGCTGTAAAAATTCTCATAGTTATGCTAAACTTCTCTGGTAGTTTGAGACTTTCTTCTGAATTTTCATGTATAACCACAGTAGAGGAAGTATAGCCTTCAGGGAAAACAAGGTCGTAAAATGGCAACATATGAAGAAACTTGCCGTCAGGCATGCGAGTAGTTTGTGTGCCTGAAGGGTTTCGAACATTGTGATACCGTTCGGTTATAATACCAATTTGAAATTCTCCTGGCTGAAGACACGAGGATGATGAATTATGGATCGTGAACTCGAAATTTGGGGCCTCTTGAAAACGATAAGTATGAATTACCTCTTCCTTGTACCCCAGCAATTGATCATCTACGTATAACCGAATATCGTTTTTGTAGCTAGATGTTACTTGCGATTCATTTTCTTTGAACCACAATATCCGTTTAGTTAAATGTTCACGGATAATCCCAATTTTTTTTTCGTAAATGATATGAGGAAAATGTTTTAGGTCGAAGGGAATGTCCTCTCCGGTTTGAGTTAAAAGAATTGTCGGCTTATTAAGTGCGTGTGCGTAGCCGACTTCGTAAAAGACATTTGGATTTCTGCCTGTCATATCGGCTATTATGACATCAGCCTTCGAAATTTGATTATAAATTCTACTAAGGATGGTGTCTTGGTAGATCTGTTCATCCACCCTTTCGCAGTATGCCCCTGCTGCTTTGCAACTCTCTTTTATTCCATAATTGTAGAAATCGTCAAATTCTGATGAAAAGGGCATGAGGACAAAGCAGAATAAACGAGGAGAGGTATTTTCTATAGTTTCCATGAATTGTGACGATGTGATTAATTTTTATCCGATGATATGCTAAGATAAACTGAAGCAGGATTTTTCCTTAGCAGGAAGCCAAATACCTGTTGATGAGGGCTTCTAAATATCAGTCGGTCTTTAACGCGGAACTTAGCTCGTCTGGCCTTTTTTATGGGCCTTAGAAACATGGCCATCCAAAGATCTCTTGTTAGGGAATGGCCCTGACTCACAGCGATCACACCAATGTTCGACCTTTTCCCCCTGCAGACGTTTATGGAATAACTCGCTGAGCTGCCAAACCGATAAGGTATGTGCCAGGCAAATGAACAGACTAATTATGGTTGTCTTTATATTCTCCGGAGTGGGATCCTGGAACGATACAAACCAGTAATTGTAATAGAATGCATTCAAAAAGAAGCTCACAACCGCGTAAAACTTGCCTGTGTCGCGATATCCATTAATGATAAATACCAGGATAAGAAACTCAATGACGCCAGCCAGGGCAACCGCGTACAGCCAATTGAACAGTGTTAAATCAAACAAGGTCATATCAAGGTGCTCGAGTTGCTTGAAAAGGTGGCCAGCATGTGGCACGTAAAGAAACATGAGTGCTAAAGCACCGTGAAAGATTGCCTCTTTGCTTTCAAGGTAGGTAACGACCTTGTTCATAACTATTGTGGTTTAATGAATGGTTATTCAAATGCTTATAGAAGCTGCAGCAACACTCGGCTATGAAAGCAGAAGGTGCCGCAATTCTTGAATTGACTTTTTTTCTAGTCCTGGCATGGTTCCAAACTTATTTTCGATTTGGATCAAGATATGTTGACGCCAAAGGAAAACGGACAAGTTTGCAAGGAAGCAGCACGTTAAAGCAATCATGACCAGCCTCATTTGCCAGGAGATTTTGGCAATATTTTTTTTAAATCTTCCAGATCATCATTTCGATGCCGGAAAATTTGTTTAAGTGCCCAAACTACAAGAATGATTGATATCGCCAGGGCGAAGTATTGTATTGGCTTACTCTGCGTGAGAAGCCTAACAAAGACGGGTTCTTGATTCATTGATTTAACTTATTTAAGCATAGTGAATACAACAGCGATTATTAGCAAAGCTATTCCTCCAAATACCAAAGCTTTTTGAGGTGTACCCAAGTGCTCCAATGAAGCTGTCAGCGTTTTATCTGCAGCCGCGGTCGTACGGTTCACATTTGAGACAGTGGTTGGAGTTGTAGCTGATGGTGCAATATTTGGGTGAGCCGTGGTTGGAGTTGATCCGGGTACGAGCTTTCCTGTTAACGCATTGTTAACTGCTTTAATGGGATCCGTTTCCACAGACAACCACGCGACATACGATTCAGCTTTTGCATTGAAAAAAGCCGTCATGACGTCCAAAGAGAAATCCATTACTCGCTTTGTTTCTGAATCATAATTGCCCAAAACTTTCACATTAGGAATGTCTGAGTGCGCGACCTTATGTTTTGATATGTAGGGCGACCATTGGCCTTCGGTTACGCCATATTGCTTAAAGGCTTTTAAGAAGTTATCGCGCAACGTAATCACCTCATCGTCCTTCTTTATTACTCCTTTTAATTTTGCGACTATTTTCGCAATTGCGGGTGCCGCTTTATCAACGAGTGATACGGTTCTCTCGGCTGTGCTTAAACGGTCTTGTTCCTTTCCAGTAAAGTAATAGTCGTAACTTCTCATAATGTGAAAAAAGTGTTGCTGTTGTATTGTTTAAACTTCGTCAGAGTCTTGAAAATATGATGAGAACGCTTCTTTGAATTCATCATCAAAGCCAGGTTGTTTATGATTCCAGGATTCGTAAAAAGTTTCTTTGAACATGAAAAAGAACAAGTCTTCAACACTTTCGCTATGAACCTTTCCACGCTCTTGGCGGTATGCAAGGAGGTTAAGAAGCAAATCCCGTTGCCGTTGATCGATGTTTAACATTAAAAATTCCGAACGAATTTTTTCTTCATGATTTGCGATCGCTGCTGATTCAACTTGCCGAATATCGACTTCTTCTGGTAGCGTTTCTGTTGCCTCAGGTTCCTGGGATTGGACCATTTTAGAAATCAATTCGTTCGTCTCGTTGGTTTTCTCAAGAAGATCCAACAGATAATTAGTTATTTCCGATTCTCTTTCTGACGGGCGCGACTCCTCCTTCTTGCTTTGTGAAATTGCCGGTGAGATCTTCTCCTCGACCAATTCTCTCAAATATTCCGCAACGGTCATGCCTTTTTCAGAGGCGGCTTTTTCGATTGCTTCTCTTTTTTTTGGATCGGTTCTGAAGGTAAGTTGCCCTGAAGTGCGCTTGTTTTCAACATGGTTTTCCATATGTAAATGATTTTTGACTTAATCTTTCATCGAAACTAACGGATAGGATCCGATGAACATCTATTTCATAGGGCCGATTCGGTATTACCGCGTACAATTTTTGGTATTACCGAAGGACGCTTGGTTATTTCGCACGGAGTTTCGATTTAATTTTTCTCATCCAGGATAACAGTATTTGATACCAGGTGTCCGTTCTTCTCCTTCCATACAAATCATTCATGATGCACCGCTTGATGTAACTTGTATATGAATCCTGCGTGCCTTTAATTTTTTCAGCGATATCATAATAAACTCTCCAAGGTAGCTTCAATGATATCGGAGTCTTGATCGTAGAGTCAAGATTCAGATCGCCATGTTTTCTTTTCTCCTCGAGAATCCCCTGCGTGTCTGTTAAATGCTTACCTCGTTTGTACCTTTTTTCCATAAAAGCTTTGCGAATTCTTGTTCAACAGAGTAATCCAGCTCTTTTTCATTTGTGAGTGCGCCAAACTTGTACATCGGCACAAGGCCTTTGCATTGAAGTAAAATCTTCTCAACAAGCAGAGGATCCCAACCGAGCAGATCTTTGGAACCACATAATAGAATAGCTCGTTCGAAATTCTTAAAGGCATTATTCTCCGTTGCCAGCACCGGATACTTCCCTTGTATCTTATCCTGAAACTGCTGCAGTAGGGTTTGCCATAGATATCGCTCAATCACTTCCTTGCAATAATGTTGATTCGCCAATAGGATGACATGAAAGTTGAAATGAGTTTTGCAGATTTCAATTCCAAACTGCCCACCAACGATGCCTTTTCTCCAGCTGGGCCTTGCTCTGGTCTTTTTAAATTCATCAATGCTATTTTTTATAGCTGCAGGATTCTCCCAGGTGCCGCCTTGCATTCTAAAGTAAATCCAGGACTCCCCGTTGAGCTCACGCACGAATAGGAATTTCTTCCAGGCATTTCGAATACTCAGGCATAAAAGAAAGCCCCAGGTAGGATCCAATCGTGACTTTATGAAAAAGACAAATTCGGGGATGGTTATGCTCTTCTGTTTTTGGCCTTCTTTTTCAAAATCGATAAATGTCAAACACACCTGAAATATCGTTTGGCTCAGGTCTGCAATGGTATCTAAAACCACCGAACTCTTAGGCAACGCTTCTTTCATTTTAATAATCTGCGGTAGTTGATCGAGAACTTTCCTGCGCTGCAGGATTATTGTGGACACGAAGTCTCTATCTGCATGTTTCAAGTGAAGGACGAGTAGTCGTTTCATTTTTTTAACATTTCGACCCCTTCATTCCAGATATTTCAATACTATCTAGAAAGGGGGGTGCTGGAAAATTTTCCTAGATTTTTTTAACATGAATGACCTAAAGCCTGGTATCTCGAAGAGTTTTGAGAAAATTTGTGATGTCTTCCTGCATCACCAGCTTTACCATACCTTCCCTGTTTATGGTCTTTAGTTGCCCTCGTTTTTCATATCGATAAAGTTGCTGCACAGAGATGTTCGTCCGCTCAGACACTTCTTTAAGTGTGAAAGCATCTTTATCCCTGTACAGCAACCGCAGCATATTTGAATTAATTGCGTGGAGCGCTGCTTCATTTCTCTCCTGGAATTCAATTTGGTCAAGCCAACGCCAAAGCTTTTCGAGTAAGCCTTTAAGTTGAACGATTTCGTCCGAATTCATCTAACTGTTTGAGGAGTTTTAGGTATTACCGTTCTGAAATTTTGGTATTCCCGCGTTTATTGAGCCGTGGTGAAAGTTCATATTGACGCAGAAATGTCAGAAGATCCTCTTTTAACACTAACATTTTTCCCTTGCCACCCCCAGGTTGTGAAACAACTAACTGCCCGCTCATGGCCTTGTTGTAAATGGTGTGATAGCTGAGACCTGTCGCCTTTGCCGCCTCCTGCAGCGTAAAACTCACCCGCTCTTTCCATGCTAACTCTCTGATGGTTTGAACAAGTTGTTCTCTTTCGTTACGTAAGGCTTTTGTAGCATAGCTCATCTCCAGGAGTAGCGTTGCCTGGAGTTCTTCGATCATTGCTTTAATGGCATTTTTTAAATACTTCTCTTCCATGTTTAGTCGGGTTATTTGTTTACGCCAAAAGGAACTCTATTAGGCTCCAGGTATTCAATCCATAGTGCTCTTTGATCAGTAAATCCCGGAGTTGCCGCAGAGTTTCCAGGCAACGTTTTTCTTTTTCACCTTCCGGACCAAGATTTATTTCTTGGATAGCTGCATTGAGTGACAAGATGATTTCACGGATTCCGCCACGATGTGCAAGAAGGTTGTGAATGTTTAAGCTTTTACCTTTGATTCGTTTGGAGGTACGAAGGTTAATGCTCACCCAGTCAGGAGCATTCTCAATATCTGGTACGTTTTTGGATTCTAATGTCTCAGCCACCTTGTGGCTTGTGGACAGTTTGCGTAGATTTGTCATATAAGTTTACGGTTTGATTAAGACTGTTACAAGAATTCGAAGCCTGGTGTTAGCGCACCAGGTTTTTTTATTTTGGATCTCTTTTATTTTGAATCAATTCATTTCGCCAGCAAAATACCGGCCGACCTCATTCCTGGGAACATAGAGTTTTCTGCCAACCTGCTTGACTAAAAGCTTGTTGTCATTTCGTAGTTCGGCAAATTTCCAAAGAGACATTTTCGTTTCCTTACAGAATTCTTTAGGTGTAAGGTATTCGGTGGGCGTTACTACGCGGAGATTCTCGAGGGCCTTTAATATTTTCTCTCCGGTTTCCTTCATTCGCTGGAATTCCTCGGCAGGAATTTCAATCACTGTTTTTATCTGATTGCTGTTCATGTCAATTCATCATTGATGTGATATCGTTAATGTTAAAACCAAAATGTTTGCAGATGATTTGCAATTCCTCAATCGTGGGACTTTGCTCTTCTTTCAGGATTTTCCAGAACCTTTTTTTTCCAATTCCTAAGTTCTTATACCAAGCATTGCTGGGTTTAAAGACAAAGCCGTTTTCATTTTTAGTTTTTATGAGATCATAAATTGGCGACATAATAAATTAGATTATATGGAACAAAATTAGACTATATGGATAATAAATGCAAGTTATTGTTCCGATAAGTCTAATTTATATCCAGAAATACGCGCCTATATTTGCCAAATGAATGATGTCCTACGAAACATTAAAGTGATTCGAAAGCTGAAGAATCTGAGCCAGACTCAAATGGCCGAAAGATTAGGAATTGTTGTTTCAGGCTATGGCAAGATTGAAAATGGGAAAATAGGTCTCTCAATAGAACGATTGCAGAAGATTGCCGAGGTTTTTGAAATGTCTGTTGATGAAGTGATGAAGTTTAGTGAAACTGAGTTTTTGGTCAAGCAATTGAATAAATCCGCAGGAGAGACTAAAAGAATAGAGGAGAAATCAGAGCCAATAGCATCAAAAGGTAATGTCACGCTCAATTTATTTGAGAGCTTTCAAAATAACGTTCGTGATTTCTTGCTTCCGGTATTCGAAGTCTATGATGTTATTCTTGATCCTTTATATGAAAAAGAAAAAAAGATAAAGGATACAGGTGTGCTGAAAGCAAAACTTAAAACGAAATTCACCAAAAATTATATTGTGGCTCGGCAGATTTCGAAAGGCATCCTTGATGACGAAACTGTTGATTATATTATTTCAAATTTTTTAAAACGGGCAACTAAGAACTAAATGTCGAATTCAGAGAAATCATATTTAGCGACTCGGCTATTAATGTCTCTAACGGACAATTCATAGTATTCCTTAGTTGTACTTTCCTTAGTGTGACCGGCCATCTTTGCCATGTGCTGCGTCTCCAATCCCTGAGCCTCCCAGAATTGTATCGATGAATGCCTGGCAGTCTTGTTCATCAGGTTTTTATTGATCTTTGCTTCGGCAGCGAGCTCCTTTAGTTTGTCGTTGAACTTCTGTTCGCTGATTGCTTCAGGAAATACATAAACAGGATCTTTACCTTCTGGTCCTCCAGGATTCGGACCGCGTGCCTAAACCGTTGGATCGGTGCGATGAACGCATTTTCATTCTTGCATTCTATTGCCATGATTATATAGCCATGTTATGTTTCTTTACATTTCCCACTTCAGACCCCCGCAGTCCGAATAGTAAAAGCCAGCAAAATCAGAAACCGAGGTGTTTTTTGTTATTTTGAGATCTTCACGGCCAGTTTTGCATTTTTAAATTGAAATTTCGTGTATTTCGAGGTATATACGTTTTCACTTTGTTGGCTTCACTCCAAGAGCTGACATGTTATTTTCTTTGCCGCTTTAGTGTGTTTCTCCTTCGATTCTCTCTCACCGATCTTAAAATACTAGAGCGCCTGTCCAATATATACGTATGAATACGGTAAACCGGTCACGGATCATCGCCTCTTTTTTTAAAGGGAAGACTTCATGATACACAAGTTGCCACGGTCGGGATTTATTGTCCAACCCTTAGTGGCTAATTGATTATGTGAAAGCAAACGGGATTGAAGGTCGGACGTGAATCGGACATAGATTTTATTGAAGTTCGGAGAGAAATAAGACGTATACTTGGTAAGACATAAAAAAAGCGACCTGTTCAGTCGCTTTTCACTAGTAGCGGGGACAAGACTCGAACTTGTGACCTTTGGGTTATGAGCCCAACGAGCTACCAACTGCTCCACCCCGCGATATATTTTTGTAAGACCTTCTGCCTTAACCGATTCGGATTCGATTTTTGAAACTAGAAATCTGCAAATTCTGCCAATAGCCTCAAAAACGGAGGACAAAAGTAGAGCTTTTACTGGATAAAAACAAGTACCTTTGCGGCCTGATGGAACAAAAAGAATTTAAATCAGGCTTTGTCAGTATTGTCGGTAAGCCCAATGTAGGGAAGTCTTCCCTCATGAATAAGCTTATGGGCGAAAACCTGTCCATCATCACAGCCAAGGCCCAGACCACCCGCCACCGTATCATGGGTATTCTCAATGGCGACAATTACCAGATCGTCTATTCAGATACACCCGGCATCCTGGAACCGAAATACTCGCTTCACGAAGCCATGATGAATTACGTGAAAGTGTCGCTCGAAGATGCCGACCTCATTCTGCTGGTTGTGGAGCTGGGCGATAAATATGAGCCTGAACACTTCGAACGTTTTGCAAAAATTGAAACTCCGATCCTGCTCGTAATCAACAAAATTGATCTCGCAAAAGGTTCGCAGGTAAAAGACAAAACCGATTACTGGCGGGCTTCGCTTCCGAATCTTTTCGACATTCTTCCGGTATCGGCAAAGACTGGTGAAAACGTAAGCCGCATACTGGATATCGTGGTGAGTAAGGTCCCGGTTCATCCGCCATTTTTTCCGCAGGATGAATTCACCGATCGCACAGAGCGGTTCTTTGCCTCGGAGATCATCCGCGAAAAAATCTTTATGACGTATGAAGAGGAGATTCCGTATAGCTGTGAGGTTGTGATCAATTCTTTTAAAGATCAGGAAGATATCATCCGCATCAGCGCAGAGATTTACGTTGAACGCGACTCACAAAAGGGAATTGTGATCGGAAAAGCGGGAAGCTCCTTAAAGAAAGTAGGAACAGAAGCCCGAAAAGACATGGAAGTTTTTTTTGGCAAAAAAGTATTTCTGGAAACACACGTAAAAGTAGCTGGCAACTGGCGCAAAGAGCGACTCAGGTTAAGGCAATTTGGATACCTTGAATAAGCAGGGAGCAGGCAACCCGATTATCGTAACGGAACAAGGCTTGCAGCCTGAAGCTTGTAGCTCGATCTAAGCACGCAGTGAGCGGCAATCATAGTGATAGTTAATTTTAAAATCGTAAATGGCAAACATCGTAGCAATAGTAGGAAGACCCAACGTTGGAAAATCAACTTTATTCAACAGGCTTGTTGAAAAACGCCAGGCCATTATGGACGACATGCCAGGCGTTACACGCGATCGCCACTATGGTTATGCGGAGTGGATCGGTAAATTTTTCACCGTGATCGACACAGGCGGATATGTAACGGGTTCAGAAGATAAATTCGAATCGCAGATCCGCACGCAGGTGAAATTGGCAGTAGACGAAGCTTCGGCCGTGATCTTTATGGTAGATTGCCGCGATGGACTTACTGGTTTTGATAAGGAATTTGCAAATATTCTGAGAGCATCGAAAAAACCGATTTTTGTTGCAGCCAACAAGGCCGATACCCCCGACAAGTCCATGCTCGCGGCCGAATTCTATGAGCTTTCTCTTGGGGAAGTTTACCCGATATCGTCAGAAAACGGTAGCGGTACTGGCGAACTGCTTGACGAAGTTGTTAAAGTTTTCCAGACGGAGGGCGTTGAAGATCCGGATGCGGGCATTCCTAAAATTGCAATTCTCGGCAGGCCAAACGTTGGCAAGTCATCTTTTTTGAATTCACTGCTGGGAACAGAGCGGAGCATCGTAACCGATGAGGCAGGAACAACACGCGATGCCATTCACTCTTATTATAAAATGTTTGGTAAGAACTTTATTCTGATTGATACTGCGGGGATCCGGAAAAAGGGTAAAGTGAAAGAGGATATAGAATTCTATTCTGTATTGAGATCTCTCCGGGCTTTGGAGGAAAGCGATGTGGCGATCGTTGTGATTGATGCAGAACGCGGCATGGAAGCCCAGGATGTGAACATCATCAGTCTTGCGCAACGTCAGGGCAAGGGCATGGTCATCATGGTGAACAAGTGGGACCTGATCGAGAAGGACTCGAAAACTTCGGATAAGTTCAAGAAAGAGATTTACGAGAAGCTTGCCCCCATCGACTACATCCCGATCATCTTTGCATCCGTTACCGAAAAGCAGCGCATCTTCCAGGTTATTGAAAAGGCCGTTCAGGTTTTTGATAACAAGACCAAAAAGATTCCAACTTCGAAGCTAAACGAGGTTATTCTGCCCGAGATTGAGCGGTATCCGCCTCCCGCCCTTAAAGGCAAATTTATCCAGATCAAGTACATTACGCAGCTTGTTGCCCGATTTCCATCGTTTGCATTTTTTGCCAATCACCCCCAATACATCCAGAATCCATATGAACGATTCCTGGAGAACAGAATTCGTGAAAATTTTGACTTTGAGGGGGTTCCGGTGAGGCTAATCTTTAAGAAAAAATAATTTTTCCTTACGCGAACCATGGGAATTGTGCAATTCCCGTATATTTGCGTTGAATTTTAAAACCTGTAAACTATGAAAAAAATTATCGCATTGTTAATGGTATGCGGTTTTGCATTTGCTGTTGTAGCATGTGGTGGTAAAACTGAAAACGCTGAAAGCGCAGATTCTACTGCTGTTGAAACCCCTACAGTAGCACCTGACACAACAGCTGCAGACACTACTGCTACAGATACAACTGCAGCACAGTAATTTCTGACAATCTAAAAAGATTGTTTTCCCGGGAAGGCTTTAGATTGCTAAAGCCTTTTTTATTTTTATGGGCAGGTAGAAACGATTTAAATGAACGAGGAGAAGATTTACCTGACCCTTCAAAAACATGTTCCCCAATCATCCCTGGCATATTGCTTTGCCTTGTGGAGAAGCAGTCCGTTCGAATTAAAGATCACTCGCACCCGGCAATCGAAAGTCGGAGATTTTACTTCCCGGAAAAATATCCGCCATCCCCGAATTACCCTCAACCACGATCTTAATCCCTACCTGTTTCTGGTAACGTATATTCATGAGGTTGCGCACCTGTACGTTTTCCTGAAGCATGGTAACAGAACAGACCCTCACGGGGAAGAATGGAAGAATGCGTTTAAACATCTGATGAGTCCGGTACTGAAGGATTCTATTTTTCCGCTCGAAATATTACACCTGCTTGAAAGCCACATGGCCAATCCGAAGGCGAGCTCCTTTGCAGATGCAGAGCTTACCCGGGCATTCAGACTTTTCGATAAAAATGCCAGCCAGTTTGCCTGCCTTTCCGACCTCCCCGAAGGAAGTATTTTTGAATTTCAGCACAGGTTTTTCAAAAAAGGAAAATTGAAACGAACACGAATTGTCTGCAGTGAGATCAAAACCAGACGGAATTATCTGATTCCTGCAGAGGTACTTGTCAGCAATGTGCAGCTGTCTTTATTGTAACCGCACATTCCACCCGCGTCATTGGTCATTAGTCATTGGGAAATGCGGTCCAGCGTAGCGCGGATGCTTTTGCTGTTAGTGGTCAATGGTCATTAGTAAAGCCACGCAAGGCGCATAGTACTCATTGAATTTCTATCCTGAATGGTGTGACATCCGTGCATTACCAATGACCATTGACTAATGACAATGACGAGCACAGGGCAAGCGCGCAGGCTACCCGAGTCTGCGTTGTATAAGTCCACTCACAATATCGTAGAATGTGTGTGGCCGGAGCGTGCGCCACTTATCGAGTTGCAGTGTTCCACCCATATTGACATAGTTGTCGATATTATATTTTTTGAATTCTTCCTGGATGAATTCAGGAAACGAAACAGCTGCGATCCACCCGTCTTCTACTTCCTCAAACCATTCTTCATAATAGCAGTCATCCGAACCGTGAAAGTTCATGATGTTTTCGCCAATGAGAATGAATTTGTTTACGCCCTCGCTGATGAAATGCTCAACAATGTTGCGCTTCAGCTCCATAATGTCGTTGTTGATCGTATCATTCCACTCTCCTATAAACTCAAGTACCGTATACCCGGCTTCATAGTCAGCGTAGAGGATTTTTATGTAGAGTGTTTCTGATCCAAAATAATCCCAGGCCGGATCTATGTAGTAGCCGTAAATGTTTTCTGAATAAACATCGAAGTTATATTCCTTGCCGTAGAAAGGCGAGCGGTCGTCTTGTGAAGAATCGTAATATTGCAGCCAGTTGTAATATGGTTCTATCTCATGCATGTCCCTTCCGGCTTTCTACAGCCTTGCGGACAGAACCAAATTCTTTGAGCAAACGTTCGGCTTCATTTTCATCAACCGAAAGTTCTTCCATGATCATGCGAGCTCCGCGGTTAACCAGCTTTTTATTGGTGAGTTGCATGTCTACCATCTTGTTTCCTTTTACTCTTCCGAGCTTGATCATGGTAGAAGTAGAGATCATATTCAGCACCAGCTTCTGAGCCGTTCCCGATTTCATCCGGGTGCTGCCTGTCACAAATTCAGGACCGACAATTACTTCAACAGGATGGTCGGCATGGCGTGCAACTTCAGAACCCGTATTGCACGTAACGCAGCCGGTAACAATGCCGTTCGCTCTCGCTTGTTTTAAACCACCAATCACATAAGGTGTGCGGCCCGAGGCAGCGATCCCGATAAGGACATCCTGATTACTTATCTGAAAGGCCTGCAGGTCAATCCAGGCCTGGTCAATATTATCTTCAGCATTCTCGACAGGCGTTCGAATGGCTTTGTCGCCACCGGCAATGATGCCGATCACTTTGCCATGAGGCATGCCATAAGTAGGAGGGATCTCGGAAGCATCGAGCACGCCAAGCCGGCCGCTTGTTCCGGCACCGATGTAGAATAGTCTGCCGCCTGCGTTCATCTTTTCGACAACAGCATTGACCAAAGATTCAATTCGGGGAATTGCTTTTTCGACAGCAAGCGGAACAGTTTGATCTTCCCTGTTCATGTTCACGAGTAAATCATGAACACTCATTTTCTCGAGATCTTGATAATGAGACGAAGACTCCGTTACAGACATAGACAAAAGTACAGAGAAAATAACTACAGTGAAGTAGCTGTTTTCAATTGCTGTGTGTGATACAGGGTAAGACCAGCAATCGGCCCTTCGAGCACATTCTTCACGGTGATACCCCTGTCGTTTGCAACCTGACGGAGAATGTCACTGAAATAGAATGCAATAGAACCAACGAAGTGAACCTTAAGATTTTCGTAGTTCTTATACTTCATCACATTGTTTTCATAAAACTCCGCGAAGCTATCATAAACCAGTTTGTAGCAGTAAGGCTCTTTTATATGCTGGAAAATAAATTTCATGAAGCTGGCCAGAAACGCGCTTGGTTTTTCGCGCTGGTACACGTGCTCAAGGAATTCTTCGCGGCTTAGCGGGAAGCGCTCGTGGAATTGTTTTGATAGTGCATCAGGAATTCTTTTTCTCAGATAATCGATGAGAAACTTCATTCCAATATCTGCGCCAGAACCTTCATCGGCAAGGATCCAGCCCAGGTTGGCTACGTTGTCAACAATATTTTCACCATCGTATAGGCAAGAGTTTGATCCTGTGCCCATGATACAGGCGATACCGGGTTCTCTTCCGCATAACGCGCGCGCAGCGGCAAGCAGATCCCACCCGATTTCTATCTGAGCATCAGGGAAAAATTCAAGGAAAGCATCTTTAATGACCAGTTGATTTTTTTCTGATGAAACTCCCGCCCCATAGAAAAAGATCTTATCAACCAGATCGCTTCCATCTATTTTTGGCAGCAGTGCTGAATGAATCATCACACTCAAATCTTCTATCGGCTGATAGTATGGATTAAAGCCCGGTGTGTGTGCTTGTACAATTTTGCCATCTTTTTGAACCAGCCTCCAATCTGTCTTGGAACCTCCACTGTCTGCTATAAGAATCATTATTTCTGGGAACTTAGTGTTTCAAACCCTATTGTCTGAATCTACAAAGCTAAAACATGGATTGAATTGTTAAAACAATCGTGGCAAATGTGTGCGTGTGCGCTAACACTTTTTGTAATTATTTTAAATTTTAAGGCGTCCTATTACAGGAAATTTATCAAAAACCATTGCCGTATGGGGTGCATCGGGCAATTCGTCTGTCAAATCCTGCCCTGCCCAATGTTCGTAATGCTTGCCGCTTCGCCACAATCTTGAGGTGGTAACATCGTAAACCAGACGGTTGTAAGCCACCCAAACCTCTGGTTTGTCCTGCCCGTTTCGAAGCGCCAGCTGTGATCTGGTTATAAAAGGTAAATTTTCGATTTCCAATCGCTATGTTGAATAATGAGCATAAAGCTAAGTGTAAATCTTTGGATTGGTGATGTGCAAATTGTGGCTCTGAGAACAAATTGTTTTAACAATCAAAGCTATGTCACCATGCCCGTGATCGATTCTTAAAAGTTTCATCAAATTCCGCTCACGATTCTGGGCATGCCGCTGAGCGTTCATCAAGGTGAGCGGTGAAACAAGCTGGAGAGAGACTTCGACCAGTCGAAGTCTCTCTCCAGCTTGAAAAGAGGCTTCAAAACGCCACGCGTTTTGAAGTTTTCAATCGAAGCGATCAAACGTCTGCTTGCGATCATGATTTATGTAAAGACAACGATTACGTACTGATCTTTTCAACAAATCCATCGCAACAATACATATAGGTTTCATTAAGAGAGATTGAAGAAAATAATTGGCTGAGCGCGATTTGACCAGTCGAAAGCGCATGAAAGAGTCTTCAAAACGCGTAGCGTTTTGAAGCATTTTCGGCATCGAAGCTTTCCAATGATCTGCCGGCAGATCATTGGAAGCTTCGATGTCTTTCTTGTGCGGCTGCGCACCGAATTGAAATGCGTATGTTATGCCGCACATATTTTAGTAAACTTCCTACAAGGCGCAAATACCGTACTGATTACCGCATCGCGCACGTTTCGTGCATCGTGACCGTTGCAGCAGCGAGGATTTACCGGTGATATTCGACAACGCCAATCCACAACTCAAATATTCCGTTTCTTCATTTGCTCAACGGCATAGGCACACGCTCGCGCGGTAAACGCCATATAAGTAAGAGAGGGATTTACATTCCCGCCCGAAGTCATGAACGATCCATCGGTAACAAACACGTTCTTCACTTCATGCATCTGATTAAAGCCATTCAGCACAGATGTCTTCGGATCTTTTCCCATTCTTACAGTACCCATCTCGTGATTTCCGTTTCCGGGATACGACATCCTTGCTTCAACCCGGATATCTTTAAAGCCTGCAGCTTCCAGCATCTCACCGATTGCAAATGCCATGTCTTTTTGCATCACCTTCTCATTTTCTTTGAACTCACAATCAACAGTCACGGTGTTTCTGCCCCACTTGTCTTTGTTATTTGTGTTCAGCGTAACGCGGTTATCGGAATAAGGAAGACACTCGCCAAAACCGGTGAAGCCAATGCTCCACGATCCGGGTTCAGCCATTGCAGTTTTTAGTTCTGCACCGATCAGGTCTGAACTTATTCCGGCAGCCCATCCACTCCGACTCGCAGCTCCACCAAAAGTATAGCCACGCAGGAAATCATTCCTCTTTTCGTTTATGTTCCTGAATCTCAGAATCTGAATTCCGCCAGGTTTTCGTCCTTTATAATACATTTCTTCAAGCCCTTCTACCTTAGCTGAGATGCCCATACACTTGTGATGATCCATCAGGTTTCTTCCAACCTGATCACTCCCGTTTCCAAGACCCGTTGGAAATCTTGTTGAAGTTGAATTCAACAGGATATGGGCAGTGGCGACTGTGGATGCGTTAAGAAAAACTATCCGCGAATAAAATTCCGTTACTTCGTTGGTTTCGGTATTGACGGCTTCAACCCCTGCGGCCACTCCTTTTTTTTCATCGTAAAGCACTTTATTCACAAGCATGTTGCTTTTGAGCGTAAGGTTGCCAGTGAGAAATGCCGCGGGCAGTGTGCTGGAATTCGTACTGAAATACGCTCCGTAAGGACAGCCGCGATGGCACAAATTGCGGGTTTGACAAACTCCTCGTCCCTTCATGGGCTGCGTCAGGTTAGCAATTCGCTGGGCGATCACTTTCCGGTCGGGAAATTTTTCGGCCATTTTTGATTTGAAAAGTTCTTCAACGCAATTCAACTCCATCGCTGGCTGGAATTTTCCATCGGGCACATGCCAGACTCCATCGGAGTTTCCGTTTACGCCAATAAAAGACTCCACGTAATCATACCAGGGTGCAATGTCCTTGTATCGGATCGGCCAGTCCACTCCGTGCCCGTCCTGGAAGTTCGCCTCAAAATCAAGATCGCTTAATCTTAAACATTGACGCGACCACAATAAAGACCTTCCACCTACCGTGTCGCCACGGATCCAGTCAAAGCGTTTGGTTTCTTCGTACGGATTTTCGAGATCGTTAATGTAAAAGTGTTTGTTGTCCTCCTTGAATGACCAGTGCCTGCTTTGAATTGGGGAAACTCTCCGATCTTCCTCTGTTAAGGCATTCCGGTGAGCAAATTTCCAGGGATCCCTGGTTGAAGTCGGATAGTCTGGATGCTGAACGGGCTTACCGCGTTCGAGCATGAGCACCTTCAGGCCCTTCTCGCAAAGTTCCTTGGCTGCCCAGCCTCCGCTGATGCCCGACCCAACTATGATCGCGTCAAAGGTCTGTTGATCTTTCGCTTTAATATTGAGATTCATTTGTGCATGTCTCCGGAACTGAAGTTCTTAAAATCGCGACAACTAAAAAACAAACGGTTTAGATTCTGCAGAAAATCTGAAATTGGTCTCCTAACAGCTGGCAGGAATTTTAAAAACCAAGCCGAAATAATTAATGATAAAAAATTGTCACAATGCTGTTAATCCAGTTATTCCTGATTTATTTTTGCGCAATTTTGTTCGTCCCTTTCCAAACCACATACAATGCCTAGAGACAGAAGTATTCGTTCGGTACTGATCATCGGTAGCGGTCCTATTATTATTGGTCAAGCTTGTGAATTTGATTATGCGGGTTCTCAGGCCTCGCGCTCACTGCGTGAAGAAGGCATTGAGGTAGTGCTGATCAATTCAAATCCGGCTACTATCATGACGGATAAGGTAACAGCCGATCACGTTTACCTGAAGCCCCTCAACAAGAAATCGATCCGCGAGATTCTGGAGAAGCACCACATTGATGCGGTACTTCCAACCATGGGTGGCCAAACCGCCCTCAACCTTTGCATCGACTGCGATAAGGCAGGTATCTGGCAGCATTACGGTGTAAAGATCATCGGTGTAGACATCAAGGCGATTGAGACCACCGAAGACCGCGAAAAATTCCGGTTAAAGATGCATGAGCTGAATGTTGGCGTGTGTAAAGGCGCTACGGCAACATCGTTTTTACAGGGAAAAGAAATTGCCCAGGAAATTGGCTTCCCGCTCGTCATTCGCCCTTCGTTTACGCTGGGAGGAACAGGGGGAGGTTTTGTACAGAATCCTGAAGATTTCGACAATGCGTTGAATCACGGACTTCACGCGTCACCGATTCACGAAGTGCTTGTTGAACAGAGTATTTTCGGATGGAAAGAGTACGAACTCGAGCTACTCCGCGATAATGTAGGCAATGTGATCATTATCTGCTCGATTGAGAATTTTGATCCCATGGGTATACATACGGGCGACTCCATCACCGTTGCACCTGCCATGACCCTGCCCGATACAACTTATCAGAAAATGCGCGACCTGGCCATCAAAATGATGAACGGGATCGGCAAATTTGCGGGGGGATGCAATGTGCAGTTTGCACTGAACCCTGATAATTACGATGAGATCGTTGGCATCGAGATCAACCCGCGTGTATCGCGCTCATCAGCGCTTGCTTCAAAGGCAACCGGTTATCCAATCGCAAAGATTGCAGCGAAACTGTCGATCGGCTATAACCTTGATGAACTGAAAAATGCCATAACCGGAACAACAACTGCGTATTTCGAACCGGCAGTTGACTATGTGATCGTGAAAATCCCGCGCTGGAACTTTGATAAGTTTCACGGTGCAGACCGCAAGCTTGGATTGCAGATGAAGTCTGTGGGTGAAGCCATGGGCATTGGCCGAAATTTCCAGGAAGCATTGCAAAAAGCATGTCAATCGCTCGAGATCCGCAGAAACGGCTTGGGCGCAGATGGAAAGGCACTCACTAAACAGGATGAGTTGTTGTACAGCCTGGAACATCCCACCTGGAACAGAATATTTCACATCTACGATTCAATCAAGCTCGGCATTCCGATGAAAACCATTCAGAAGCTGACGAAAATCGATCGTTGGTTCCTGAAGCAGATCGAAGAACTCGTAGATCTTGAAAAGCATATTGCAAAATTCACAATCGAGAACATTCCAGCCGAACTTATGCGCACGGCAAAGGAAAAAGGTTATGCAGATCGGCAGATCGCGCACATCCTCGATTGCTACGAAAGTGAAGTGCACAAGAAAAGAAAAGCCATGGGCATCAACCGGGTTTACAAGCTTGTAGACACCTGCGCTGCTGAGTTTGAAGCAAAAACGCCTTACTATTATTCAACTTTCGATTCAGAGAATGAATCAAAAGTTTCTGATAAAAAGAAAATAGTGGTTCTGGGTTCTGGCCCTAACCGCATCGGTCAGGGAATTGAGTTTGATTACTCTTGTGTTCATGGTGTGCTTGCCGCGAAAGAATGCGGATATGAAACGATCATGATCAATTGTAATCCCGAAACCGTATCAACGGATTTTGACATCGCTGACAAATTGTATTTTGAACCGGTTTTCTGGGAACACATCTACGACATCATTCAACATGAAAAACCTGAAGGCGTAATTGTTCAGCTTGGCGGACAAACTGCCCTGAAACTTGCCGAGAAACTTCATAAGCACGGCATCAGGATCATCGGCACTTCGTTTGAAGCGCTTGACCTTGCGGAAGATCGCGGACAATTCTCGACCCTGCTGAAGGATCTCGGAATTCCATACCCTGAGTTTGGTGTTGCAACCAATGCAGACGAAGCCCTGGAGGTTTCTAAAACAATAGGCTTCCCGTTGCTTGTTCGTCCTTCATATGTGCTGGGTGGTCAGAGCATGAAAATTGTGATCAATGAGCAAGAGCTTGAAGATCATATTCTGGATATCTGGAAACACCTGCCCGAAAACAAGGTGCTGCTCGATCATTTCCTGGATGGCGCTATCGAAGCCGAAGCAGATGCGATCTGCGATGGTGAAGACGTTTACATCATTGGAATTATGCAGCACATCGAGCCTGCCGGTATCCACTCCGGTGACTCTTACGCAGTGCTTCCACCATTCAACCTGGGCGACTTTGTTATTAAGCAGATCGAGCATTTCACACACAAGATCGCCCTTGCGCTTAAAACCGTTGGTTTGATCAACATTCAGTTCGCGATCAAGAATGATAAAGTGTATATCATTGAGGCTAACCCCAGAGCATCACGAACGGTGCCATTCATTTGCAAAGCTTATGATGAGCCTTATGTGAACTATGCTACCAAGGTGATGCTGCGTGAGAAAAAGGTTAAAGACTTTAAATTCAATCCAACGAAGAAAGGATATGCCATCAAGGAACCTGTCTTCTCTTTCAGCAAGTTCCCGGATGTAAACAAAGAGCTCGGCCCTGAAATGAAATCAACGGGTGAAGCGATCTATTTCATTGACGATCTGATGGATGATTACTTCCTGAAGATCTACGGAGAACGAAACCTGTACTTAAGCAGATAATTAAAAAAGGTCGTTGAAAAAACGACCTTTTTTAATTTACCCGATCATTGAATTTGAATCTTCAAATTTTAAATCTGAAATTTGATTTCGGAATTTATTTCTCACCATGCGTCCGCTGACTCACCGCCATCAGCTCCTGCATCGTGCGCTGCATCTTATCAGGCGATCCATCCAGGAAAATTGTATTCCCTTCACCGTGCTCGGCAAAATGACGGATCGCTTCCGTCCACATTGAAAACAGAATGAACGATGAATCCAGATTAGCACTCTTCATTTCCTTTGCAGCTTCGGCCATACCTTTTGCAACTTCCTCGCGAAATAGTGCAACACCCTGACCGCGCATTTGCGCGGCAACTTTTTCAGCTTCGGCCGCAATTTTGATCGCATTTCCTTCAGCCTCCGCAGTTTTTGTTTTGGTGATCAGCAATGCCTGTCCTTCGTTTTCGGCTGCAGCTCTCAGGTTGTTTGAGGCCACAACTTTTGCCATCGACTTCATAATGGTTTCGTCAAAAGCGATGTCGTTTAACTGAAGGTCTATCAGGTGATAACCCCAACCGCCAAGCGTGTTGTCGAGCTGATGTTTTACTTCCTGAACAATTTCTGTTCGCAGCGAAAGGATCTCGGGTTGTCTTTTTGTTGCCACGAAACTTCTGATGGAGCCTTCGATGGTACGCGTAAGCGCCTTCATAAAGCTTTCTTCATTCATAAATTTAAACGCCACATTCTTGATGGTGTCTTCCTGCTGATTCAACACCGAAAAGAGCAGCATCGCTTTGAAGTTCACATTTGCCTGGTCCATTGAAGTGGCCTGAAATGATAATTCAACAGAACGGTTTTGAATCGAGATTCTGGAATAGATTACTTCGATGACGGGAATCCGCAGGTTCAAACCCGGTCTGAGTATACGGTGATATTTTCCGAATACAGTGATGACACCAATCGTTCCCTGCTGAATGGTGACAAACATCGAAAACAACACAATAATGCCTGTCGCGAATAACGCGATGAATAAAAGATCAATACTTTCCATACCAATGATTAATGGGGTTTAAAAAACGCTGAGAAAATAAACTGATTGCGGCTGACGGAAACACGTCAGAAAAGATGATAAGAAGGAGGTGTCATAAAATTGTGGGGTTTTCAATTAATTACCAAAAGCACCAGCAGGTAACAGGTTTTCAATTAATTTAAAAGGCCTGTCAATCAGACTAATAACGAACTGCTTTACGTCTATATTCCCGAGGTATTTATTGTCAAATATTCTCCGAACCTATACCTTTGATTTTCAGTTTATATCTTAAAAACACCTAAATGTTCAAGTTTCTCATAATTGTTGGGATCATTTTGTACCTGATCTATAAGATTGGCTCTTTTTTCTTCAGGGCTGGTGAGGCTTCTCAACAGTTCCGCAATTCGCAACAGAATGGTAATCAACCCAATGGAAGAGCACAGAAGAAAGCCAGGTTTAAAGGCGGTGATTACATTGACTACGAAGAGATAAAGTAACAAATCAGCCGGCTGTGCCAGGCAGCTTTCAGCAGTGAAAATACATTTCTATAAATATCAGGCAACAGGCAATGACTTTGTGGTGATCGACAACCGGTCAGGGAATCTTTCATTTACCACTGATCAGGTGAAACAAATCTGCCACAGGAAATTTGGAATCGGTGCAGATGGGCTGATGCTGATTGAAAAACACCCTTCGCTTGATTTTAATCTCGTTTATTTTAACAGTGATGGCTCACAGAGCCTGTGCGGGAATGGCGCAAGAGCGGCAGTACGGATGGCTTCAGCGCTGGGAATGGTGAATGGCAAAACAAAGTTCAATGCCTACGATGGCGTTCATGAGGCAGATTTGCTAGCCGAAGGTATTGTTCGGCTCAAAATGAACGATGTGGGCAAAGTGCAATCGCTCAACGATGATTTCTTTATCAACACCGGTTCACCCCACCACATAAAATTTATCAGTTCCATTGAAGATTATCCTGTTTACCAGGAAGGAAGGCAAATCAGGTATAGTGAATCGTATCAGCCCGGAGGCACAAACGTAAATTTTGTGGAGCTGCTGGCTGAGAATGCAATTTTTGTCAGAACATACGAAAGGGGTGTAGAAAACGAAACACTCTCGTGTGGAACAGGCGTTACAGCGGCTGCGCTGGCAGCATATTTCAAGGGATATGCTTCGCCTGTGAAAATAGGAACCATTGGCGGAGAGCTTCTGGTTGAATTCAAACCCCGCCAATCAGGCTCTGAAAATGGAAATCCGCCCTCTTCTGCCGGACAGGCAGGCATGTTTACGGATATTTTTCTCACCGGGCCTGCCAAATTGGTCTTCGAAGGCGACTTGGAACTATAATTGACTATCAAAAACCATTCTTTGCTGCACCCCTTTTCCACGGAATCGTTGGGTAGGATAATCAAAGGAATTAAATTTGGGCCCTTTGGCAGAAGCCTGCGTAAGCGGATTCAGTTTTCTAACAGAATTCAGACCGGTTGGCAGAGGGCTGATCAACAGTTAACGGATCAATAAAAAGATGTTAAAACTCATTGCAAAGATCTTCGGAACAAAATCCGAAAAAGATATCAAACGGATTATGCCGCTGGTTGAACAGACCAAAAAAGAAGCGGAGGTAGTGGGGTCCCTGTCCAACGATGAGTTGCGTGCCGAAACCCGCAAGATCCAGGATTTCATCAACCAGGAATTAAAGAGTATTGATGACGAGCTTGCCGGCCTTCATAAACGAATAGCCGACAATCCTGAGCTCGATATCAATGAGAAAGAGTCTATTTTCGGTCAAATCGATAAGCTCGAAGCAACACGCAACAAAGAGCTCGAGAAAACTTTGATGAAAGTTCTGCCTAAAACTTTCGCTATTGTCAGAGAGACCGCCAAAAGGTTTAAAGAAAACGAATACCTCGAAGTAACCGCGCAGGATTTTGACCGCACCATTTCGGCAACAAAAGAGAATGTTAAGATTGTTGGAGACAAAGCTCAGTGGTTGAACAAGTGGATGGCTGCAGGCAACATGATCACCTGGGACATGGTGCATTATGATGTGCAGCTCATCGGTGGTATTGTGTTGCACGAAGGTATGATCGCAGAGATGGCAACCGGTGAAGGTAAAACACTGGTAGCAACACTTCCTGCGTTTCTCAACGCACTCGCCAAGCGTGGCGTGCACATCGTAACAGTAAACAATTATCTCGCTGCACGCGACAGTGAGTGGATGGCCCCGATCTTTCAGTTTCATGGCCTTACGGTAGATTGCATCGATAAACACGAGCCCAATTCTGCCGCCCGCAAAAACGCCTATCGTGCAGACATCACATACGGTACCAACAACGAATTCGGTTTTGACTACCTGCGCGATAACATGGCCCGCGATCCTGAAGAACTCGTTCAGCGCGCGCACCACTACGCCATGGTAGATGAGGTTGACTCGGTATTGATCGATGAAGCCAGAACGCCTTTGATCATATCAGGCCCCGTGCCGCGTGGAGATCAGCATGAATTTTATGATCTCAAGCCCAGAATTTTCAAGCTGGTAGAAGCACAGAAAAAAATTGTAAATGAATACCTGAACGCAGCCCGTAAATTGATTGCAGAAGGAAATGAAAAAGAAGGTGGGTTGAATCTTTTCCGCGCTTTCCGCGCAATGCCCAAGCATAAACCCCTCATCAAGTTTCTGAGTGAAACCGGTAACAAGGCAATCCTGCAAAAGACAGAGAATTTCTACCTTCAGGACAACAAACGCAACATGCCTGAGGCCGATAAACCTTTATACTTTATCATTGACGAAAAAGACAATAGCGTTGAGCTGACAGAAAAAGGTATCGATCTTATCACAGGTGAAGGAGAGGACAGGCAGTTTTTTATCCTTCCGGAGATTGGCACGGAGATCAGCAAGATCGAACAGGATGCAGCCCTCGATGATCAGGCAAAATTTGTGAAGAAAGAAGAAGTGATCCGCGATTACCAGGTGAAATCACAGCGAATCCACAGCGTGAACCAGCTCCTGAAAGCCTATACACTTTTCGAAAAAGATACTGAATACATCATCGTTGAAGGCAAGATCAAGATCGTGGATGAACAGACAGGCCGCGTACTTGACGGAAGACGTTATTCAGATGGCCTTCACCAGGCGATCGAAGCGAAAGAAAATGTGAAGGTTGAAGATGCCACACAGACTTACGCAACGATCACCCTGCAGAATTATTTCAGAATGTATCACAAGCTTGCAGGTATGACCGGTACGGCCGAAACCGAAGCCGGAGAACTCTGGGACATCTATAAGCTCGATGTTGTGGTAATTCCTACTAATAAACCTGCGGTCAGAAAAGATTACGATGACCTGGTTTACAAAACGATGCGTGAAAAATTTAACGCGGCCATCGACCAGGTTGTGAAATTAACCCAGGAAGGAAGACCTGTACTTGTGGGTACCACTTCCGTGGAAATATCAGAATTGATTTCGAGGATGCTTCAGATCAGAAAGATCAAGCACCAGGTGTTGAACGCCAAGCAACACCAGCGCGAAGCTGAAATTGTTGCAGAAGCCGGTAAACCCGGAACCGTGACCATTGCTACGAACATGGCTGGCCGTGGTACGGATATTAAACTTACACCGGAGTCGCGTGCGGCAGGCGGGCTTGCCATCATCGGTACAGAACGTCACGAATCACGAAGGGTAGACCGTCAGTTGCGTGGTCGTTCAGGTCGCCAGGGCGATCCGGGAACTTCACAGTTTTATGTTTCCCTGGAAGACAGCCTCATGCGTCTGTTCATGCCCGAACGCATTGCGCGCATCATGGACAGACTCGGGTTGAAAGAAGGCGAAGAGATTCAGCACTCGATGGTGACCAGTTCGATTGAACGTGCACAGAAAAAAGTTGAAGAGAATAACTTCGGTATCCGGAAGCGTTTGCTTGAATATGACAACGTGATGAACTCACAGCGTGAAGTAATTTACAAGCGCAGAAGAAATGCGCTGTTTGGCGAACGTCTGGAACTCGACATCCTCACGATGCTCTACGATACAAGCGAAGACATCGTGATGAATGCAAAAAATGCAAACGACTATGAAAGCCTTCGCCTGAATACACTGAGTACACTTGGCCTGGACTACGAAATATCAAAAGAAGAATTCGACAAGCTTGATGCAACCAGATTAACTGACGGCATTTACCATAAGGCGCTGGAGCATTATCACCGCAAGAATAAAATGGTTGCCGATAAAGCGCTGCCTGTTGTGAGAGACATTCAGAGAACGCGTGGTGCAACCGTTGAAAACATCCTGGTACCTTTTTCTGATGGCAGCAAGCAGATCGGTGTTGCAGCGAACCTGAATAAGTGCGTTGAAACCAACAATACTGAACTGATCAAGTCCATGGAGAAGATGATCACCCTGGCAATTATCGATCAACAGTGGAAGGAACATTTGAGGGAGATGGACGATCTGAAACAGTCTGTGCAGAATGCGGTTTACGAACAGAAAGATCCGTTGCTGATCTATAAATTTGAAGGCTTTGAGTTATTCAAACGATTCATCGCCAAAGTGAATGAAGATACGATCTCATTCTTGATGAAGGCCGATATTCCCGTTCAGCAACCCGACCAGGTTCAGGAAGCACGCGCGCAACGCAGCAGGGCTCGGTTGAGCGAGCAGAAGGAAGAATCGCGGTCACTGCTTAGCGGTGGAGGCGGCCAGCCACAACAGCCTCAACCCGACAGGCCCCCGCAGGAGAAAGTATTGCCTGTGAAATCGGAAAAAGTGGCTAACAGAAATGACAAAGTAAGTGTGCAGTATCCGGATGGCCGGGTGTTGCGTGACGTGAAATATAAAAAAGTGGAAGATGACATCCGGAATAACCGGTGCATCATCATAGACTAATTCAATACCGGCATGGATTTTTTTGTCAACGTTTCAATGAACAAAATGAAAATGAAAAAATTCATGCTGTTGGCGCTTGTTGTGGCGATGGGATGCAGTTCGAAGGTTTCGACTACTACTGCTACCAAAGAACCAGCTCCGGCCGGAAAGTATTCAGAAGATCTTTCAACGTGGCGTCCCCGCGAAGCCGTGACAGACACTGTTAAAAAGGCTACAACCAATCCGGTTAACGGAAACCATCAGCCGACACAATACATGGAAGCCAAGTTTGCAGTGAACCAGTCATTGGACAATGTGCTTGACAGCATCAGCAGAATTAATCTCGCCAACGGGCATATCGATGGGTTTACCATTCAGATCTACTCCGGTGTGAAACGTGAAGAAGCGCTCAATGTGAAGAAGGAGCTTTCTGCTGCGCTACCCGAACTTGATTCTGAGGTACAGTATGTGCAGCCAAATTTCCGGGTGCGCGCTGGGAAATATTACGACAGACTTCAGGCTCAGAAAGATTATCTTTCAGTAAAGAGACATTTCCCGAACGCCATTGTTATTCCTGATCGTATTCCGATCAATTAGGGATTTCGTTCTTGACAAATTCCTTATTCAATTCTGAATTTAGTTTGATTAATCAGTCCCGCGGCCATTGCGCTGCCTCTATGTGCTATGCGGTTTGAAATACAATATATCAGAACTTTCCAACCTTGAGTGTGAAGTTTACTGATGTCCCTTCAATTGCGCTGTCGGGCAATCCGATTCCATCGCTTCCATAAGAAAGCCGGTAAGAAATTCCCGGGCTGAAGCGAAGCCAGCGTAAAACATTTACTTCTACCTTTACACCAGGCTCTGCAACTGCGAAGAAATTTTCATCATGATCGTAGTCTTCATAGTTATCCCAATAGGCGTCATTTTCCCATCCATATCTTTCATACTGGCACGTGAAGCCGGCCCCCGCAAACAATTGGAATGCAACGTGAATCGCGCGGTCGGATGCAATCACATACTCGGTCATCAATCCGGCCTGTGCGTACTCGTAACTCATGGGTATGATGGGATGCACGCTATAACGTGTCGGGACCGTAATGTTATTGGTTGATGCGGCTCCCCCAACCCCGAGCAGAAACCGGTGACCAATATACCAACCGCCATACATTTCTACGAGGTTTGCGTAGTCTCCGTTTATTCCCGTGATCTTGTTGCTGAATGCAATGTACCCACCCGAAGAACGTGGTCCGTTGTTGTTGAATATTGTTTTGATCCTGTAACTGTCGTCATGGCGGCTGTTGCGGCCGTGCCTTTTTTCCTGTTGCTCGTCATCGTTATAGTTCTGGTTTTCATCCTGCGCAAAAGATGCCGCGCTGATCAGTAAAAAAGCGAGTACAAATAGATTACGTATCGTTTTCATAGCATATTAAGTCGTTTTGCTATGAGACAACACAGTGCCTGGAAACCCCTATTCCAAAAAGGAATTTTTTAAAAAAGCAGTTTTTTTACTTTGGAGATCAATTCCTGGTGACTGAACGGCTTAATGATAAAGTCATTCACGCCAATTTCGAATGCCTCGTGAACGATATTTTCAAGGCCTTCTGATGAAAGCACAATGATGGGTGTATTCTGTTTTAATTCTTTACGGATATGTTGAGACAGTTCGAGTCCGGATTTGTAAGGCATCTGCAGATCGGTAATAACAAGATCGAAATGATTTGATGTAACCAGATCAATCCCCTGTTGTCCGTCACCTGCTCTTTGTATATCACCGAAATTTTCGTTCTTCAACTTCATGTATACAACGTTGAGGGTAACAGGGTCATCATCGCATACTAAGATTTTTTTCATAGGATGGCCATGGTATTATTTCAAAAGTACCAGACTGGAAAACCTGTACATTTTAGATACAATATTATTACATTAGTAAGTAAGAGAAAAAGCGGCATCATTCTCATCAAATTCTGAAGTTTTTACAGTACACACCCCGTTAACAGCGTGATATGGCAGACAACTCACCCGTTTTGCAAAGCCTCAGGATCATTCGCGAGAAGTTCAGTTTCTGGTTTATCATAGGCGTTTTAACATTTACCGCAGCGGTTTTGTTGGAAATATATCTGTTGGCCGGGCCGCCACTTGATATTCATGATCAGGCTGCACTTGGAGATACCATCAATGGACTCACGGCTCCGCTTATTGGTATTATCGGAGCAATTCTGATCTATATTTCTTTTAAGGAACAGGTGAAGAGTAATCGCTTTCAATTCCGTGCACTTCATGAACAACGCGAATGGGATCTTCTTTACCGCCTCTACGAAGAGCTGAAAGACGACCTCAGAAATATGCAGGCGTATTACGGAACACGGTATGGTCACAGCGATATTCTCGATGCTTTTATCAATGCGGTTTTGAAAGACGACCTTCCCGCATCTCCTTATCCGGATGTAAGCAAATACCTCGATTATATTTTTAAGCAGTTCGCTTTCTTAAGTTTGAAGATCGGCCAAAATGAAGTGTTGGGTAATACCGAGAAGGTTCACATGATCGAGAAAACCCGGCAACTGTTCAACCTGTACTTCGAAGCGTACTATTCCCGGATTGTCGATCATGAATGGAACTCAAGGTTTTCTGTTTATTTCAGCAAGAATCTCGAGATGGGAGGTAAGGCTATTATCAGTCTCAATGCCATCAGCATGGAGATTATGAAAGAGAAATACAAGCAAGCCAGGCGGGCGTAAGGGCGAAGAAGCGGCTAAAGAGAACTGTTAAATCCTATGATAATTCATTCTCAGCCAATCCATAAACTTTGCTAATTTTGCCATTCAATTCACGCAAGGAAATGGATCTTCTGGCAAAAATAAAATCACTCTCACAAGAGCATAGCGGCCATGTAGTAAAGCAGCGCAGGCATTTACATGCAAATCCTGAGCTTTCTTATCAGGAATTCAACACAGCAAAATATGTGGCGGAGCAGCTTCGGGGCATCGGCCTGGTTCCGCAGGAAGGAATCGCGACTACCGGGGTTTTGGCAGAGATCAAGGGAAAAAATCCTGAAAAGAAAAGCATTGCCCTCAGGGCTGATATGGACGCGCTTCCGATTCACGAAGCGAACAATGTTCCATACAAGTCGCAGGTTACCGGTGTGATGCACGCGTGCGGTCATGATGTGCATACTTCATCCTTGCTTGGAACGGCAAAGATCCTGAATGAGATTAAAGACAATTTTGAAGGGACCGTGCGACTTCTCTTCCAGCCAGGGGAAGAAAAAAATCCCGGTGGGGCTTCATACATGATTCGCGATGGTGCACTGAAAAATCCACAGCCATCCGGCATTATCGGCCAGCATGTTTTTCCATTGCTTCCGGTGGGTAAGATCGGGTTCAGAGAAGGTATGTACATGGCGAGCTGCGATGAACTGTATCTGAAAGTGATCGGGAAGGGAGGCCATGGCGCAGCGCCTGACCTGGCCATTGATCCCATATTAATTGCCTCGCATATTATCGTTGCGCTGCAACAGGTTATCAGCAGAAACGCCAGTCCGAAACAGCCAACGGTACTGACATTCGGAAAAATTACCGGAGAGGGTGCAACGAACATTATTCCTAACGAGGTGAACATTGCAGGAACATTCAGGGCCATGAATGAAGAGTGGCGCGAATCTGCATTGAAGAAGATCAAAAAGATGGCTGAAAGCCTTGCAGAAGGAATGGGCGGAAAATGTGAAGTTGAAATTTCAAAAGGTTATCCTTATCTGGAAAATAATCCTGAGCTCACACGGAGATTACGTGCGGCCGCAGAGGCGTACGTTGGCCGGGAAAATGTCGTGGATCTCGATATCACCCTGGGAGCAGAGGATTTCTCATACTACTCGCAAGTTATCCCTGCATCATTTTATAGACTTGGCACCCGGAATGAAGCCAAGGGAATTACATCTTACGTTCATACACCTACATTCGATATCGATGAAGAAGCCCTCACGCTTGGCCCTGGCCTGATGGCCTGGATGGCAGTGAATGAACTCAGGTAAAGCTGCTGCGCTGGTTTTTAGCTTTTGGTCATGGGATTTTGACCGAAATTCAGGACTGGATTGCGGGCGATTACTTGCTGAACTTCATGTGCAGCCCGACAAGACCATGAAACGTCTGAATATTGAAATCTACATCCTGTTTGTGGCCCGAGATAAAGTTTCTGCCCCCTTGGAGCATCAAAAAATACTTTTGTTTACTCAGGTTTATGTTTATGTTGAACGATGGCTCGAAGACAAAGTACCTTCGTTTTTCTACAGCTCTGTTTTCGCTGCCCATCATCACGCTGAGGTCGTTGAAGTCTACTGAACCAAACCGGGGCGAAAATGACCACTCAAAATTCTTGTGGTTTTTCATACCGATATCGGGCTGAATAAAGAATTTATTGTAGGAGGCCCTCGCCTCATACGGAACGTCAGGTTGGAACACATAGTAAACCGAATCGATTGCTTTGCCTTTCCCTTTTCCGACACCGGCAAAGATCTCAAGGCTGAACGATTTGAAATTCCAGTAATAACCCGCCCCTAACTCTGCATACGTTTGAGTCCGGTAGGTGTATTTTTTTTGAGGCTTGCTATTGGCGTAAAGCAGGTTGCCGGTAACACCGATGTGATTGGTAAGCGCATATGCGGTCTGAACATTACCCCCGATACCGACCGCTGCAGAAGCCTGAAATTCTTTTTTACCGGAGAACAGAGGGGCATTGCGGGCATTGGGCAGATATAGCGGTGCGCAACCGGTGCACAGCATCAGAGAAATGAAAGTGAAGAACCTGCCTGTCATGTATCCGGAGTGTTAAAAATGTATGAGGATAGTTTAATTCAAAATTAACTTATTTACCGGGCTCCTGATTCACCAAAAGTTTATATTCAGCAGTGATTGTATATTTGACATTGTTTCACCCAGCATTTGGAAACCTTAACTAAGACTGACCCGGAAAACGCAAAGCTTCAAGGTACACTGAAAGTTGTTTTTTATATTCTCGCTACCCTGCTGCTTTTCTTTTTTGCGCTTGAACTCATGATCTCATCCTTCCAGCACCTTGGAAGAGACACTGTGCAAACGATCATCCGGGCCACGCTTAATCCTTTTTCCGGGTTGTTTATCGGTTTGCTCATCACTGCCATTATCCAGAGCAGTTCTACCACTACTTCACTGGTGGTGGCGATGGTCGCTTCGGGTTCACTAACACTGCAGAGCGGAGTGCCGATCATCATGGGTGCGAATGTGGGCACCACCATCACCAGCATCATTGTGTCGCTGGGTTTTATCAGCAAGAAAAAGGAATTCAGGCGCGCAGTTGCCGCAGGTACATTCCATTGTTTCTTTAACCTGCTGACGGTATTTATACTTTTTCCATTGGAGCTCACCAACGGCTTTCTTTCGGAAATATCAGCTTCGGTTGCCGATCGGTTTTTCTCTCCTGGCGGACAGGTTTTGCAGCATCAGCCCCTGACCATTCCGGGGTTTGACCCGGTGATCGATCTGATGCTGGGATATATTCCGGGATTTGTTCTTATCGCACTTTCATTCGGACTGTTGTTCGGATCGATCCTGTTATTCCGAAAACTGATCTCCGATCTGCTCAGGGCAAAATCACCTGAAGCTTTCAGCAGGTTTTTTTTCCGGAATAAATTCAAATCATTTTCATGGGGCCTGCTCACAACAGCGGCAATAAGATCGAGCACCATTACTACCTCTGTTGTGGTGCCGATCGTAGCCAAAAAAATTGCCACACTGAGGCAAGCCGCTCCCTTTATTATGGGGGCCAACGTGGGTACAACCATTACCGCTTTTATTGCTGTGGCCATTCACTCCAATGCGTCAGCTTCTATCAGTATTGCCATCGCCCATTTTTTGTTCAATGCCATCGGTGTGCTTATTTTTCTTCCTCTTCCGGTGCTTGGGAAATTACCGGTGAAGCTGGCCGAAATCCTTGGAAAAGTAACCCAGCGCTATCCGGTGGTTTATTTTGTTTTTATTCTGCTTACCTTCTTTCTCATTCCTTTTTCGCTGATCTATCTCAATCAGAATTGAGTGTAAAAACAATCCGTGCAATAATCCTTTTTGACGTTAAATCTTCTCTCTATATTGCGATTAGCAGAATGTTATGTTCGGGAATTCGATAACAAAATTTTTAAAGCTGGATAATCTTATTGCCAACCTCACAGGTTACGTTGAAACCAAGGTTGAATTGCTGAAAGTTGAACTGAAAGAGGATCTCGCATCAGGCATCGGCACTGCCATAAACTACCTGATCATTGCGTTTGTGTTTGCCTTGGTGATCTTGTTTATCAGCACGGGTACGGCCATGATGCTTGCCGAGAAGCTGGGGAATTTTTACGGCTTTGGAATAGTGGCTGCATTTTACCTGATCATTGGTTTTATCCTGCTTGCAAACCGCAAGACCCTCACGAAAAAAATTACAAAGCAGATATCGGAGAATTTTAAAAAGAAAAAAGGATAACTATGGAATTGCTTGATTCAGATGATCCTGTAAAAGGCCAGTTGTTGCGCAAGTCGGCCCAACACCGCGAACAGCTTGAAGAAGATGCGCGGCTTATTAGTGAGCGCACGGAAAAAATCATCACCAATGCACTGATCATTGGCGGAGCACTGGCTGCGACTTATTTTATTGTGAGCCGCTTTTCAGGATCAAAGGCAAAGAAATCAAAGCTAAAGAAAGTGCGGCTTGTGAAAGAAGAGAATAATGCGGATGAGGTTGTTGTCGAAGCCGCAACGCCCGAGGAGCCCGGCATGATCAGCCAGATCGGAACTGCACTGGCAAACCAGGCAACTGTTTTCCTGCTCACGCTCGCAAAAGAAAAATTAGGCGAGTTCATGCAGGCACAAACCGGTAAGAAAGACAAGAGCAATGACGATCATTAACACACTGCGTGAGCGGCACAGGCAGGGTAAAAAATCTATTGCGGTATTGGTCGATCCCGACAAGGCGGAAGACCCTGCCAGATTGCTGCATCTCATTAATCTCGCAAACGAAAACTGCGTTGACTTTTTCTTTGTCGGAGGTAGTCTTGTCACCTCCACAAATCTCAACGAAGTTGTCAGAACGATCAAGGAAAATGTAAGTCTTCCTGTCATTCTTTTTCCCGGAAACTCCATGCAGATCGATGCTTCCGCAGATGCTATTTTATTTCTTTCCCTGATCTCGGGCCGTAATCCCGAGTTGCTGATTGGCCAACACGTAATTGCTGCACCGGTATTGAAAAATACCAGGCTTGAAGTTATTCCTACAGGATATGTTTTGATCAATTCGGGCAAGATCACTTCGGTAGCTTATATCAGTAACACCACACCCATTCCGGACGACAAATATTCACTCGCGGCATGCACAGCCATGGCGGGCGAGATGCTCGGGCTTCAGCTTATTTACATTGACGCGGGCAGCGGAGCTGAGAAAGAGATCAGCGCCAAAATGATCGCTTCGGTTCGCAAAGCCGTGAACATACCCCTTATTGTTGGTGGCGGCATCAACACAGCCCAGAAAGCCATCACTGCTCTTGAAGCTGGCGCTGACGTTATTGTGATCGGCAATGCGCTCGAAAAAGATGCCGACCTGCTCACGGAGGTTTCAGAGAAAATCTACGAATGGAACAAAGTTTCCAGGATCTGAAACGAATCTAAATTATTTTGTAACCATCCGGGTAGCCCTGCATCCAATCAGGTAAACAACAATTATGCTTTATCTCATCATTGGATTATTTGCTTTCGCAGCAATTTTTGGAATTGTGATCGCCATGGCGATCTATCAGAAAAAACCCTCAACACCAAAAGGAATTGTGGCAGCCCACGGGATTTTTGCCGCTACAGCCCTTGTTCTGCTGATCTTTTACTGGCTCGACAATCCGAACAATTCGGTCAGAACCAGCATTATTCTGTTTGTGGTGGCAGCCCTTGGCGGTGCCGTATTGCTTGTGAATGATCTGCGCAAAAAGCCTGGTCCATTTGGCCTTGTTGTGGTGCATGCGCTGGTGGCTGTTTCTGCATTTCTTCTGCTGTTGGGATTTGTATTATTCTGAAAAATGAAAATGCATCCTGTGCACCTGCTGCTGGTTCACTTTCCGGCAGCACTTTTGCCGATGGATCTTGTTTTTTCATTGATCCATAATCTGAATCCGAATGCCGGCCTCTCGAATGCTTCGTACTATTGCCTGATGGCAGGGGTGATCGGAGGCTGGATTGCACTCACCACGGGCGTGATCGATTTGTTCAGATATGTATTAAAATCAAACGAAGTGAAACGCGGTCTCATCCATGGATGCATTCAATTTTGCGTTGTGTTTGGTTTTACGGTGCTGCTTTCGGCAGAGTATAAACAGCAGGATCTGCTTTTAGACCAGCCCGTTTGGTTGTTGACAACGAAAGCGGTTTTGTGTATGTTGATGTTCATCGGAAATTATTTTGGTGCGGAGGTTTTATTCAATGCTGTCGCAACCCAATTCAGGTCTCCTAAAGTCTGATCGTAAATGGAAATAAACGCATCACTTATTAATGAAGTTCTTGCCGGTGACAAGCAGAAGTTCAGGCTCGTTATCGAGCACTGCAATGCCCCGCTATACCGCACGGCAGTGGTTATTTTGCAGAACGATGCAGATGCCGAAGATGCACTGCAGACTGCTTATCTGAAAGCCTATCTTCACTTGAATACATTTCGGGGCGAATCGTCATTTCTTACCTGGATTACCCGGATACTGATCAACGAATGTAAAATGATGTTAAGAAGTAAACGAAAGAATATGCCGCTCGACAATGAGGAAGTAAGACAGAAGCCATCCACGGCAGAGAATGGTATGGATTCGCTGAACAACAGCCAGGTAACGCAACTGCTTGAAAAAGCTGTGATGAGCCTTCCTGAAAAATACAGGCTTGTATATGTGGTGCGTGAGGTGAATGAACTCAGCACAGAGAAGGCTGCTGCCGCACTTGGCTTAACCGAAGAGAACGTAAAAGTGAGACTCCATCGTGCGAAGTCACTGATCAAAGAAAATCTGCTGCAGCACGTGAGTGTTAAGGAGTTGTTTCCATTCCACAAAGCGCGTTGCGCAAGGGTTGCCGATAAAGTGATGCAGGCCATTGAAGGCGTGACCCGCATTCAAAGCACATGATTATCTTAACAGCTCACGGGAGATCACGAGTTTCTGGATCTCTGTCGTTCCTTCGTAGATCTGCGTGATCTTGGCATCGCGCATGAGGCGCTCAACATGATATTCTTTTACGTATCCATAACCACCGTGGATTTGCACCGCTTCGGTGGTCACCTCCTGGGCAATCTGTGAGGCAAACAGTTTTGCCATCGCAGCAGCTTTCACAAAATCTTTCTTCTGATCTTTCAGGTAGGCTGCCTGGTGTATGAGCAACCGCGCGGCATCAATTTTAGTTGCCATTTCCGCAAGCTTGAATTGTATGCCCTGATGTTCTGACAACATCTTTCCAAATGCTTTTCTTTCTTTCGAATATTTCAGCGCAAGCTCATATGCTCCGGCTGCAATACCAAGCGCCTGCGCAGCTATGCCTATTCTTCCTCCATTCAACGTGGTCATCGCAAAGCTGAATCCGAAACCTTCTTCGCCAATGCGATTTGCCTTGGGCACTTTTACATCGGTGAACATCAACGAATGTGTATCAGAGCCGCGGATTCCCATCTTGTCTTCTTTTTTGCCGACAACAAATCCGGGCATACCCTTCTCGACAATGAGCGCGTTGATGCCTTTATGTTTTTTTGATGGATCGGTCTGCGCGATGACGAGATATATACTCGCACTGCTTCCATTGGTGATCCAGTTCTTGGTTCCATTCAGCAGGTAATAATCTCCTTTGTCCTCGGCAGTTGTGCGCTGACTTGTGGCGTCCGAGCCTGCTTCAGGTTCCGACAAACAAAACGCCCCGATGGACAGGCCTGTAGAAAGCTTCGTGAGGTATTTCTGTTTTTGTTCTTCAGTTCCATATTGCTCAAGGCCCCAGCACACCAGTGAATTATTTACCGACATGCAAACGGAAGCAGAGGCATCGATCTTCGAGATCTCTTCCATCGCCAGCACGTATGAAACACTGTCCATGCCCCCACCATTGTATTTCGGATCAACCATCATTCCCATAAAGCCCAGTTCACCCATTTTCTTAATTTGTTCAGCCGGAAATTTCTGGTGCGTATCACGTTCAATCACTCCTGGTAGTAATTCAGTCCGGGCAAAATCGCGGGCGGCCTGCTGCACGGCCAGCTGTTCTTCAGATAGTTGAAAGTTCATATGTCAGGTTAATGTAGATACGCAAGATTTTTGGTTGAAATCCAACAAAAAAGCCTGAGCGTATGGCTCAGGCTTGCAAATTTAATCGAATTTAAAACGATTGCGCTGCATGCATAACATTTTTTATTCATCCCTGCTTCCCATGAAAAGCATGACGTAATAAAGCAAAGTTGTAAGGGCTCCGATCGCAGCCACTACATAGGTCATCGCGGCCCATTTTAATGCATCTTTGGCCATCTGATGTTCTTTTGTGGTAACGATACCCCTGCTTTCAATCCACGCGAGGGCGCGTTTGCTGGCATCGAATTCTACAGGTAAAGTTACAAATGCGAACAGGGTGAATACACCATAACATGCAATAATGATCAGCAATGCTGTAGACCATGGCATGATCTGCGATGCAAAGAATGACCCGAACATCATGATCATAAAAAGGAAATTGATCACCTGCGCACTCACATTCTGGATCGGCACCATCGCAGAACGAAACTCAAGCATGCTATAAGCCTTTGCGTGCTGAACTGCGTGTCCACATTCGTGGGAGGCAACTGCGGCAGCTGCAGCATTGCGTCCATGGTAAACTTCCTGGCTGAGGTTAACGGTTTTATTTGCAGGATTATAGTGATCTGTAAGCTGACCCTCAACACTGATTACCTGAACATGTTGCAGGCCGTGATCTGCAAGCATAAGCCTGGCAATTTCAGCGCCCGACAAGTCACGGGTGAGGTGCATCTGGGAATACTCCCTGAACTTACTTTTCAACCGCGCGCTCACCATCCAACCGATGAGCATGAAAAAAATACCAATAACTAAAGCTCCCATATTTTCTTTCTAAGTGTTTTCTGTTTGTGAATAACGAATTGATATCAAGGTTTGAGCCAAATCAGATTGCTGTCAAAACGACATACAATCTTAAATTGTTTCGCAAAGATAGAAGGGCAATCCAAATATTTTAAAGCGGTTTCTGAAGGAAGCCCTGTTATTTAGACGACATAAAGCTGAAAATTATTGTGGAGGCACGGGTTGGGCTTTGCGCTTTACCAGGTATGAGGTAATGATCAGCGATGCCGCTCCGCCAAGGATCATTATTGCCGTTTGCCACCCGTGAAAAATAAAGACGAAAGCCACAGCATTTGCTGCTGGAATATGGTAAAGAAATATCAGCCCCTGCGGAACCAGCACGTGGTAGGAACCCATTCCTCCCGGCAGGGGCAGCGTCATGGCAATTGAGCCGATAGCAAAAAGGCTAAGCATTGCGCCAATGCCCAGGTGGCTGGTTTCAGGAAACGCCCTGATCACCGCGTAGCTGGAAAAAAAGTAAAGCATCCAGATTGCCACGGAGTAGAAAATGAACAACCCCTTTCTTTCAAGCTTGAAAATGGAGACCAGACCTTCTTTGAATCCACTCCAGGTTTTGATAACAAAGCTTCGCACTTTTTCGTTTGACCGGTAAAGTCGGAATAAAATTGCGGCAATAACAACTATGGCAAGCAAGGTATAAACAAGGATTCTCATCCTTGACTCGCCCGAACCTATCGGGAGACTTTTGATGAATCTGAAAAGTTTTTCAGATTCAACAACAAATGAGATCGTCAGCAGCGTGACGAGGCAGATCAGATCCACCACGCGTTCAACCACTACAGTGCCGAAGGAGATTTCAACCGGTGTTTTATCGAGTTTGAAAAGATTGTAGCAGCGCGACAATTCACCTCCCCGCGGAATCACCAGGTTCACCAGGTACCCGATCATCAGTGAAAGGAAGCTGTAACCCAGTTTCGTATGATTCCCTGAAGGCACGATCAGCATTCGCCAGCGCTCTGCGCGGATGATGTGGCTGATCATGACGATGACGGCCATAACCACAAGCCAGCCTTTACTTACCGAATTCCAGGCAGAGACAAGGTAATCCCATTTGCTGCTGTGATTTGGATCATTCGGACTGACCTGAAGATTGCGGAGCGAAATCCAGATGAGCAATGCAGTGACTGCCAGAATGATAACGTATTGAATGAATCCCTTCAGGCGTGCCGGCACGATGAATTGTTTAAATGGAGGCCTTAAGGTAATTTATTATCCGGAGTTGGAAAAATGACTGTTGGTTTGAAGACTTTGGCTTTTTCGAACTTCATCGAAGCATACGAGAATATAATCACGATATCGCCCACCTGTGCTTTGCGTGCAGCCGGTCCGTTGAGACACACCGTTCCGCTTCCGCGCTCACCTTTGATCACATAGGTTTCAAGTCTTTCGGCATTGTTTACATTCACTACCGTAACTTTTTCTCCTTCGATCAGGTTGGCTGCGTCCATGAGGTCTTCATCAATGGCAATGCTACCCACATAGTGCAACTCTGCCTGCGTAATTTTCGCGCGGTGGATCTTCGATTTCAGAACTTCGATTCTCATTTCTTTCCGTGGATTTTTAAATCCAGATCACAAATTCACCAGAGAAGCACAAAGGTTCACAAAGAGATTACTTTGTGCGCTGTTGTTCTATGGTGTTTTGTGTAAGGCATTGTTAACTTTTAATCAATAGACAAACATATTATCGATCAGTCTCACTTCTCCGACATATCCTGCAATGCACATGATCGGGCTTTCAGCAACTGAAACGTTTTCCAGCAAAGTTAAGTTTTTACTGTCAGCCACCTCAAAATATTCGAGTGTTATGCCTTTCTCGGCTTCCACCATATTTTTTACTGAGATCTTCACTTTTTTCACATCAATTCCATTCACCAGATCGTTCTTAGCAGAATTTAATGCGCGAAAAAAAACTGAAGCTTGTTTTCGCTGCCCTTCGGTTAAGCGCATGTTACGCGAAGACAATGCGAGCCCATCGGTTTCGCGTAGTGTGGGCACACCATGGAGCTTAACATTAAAATTAAGTTCCTGAACCAGCTTTGTAATCACCGCAAACTGCTGCCAGTCTTTCTGTCCGAAGTATGCATGATCGGGTTCTACGATATTCAGCAACTTCGAAACGACTAACCCAACACCACTAAAATGCCCCGGCCGGAATGCGCCTTCCATGACCCGGTCCAGATGGCCGAAATCTATCTTTAAAGTTGACTTTGCAGGGTAAATCTCGCTATCAGACGGACAAAAAAGGACATCGCATCGAACTTCTTCCAGCAATTCGGTGTCTTTACTTAAAGTCCTGGGATATTTTATCAGGTCGTCTGGATTATTAAACTGGGTGGGATTAACATAAATGGTGCTTACGGTTAAATCGTTTTGCGCTTTCGAAGCATCAATAAGGTGAAGATGACCGCGATGAAGAGCACCCATGGTTGGAACCAAACCGATTGATTTGCCTTGCTGCCGCTTATCCTTCAAAAAGGCTTTTAAAGGGGCTATTTGCTTGAAAATCTCCATTTTAGGGCGTTTTGGCAAAGGGTCGCAAAGATATAGGGAAATCCGAATTTAAGTTGAATAAGGGGGTAAATTTTTGTAATTTTGTGGCTCTAAATTCCGTTCTACATTTAAATCTAATAATATGTCAAAAATCCGCATTCTTTATGTAGCCAGTGAGATCGATCCGTTCCTGCAAACATCGGAAGTGGCGAACTTTGTTCGTAAGCTTCCGCAGGCCATGCAGGAAAAGGGTATGGAGATCCGAATTCTGGTGCCGCGATTTGGGATAATCAATGAGCGCAAAAACCGGTTACATGAAGTAGTAAGGCTTTCAGGTATCAATATATCGGTTGGTGATGAAGAGAAGCCTTTGATCATTAAAGTTGCATCTATTCCTAATGCAAAGCTGCAGGTTTATTTTATCGATAACGAAGATTACTTTCACCGCAAATCAGTTTTTCACGATAAGGAAAACAACTTCTACGAAGACAATGATGAGCGGGCAATATTTTTCTGCAAAGGTGTGATTGAAACCGTTCGAAAACTGGGATGGGCTCCGGATGTTGTTCATTGCAACGACTGGATAACCAGCTTTATTCCATTGTATTTGAAAACCACGTACAAAAACGATCCGTTGTTCAAGAACACAAAAACCGTATTCACCATTTATGATAATGCTTTCAGCCACAAGTTCAAGAGCACTATCATGGACAAAGTGAAGATGATCGACATTGAAGACAACATGCTCGGCAATCTGAAGACTGCCGACTTTGAAGGTTTTATTAAACTGGGGATTGAGTTTTCTGATGCAGTTATCGTAGCGGGCGACAATAAAAAACTCGAAGGTCTGTTTAAAAAGATCAAAGAAAAGAAAATTGAAACCATCGACAAAGGCGAAAACTACACCGAATCATACTACAATCTCTATAATGAACTTGTTGGATAAGAGTTTAGGGCAACTGGCATTGCTGGCCGTTGCCCTATTTTTTTTCTCTTGTGAAGACCCCACCAGCATCGGATTTCCGAATCCCAACGACAAATTTGACATCCACACCATCGAGATACCACTGGAAACCAGTACCATGCTCGTGGATTCAGTTATTACTGATAATAAAATCCTGAGAGACGGGGTAAGTCTGGTTGGCAGATATCAGGATAACGTGTTCGGAACGGTAACTGCCGAATCGTACCTGCAATTCTATAGTGCTACCGGAGCTCAGTTGCCGGCTGATGCAGTTTTTGATTCGCTTACCGCACAGTTCCGTTTGAATTTTTATTCTTATGGCCTGGCTGGTGTTTCAAATGAGAAGTTTACAATACACGAAATCACCGAAGATTCCCTTAGCCGGCTTTCGGCAAACCCGTATTTCTTCAGCAGTTCACTTCAGTATGATCCAACGCCCCTGGCGGAGTTCAATATTCAAGTCGATTATGATACACTGAAAAAGAATCTTGGGCTGGTGGCTGCGAGCCGCGATACACTCGTTGCTTATTCAAGATTGAGCAATGAATTCGGGCAGCGGCTTTTCGATATGTCGCAAAGCTCGGAATTTAAAACCAGAGAGCAGATCAAAAATTTCATTATACAAATGAAAGGGCTGGTGTTGGTTCCGTCTGAAAGTAACGCAATTTTAGGAATTGATCTCACGCAGGGTTTTACAAACCTCATTCTGCATTATCATACACCTGCAGATACTTTGAAAGCCGGATTTAGTTTTTTTAGCAACGGCTTTAATCTTCCAAGCTTTACACACATTGAGACAGACCGTACAGGAAGTGCCCTTTCGGGTCTGGTTCCATACCAGGAGGCGAATACCGGAGATGAGCGCTACATTCAGAGTGGCAGCGCAGTGATTACCCGGGTTGATCTTGGCAATCTCTATAAAGTTATGGATACACTCAGCAATATCCTGATAAACTCAGCACAGTTTGTTATAGACGGAGTTGAGTCGCCTGCCGGGTATCCTGTTCACGATGCGCTTGCATTGAGACTTATGAATGAGAATAATCTTTACGCAAATACAGCGTTGGTTACAGACCGGGAGCGATATGGAGGTTATACCCACATCTATCCGGATGGGAAATATCTTGGTGTGCTGGCCGACAATGCCACTCCACAAGCCCCAGCCTTTGCAACTTTAGGATACTCCAGCGCGAATAAACAACTGAGTACATTTGCATCATTGTTTGTGCAGAGTCTGTTCGCAAATAAATCGCAGACAAATCGCCTGCCATATATCGCCCTGTATCCGGTGCGGCCTGCAATTAACAGAAGCGTGAACAGAACGATCTTCAATAAGAACAGCATAAAGCTGAAACTTGCTTATACCCAACCAACCAACATTGACCATTAGTATCGTATGTGCGGAATCGTAGCTTACATCGGGAAACGTCAGGCACAGGATGTTATCATTAAAGGATTGAAACGCCTCGAATACCGGGGCTATGACAGTGCCGGGATTGCACTCCTCAATGGCGGACTTAACATTTATAAGAAGAAGGGAAAGGTTTCAGACCTCGAGCAGTACCTGGCGGGTAAAAACCTCGACAGTCATATAGGCATTGGCCATACCCGTTGGGCTACCCACGGTGAACCAAATGACATTAATGCCCACCCGCATTATTCTTCAACAGGAAAGCTGGCAATCATTCACAATGGTATTATTGAGAATTACAGTTCGCTAAAAAAGGAATTGCTGAACAAAGGACATAAGTTTCTCAGTGAAACCGATACCGAAGTGTTCATTCATTTTATTGAAGACATCAAGGAAAATGAAAACTGTTCTCTGGATGAAGCCGTTCGGCTGGCACTGACCAAAGTTGTGGGCGCCTATGCCATCGTGATCATGTCGCTCGAAGATCCGGATCTGCTTGTGGCTGCGAGAAAGGGTAGTCCCCTCGTTGTAGGCGTGGGCAAAGATGAATTTTTTCTTGCTTCAGATGCTACACCAATTGTTGAATACACAAACGAAGTGGTTTACCTTAACGATCAGGAAGTAGCCATTATCAGAGGAGGTGAGCTGAGTATTAAAAATACGGCAAACCTTCCTTTAACTCCGTATATCCAGACTGTTGATCTTGAACTCGAGGCTATCGAAAAAGGTGGCTTTGAGCATTTCATGATCAAGGAGATCTTTGAGCAAACCAGATCTATCAGCGATTGTATGCGCGGAAGGCTTGATGCACAATCAGGTCGCCTGACATTGGGTGGCTTGCGCGAATATCTGAATAAGCTTGTTCACGCAGATCGCATTCTCATTGTTGCCTGTGGAACGTCATGGCATGCAGGCCTTGTTGCAGAATATTTTTTTGAAGAGTTTTGCCGCATTCCGGTTGAAGTAGAGTATGCCTCGGAGTTTCGATATCGCAATCCCGTTATCCGGGAAGGTGATGTTGTGATCGCAATTTCGCAATCAGGAGAAACTGCCGACACGCTTGCAGCAATCGAACTTGCGAAATCTAAAGGTGCAGTGATATTCGGAGTGTGTAACGTGGTAGGGTCTTCTATTCCACGCGCTACGCACGCAGGCGCCTATACACATGCCGGTCCGGAGATTGGTGTGGCAAGTACAAAAGCTTTCACAGCACAGTTAACGGTGTTGAATATGATCGCGCTGATCGTTGCACACCGCAAAGGCACGATCACGGATCAAAAATATCATGAGTTGCTGGTGGAGATGGAGAACATTCCCGCCAAGGTTGAACGCGCATTGAAACTTAATGATCAGATCATTCAGATTGCGGAAGAGTTTAAGGATGCGAAGAATTTTCTGTATTTGGGTCGTGGTTATAACTTTCCGGTTGCGCTTGAAGGCGCATTAAAGCTTAAAGAGATTTCCTATATCCACGCAGAAGGTTATCCGGCCGCTGAAATGAAACACGGGCCAATCGCTCTGATCGATAAGGAAATGCCAGTGGTATTCATTGCAACAAAGGACAGTTCATACGAAAAAATCGTTTCCAACATTCAGGAGGTTAGGGCCAGGAAGGGACGCGTAATTTCAATTGTAACGGAAGGCGACACACACCTGCCAGGTATGTCTGAATTTGTCATTGAGGTTCCTGCGGTGCACGAAGCGCTGATGCCGATGGTTTCGGTTATTCCATTGCAATTGCTTTCTTATCACATCGCGGTAATGAGAGGTTGTAATGTTGATCAGCCAAGAAATCTGGCGAAGTCTGTTACGGTGGAGTAGCATTTACTACCTTCCCAAGTTGTTGTTGTTGTTATAATTATTGTCACTACACCGACTATCACTAAAAAAGTCCTGGACTGCAAATAGCCAGGACTTTTTTATGCATTAGCGTTTTTTTGATCAACCAGATTCTCAGTTTTCTGCCAGAAACTTTTTTATTTTCCCAGGGTCTCCAAAAATGAGGAACAACTTTTTCCGCCACGCCTTTACCCGTTTAACATCCCTGATCATATTTACATACTCGTGAAAGTTAATATGGATCGGGTCAGCCTTTCTGGCGATGTCTTCGGTGATACCGTATTGAACGGCTTCTTCTTCGGGCTGATACGTTTTAAATATTCTGTCCCAGATCACAAAAGTGGCCCCGTAATTTTTGTTGATGTATTTCGGTTGTGAGCCATGATGAACCCGGTGGTTTGAAGGTGTTGAGAATAAATATTCAATGATGGGATGCAGCTTTCTGATGTACTCAGTATGCGCCCAGAATTGGAACAGCACTGCGATCTGACTCGTGAAGAAAATGATGACCGGGTGAAATCCCAGCAGCGCCACCGGAAAAACAAAAATGATCTTTACGTACTGCACCCAGCTCAGGCGGAACGACACGGTTAGATTGAAATGCTCACTTGAGTGATGAACAACATGGGTTGCCCAGAAGAAACGCATGCGGTGTGAAATGTTGTGCGTCCAGTAGCTGCAGAAGTCAAAAAAGATGTAGCACGGAATTAATGTCCACCAGTTTAAGGACATACGCCACGGCAGCAGGTTGTAGATCCAAACGAAAACAACGAACAGGAATGTTTTTAAACCAAAACCGATCAGCACATTACCAACTCCTACGATGATCGACCCGATGGTTTCTTTTTTTTCGTAGTATCCTTTGTGTGTGATTTTTGAGATCACATATTCAATCAGTACAAAAAGAAACATCGCGGGTGCTGCCCACAAGAGAAGGTTCGGTGAGGCATGCTGAAGGTCACTGATTTCCGAGAAGGAAATTTTGTCCGCAAAAAAAATATCATTAAAAATTATCATTTAACTTTTTATTATAGTAGCCGGGGGTGTAAGATCCAAGCCAGTACTCCATGACGATGCTGATCGTTTGCAGTAATTCCTGGTCGTCCATGTCATCTTCAATGATCATTATTGGCCCGGTTCTTTGCATGACTTGCGATTTTTAAGCGCTGCCGCAAGCTTAATTGCGGTTCGATTTTTCTCTGGCCTTTGCAGCTTTTTCGGCCTGCTTGTTGGCCTTCTTGCGCGACTTCTGTGCTTTACGCTCGGATTTCACAGCGTTTCTCGATTCATGCGCTGCGTCACTTGCATCTTTTTCTATGCGTTGTGCTTCCTTGGCCTTTGCTTTTGTTTCTGTTCTGTCAACCTTCGCATTGGCCATCCTGGTTTCATCTTTGGCAGTTTGCAGCTCTGTTTCTTTTAAAGTTGCAGTTTCCACGCTGTCTTTGCGATTGCGTTCTGCTTTGCTATCATCACTGTTGTATTGGGCAACTGCACGATTGCTAAACAACGATACGGTGCCGAGGGTAAGTGTCATTACGATTAATTTGAATTTCATATGGTGGTCTGCCTGTGCAGTTTAATTGTTAAAATTTCTGACAAATTGTTAATTGAAAAGCGCTGAAAGCGCGAATACGGTGCAATACAAACTGGTGATCACAAATACGATAATGAGTAACAGCTTGTAGTGCCATTTTCTGAATTCGTTTTCGTAAAACATCGTGAGTGTATTGTCGCTGGCGTTTACCTGTGATGCCTGCTTCTCTTTCCTCAGTTTTTTTTGGTTAGACCGGGATTGAATTCGCATTTGCATCGATACATCGGGAAATTGCTGGATGAGATTCATTTTCTTTCTGTTTTGTAATGTAAAGATGAGAACTATTGACCCTCGATGACTTACAGATAGCAGATGGAGAGTTGTATATTTTACAGATGGCCCTTCATGCAATGGCTGCTGGCTAAGCTGGTAACAGCGGATTCGTAGGGAGAAGTTTTTCGACCTATTTAGTTGGCTGAGAATTTTTTACAAACCTTCCGCTCATGTTGCGTTTTCTGAGTATTGGCTTTGCTGCAACAAGCGTTGCCAGCTGTTGAATAGAACTGTGAAGTTTGATGCACTTGTCGTCTAGCAATTGCCGCAGTGCAGAGTACACCGCGGCTCTTGAAAAAACGGTTTCATTTCCATCGAAATTGATGATGACGTTTCCCTCAAGGGGATCTGAAGCAGCCTCCCTGGCGTATTTTAGATTTTTACCGTTAAGATCAATATTCATTTTCGTGTTGGAATTTTGTTACGATGAGCAAGCAACGCAGCCTGTTGTTAAATTCTTTTTGACTGAATCACCCTGAAGATGATGGCGATTAACGCAATCACAAGAAGGATATGAATCATTTCACTTACGCCATAAGCCAGGTAGCCAATCGCCCAAAGTATCAGCAGCACTACTGCTATCACATATAATAGATTTCCCATAAGTCAAGGTTAGTTTAGGTTTCAGATTTAGATTCCTGAGGAATTTTTTTTGTTAGCCTGAAGGCCAAAAAAGAAGAGGCCGGCACCAACAATGATCATGGCCACGCCCGCCATTGGCGACCAGCTGAAGTGATGTGCTTTGTTGCTGGAGATCTCAATAACGCCCACATCTGCAATCTTCTCTTTCGTGAGAAAGTTGATGCCCGTGTAAATTGAAGCGATCACGCCAAGTGCAAAAATTATAATGCCTGCTTTTTTCATTTGGAGCACAGGTTAAACCAGAAGAATGAGTAACAAAATGATGATGATAATCGCACCAACCGAAATGTATACACCACCGCCCAATTCGTTGAGTTCTTTTTTGATGGTGCGAACTTCTTTCCTATAAACTTTTTTGTCTGAGGCGCTCATGGTTGACTTATCCATTTGGTTAATTTCTTCTAACCGGTTCGTCAGCTGCTCTGCTTTGCTGGCTTCAGATATAACTGGTGCTGAAACGGGATTAGCTGCTGCATTCAATTGAACCGGAAGAGCTGAAAGACACAACATCGAGATCACGAAACACATTTTAAGATTTTTCATTTGATATGGGTTTAAAAGTTGAGATTGTTTGTTGCTCAAAGATGAGCTTTGCAAGCGGCAAGGGTCTTACACGACCCGCACGATTTGTTACACATTTCACATGATGGTGTAACGATTGTGATTAAGGGCAAAAAAAGGGCGCTGCCTTTACGCGAGACAACGCCCTTACCCCTAAAAAATATTTATTGCTTCACGATCGTATTGCCGGCCATCGTTATTGATCCGGTTCTTGCCAGCACGCGGCCATCAACCGTTGCACCCGTATTCAAAGTGATAGATTGCATTGCCAGCACTGTTCCTTTGAATACACTGGTTGTTCCGAATGTAGCCGAGCTTCCTACCTGCCAGTAGATATTGGATGCCAGAGCCCCACCACTCAATATTACTTTACGGCCAGACGTTGTGGTCAATGTAGTGGCAATCTGAATGATAAAAACAGCGTCAGCATTTCCTTTTGCATCGAGCGTGAGGTCGCCTGATGAAATTGCGAGAGACGATGTCGACTTGTATAATCCGGGAGTAAGGGTAAGTCCGCCAATGTTACCAGAGAGTGTTACAATGTCAGTGGAAGTTCTTCCCGCAAGATCATTGTATGCTGCAGTGAGGTCGAGCTTCGCCTGATCGGAAGTTGCATCATTAATGTGCTGCGTTCCGTTCAGGATGCCGGGAGGGAATCCTCCAATGGAAGAGCCTGGGCTCAGGCCAATATCACCTGTAACGTTGGTTGCCCCGGTGCTCGTAACAGAAGCACCCGCGAGAACGGCCAACGATGCTGTGCTGCCAAGCGTAACAGATGACTGCGTGGTGGTTTGTACCGGAATGACAATCGGATTGTTTGACGGTGATGGATCGTTGTTATTGCTACACGCACCAAATAAAACCGCTGAAGCCAATGCAAGAGCGGATATCAGTTTTGTTGTTTTCATCTTTTGGTATTTAAACTGTGAAAACTTCACAGCGACACAAAGGTGAAAAACTGACAGCCGGTAAGTGTTGTATAAACTTTGTTGTTTTTTACATCACTCACAGAAAAGTAGAGACTACATTCTTTCCATGTACCAGACGAGCTCTTTTTCGATTTTTTGCAGGTGAAAAACTGAAGTGATGATCTTCTGCAACCGCAGGAAAGCAGTTTCACTTTTCACAACGTAATCAAACGCTTTGTGATGCATGCAGTTTACGGCAACTTCTATCTTATCCTGAGCCGAAAGCATGATAACAGGAATATCGGTGTTAAAACCTTTGATCTTGTCCAGCGTTGCAATTCCGTGCATGGCATCTTTGTCTGTGCCATCCAACAGGTAGTCAAGTATGATAATGTCGGGACGGTTTGGCAGGTTTGCTACACAAAGTTCGCCTGATACGTAAGTCTCGATAGCAAAATTTCCACTTTCCAGGAATTCAATCTCCAGGGATTTAAGAAACACCACATCATCATCTACAAGAAAGAGTTTTATTTTTTTGTCGGCTTTCATGATTCGGTGTCTTTAATCAGGCTTACTTCAAGTTCCAGTTCTTCGCAGGCGTGTGTCAGCACATTTTCGAGCGTGAGCACAAAGCCCGAAATCTCATCCGGGTTTTCTCCTGTGCGCGCTGATTCCTGCAGTGCCCTGGCAACATCTTCATATTGTTTGCTGATACCGACAATTGAAAAGGAAGGGATCATTTTATGAGCAACCGACTGAAGTGTTTTCCAGTCTTTGCTCTGCGAGCTCACCAGCATCTCCCGTATAAGAGAGGTAGTCTGGCCCAGGTAAAGCGAGATCATTTCGGTCATCAGCCCTGGATCCGATTTGGTGCGCTTGCTGAGATAAGTAAGGTCTACATATTTTTGTTTTGCGTCTCGTGCTTGTGTACTGGCAGATTGCTTTTCCGTAAGCGATTTCACACGGGCAAGCGCCAGAATGATTTTGCTTTGCAATAACCTTTCGTCCACGGGCTTTGAGATGTAGTCATCCATGCCTACTGATTTACACCTGTCGAGGTCGGCAGTGGTTACGTCTGCGGTAAGCGCAATGATCGGCACAGCCAGCTTCAATGTTTTGCGGATATGCTCGGTAGCTTCGAATCCATTCATTTCGGGCATTTGCAGATCCATCAGGATAATATCATAGCTTTTGAGTTGTAATTTCTCTATGGCAATTTTTCCGTTGGCGGCAATGTCGCATTCAAATCCGAAATCATCGAGCAACGTACGCATCAGGAGTTGATTGAGCGCAATATCTTCTACCACCAGGATCTTTACATTTTTCATCGGGGTGTCTGATGCAGGCATTGCGGGTTGTGATTCGGGGTGTTCATTGGTTTTTTGGCTTTCCAGCACAGTGGGATCCGAAGCTTGGAATTCACGTGACTTGAAGTCGCGGC
>JADMIO011113496.1_pt1 | contig 100818 bp, 113 predicted proteins | sample 8958161 | NCBI WGS metagenome assembly JADMIO01 (sample SAMN16585339, study PRJNA669376) | soil metagenome | isolation source: Crop rotation soil | place: USA: Cullars Rotation, Alabama | collected 2011 | reverse complement strand
GATCCCAATGTGCTGGAAAGTCTGAGCATAAAATCACACGATTAATGGTTGTTCCTTCGTTACTGCAGACAATATTGACGTTACATTCAACAGATTTACCGAAGTTACTGCCACATTTAAAATTATTAGAATGTAGTGGTGAATCACTTTCAGTCACACTAGCTAGACAATTTAAGAACACAATGTCACATACAAAATTGGTCAATGTCTATGGTAGCAGTGAAGTGGGTGCTGATGCCACATACCATGAAATCACAGAACATGACATTCGTTCTGATTCAACCAGTATTCCTATTGGTATTCCCATTAATAATATGAAGTGTTATATTTTTGATGACAATTTCCAACCTGTAAGCGATGGCGAAAAAGGTCAAATTTACGTTGGCGGACATGGTGTCTCCTTGCATGGTTATCTCAACAAACCTGACCTGACCGCCAAAGTATTCGTCCCGAATCCTATTCGTGAAGATAGAGGAGATTATCCTATCTTGTATCGAATGGGTGATATTGGTATGAGAAACACAAATGGTGTATTGAGTTATCATGGTCGTTCTGATAATCAAGTGAAAATCAATGGAAATCGGGTGGAATTAGGTAACTTTTTGTTTTTTTTCGTTTTTTTATGTTTTTATGACACGCTCTATTGCTTTTGTTTAGGCGAGATTGAGGCAGCAATGTGCAGACTAGATGACAGTATCACATCATGTGCTGTCAAGTACTTTCCACTACGTCCACCACATGGTCTACTCGTCGCGTACACATCACACAAGAAGCCATCTGAAGTTGACATTCGTTCACTTTTGGTTAAAGTGTTACCGACATATATGATACCTTCGCAATATATCAAAATGGATGCATTGCCATTGAATAGTAATGGGAAGATTGATAGAAATGCACTGCAAATGCCAACACAACAACATGAAGCTTCAACAATTGAAAGCCTTCCTACTGCTGACAAAGAAAACAGAGACAACTCAACTTTGACCAAGATCATGTCCATTCTACAATGTTTGATTGGAAATGAGTTGGTTGTAACTCCCAGTGCAGAGTTCTCGTTTCTAGGCATTAATTCACTAATGTTTGCTCAATTTCGTGCCTTAGTGGCGAGAGAATTCTCAATTGATCTGACGTTACAAGTAATGCTGAGAACCAGCAATTCCGTGGAGCTGGCTGATTTAGTGTCTACAATGCTACCACCCAGTAATAGCAATAAATCCCTTGATAAAGGCAGTGACAAGAAGTTGTGTGGTGAGGAGGTGCATGCTGAAGTGGAACATTATCTGAGTCCTTTCAGAGATGTCTCTCTCGAAGAGTTGAGTAGAAATGAGCTGGTTTTGCCGTTTGTAGATCCAAAGACAGGTATGCTTGTGTTGCTGTTTATTTTGCTAGTACTAACTGTTAGTAGTTGTGGAGTTTCTTTGTTATGTTACTGTTGTATTTGTAGTTTTAACTCTTTACGCGCTTTTTATCGGGTTTTCACTCTTCTTTCATCATTTTTAGGCATAGAATACAAACAATTTGACATCACACACATTGATGCTGTCACGGAATTGAGTGGTCGTGTTTTCTGCACTGATGAGGCGTGGACCTGTCACGTCAAAACTACACCACAAGAATTCATTAGTGCTTACAAACCACATCTCATTCAAGCAACAAGAGAGCAATTATCTATTGTGGCAATGAAAAATGGACAAGTGATTGGTGCGATTGTGACCATAGACAAATACAATCAAGAGCTATTGGAGGCGGACAAGTTCTACCCAGAATCTGTGGCTGTGAATCAACGTCCCATTTTTGAAGTTTTACACAGTCTACACAACACAGCAGATCCAGTAACAAGACCCAATCACACAGCATCATCATTGTTTACTGCTGTGGATTCCTCTTTTCTATGCTATGAACTCGGTTACAGTCTCGAAAAACTTTCAGCTGCGTTAGCTGCACAGCAAGGATTTACTAAAATTGTGACGGAATTGACCAATGCGCTGTCACAAACAGCTGCAAGAGAAGTTGGCTATGAATTGTCATCACCAGTGTTTTATAGTGAATTTGTCAGTGTGGATGGGACGAAACCATTTGCAGACCTTGCTGGAGATGTGCGCTTAGGTACACTCAACCTACCCACCACTGTCGCAGTGACCAACAAGAACAACCTGCACAACCAAGATACAGTTGCTACTCACCATCACCAGCAACATAGTAATAACAAACAAAGCAAAAAGCAATCACATGAGAGTAGCATCTATCAACCACCACATGAGGACGAATATCAATTTGAATTATTGACATGTATTGATGATGCCACACAAATCGCATGGAATGCTGCACATTCATACGTAACCTACAACCCACTTGTTGCTGCATTCAACATTACAGCCACTGAATTTTATCCAATCTTATTAGATGTACTCGTTACTAATGGAATTGAACAGCAAATGACAATTATTAGTCGACATAAAGCAACTGGTGAAGTAGTCTGTTGTGCTTACAATTACGACCCACAGTGTCCACCAAGAGATCCACCAGCAGAAATCATGACGCCAAAGTTACAACAATTTTTTACATTTCTTAACTATGCATACCAACAGAGTGATCCACAACATGTATCGAAGAGTCTCAAACTCTCATATACTATGCAAGATTTTATTTATGCAAGTGAGAAACATCGTGGACGAGATATAGGCAAAAAACATGTTATTTTTATGTTTCATTGGTTGAGACAAATCAAAGGTTATAATAGCTATTACGCACAAATTACATCTGGTGCAAGTATGAGAATAGTTAATGAGATATTACACAACACTATCAAGCCATACTTTCATGAGACTATTCAGTACAATCAATTCACGTTACCAGATGGCAGTAGGCCACTTCAACATTCAGAAGGAATGTGTCATTGTATTTTGAATAGTAGTGAACTCAAGCCGAAATACACCGCGTGGGCAATGAAACAAGTCATTGTACCTTATAATGGCAGTGCTGATAATAAGAGCAAAAATGGTCAAGATTATACGCAAATTACACTGCAAGATGAAGCGCAAGAGTCAGCAGTCAATAATAGCAGTGTGATGAACGAAGAGAAGATTGTTTCAACGTCAGTGGACAAGCAGAAACCAAGGGAGCCAGTGAAGGGATTTCAAATTCCTAAGCGAGAGTACTCCACAACTGCGATTACAAGGCTGCCACTGCCTTTGCTGCTAACGCAACATATACTCAACAGACATGCAAGCAGTTTTGTGGCGGTAAACTTGCGAGTTGCATTGAAGCTGGTGCGTCGCATAGCGAAAAAATAAACACAAAACATTGAAAAAAAAAAAAAAAAAAAAATACAATTGTAAATTCATCCATGTACAGTAGTTGTTGTAAGTTGGCCAATTGTTGTGTTGGCGTAGTGTAAGGTGGTGAATAAATTGAGTTGTACATATTTGTTACGAGGTAAGTCAATTGAGAGGTGGTAATGGGAGGATTTATTGTTGCGGTTGAAGGTGTTTAGGTTACGTAGTGGATTTTGTTGTTGTAAATTAATAATAGTCTTTCCGGAATTTCAGTGGATGGTTGGTTGTACATGGATGAGGGGGACGCATCATCAACACCACCAACACGTATGGCTGTGCATTTCGATACATTGCTGTGAACTGTGGTCCAGTGGGAGCCAACCGCGGAACATACAATTTCGCTCTCTTATCTTGCAGTTGACAACTGATGATATCGTAACTCACAAACAGCTTTCTAATCCCAATGACATTTCCTTCAATTTAGGTTTTCGGTCAAGAGGTTTGTTGTTTTTGGGCTGGGCAGCCCGCTGGGCAGCCGGACGCTCTCACTCGGTTGACATTCGTGTAATTGTACTGTGTTTTTAATTGTAGACCGACTAAAATGTCACAATTTACTGTTAAAACCTTCAGACAAGATCCGTCGGTAAAAGAAACTGCGGATAGATTTTTGATAGAAAATTGGCCTGCCTGGTTTTTTGATGCACATCAGCCAGTTGACACCAAATATCCTCATGGATTGTATCCAGGTCCACCGGATATTGATATGGATGCATTTGATGATTATAATTTTGTGGTATTTGAAAAAGAAACAGAACAAATGGTGGCTACTGGTTACATGGTCTCATTTTATACTGATATTCCAGTTGATAAGCTTCCTGAGGGTGGATGGGACTGGGGCGTTTACACTGCTATTCAACAGTATAACATGAGAAAAAATGGTGAGGTAATTCCTTCATCAAACATGGCAATGGCACTGTCAATTAACATTGTGCCGACATGGAGAAAAGCTCATGGACTTACTGAATATTGCATTCAAGCAATGAAAGAACTTGTCAAATTACATAATATTCACAATTTAATCGTCCCTTTGAGGCCACATGGCAAAATAAACCACCAAGAGATGGACATCAATGATTATTTTCAACTGAGAAAAGACGATGGCAAACATGTTGACTACTGGCTACAAAAACACATTGACTCAGGAATTCAACTTCTTCAACCATGTCGTGAGTCAATGATTATGGTTGATACAATAGAAAAATGGGAAAAGTGGCTGTGTGAAAAATTACCTACAAGTGGTAATTTTTATTTTACTGATCGTAAACACACATTGCTTGGGCCATTGGAAGTAGATGTCGAGAAAAATACATGTACTTATGTTGAACCAAATGTATGGGGGTTATATGAAGTCTGAAATGTTGGTGTTAACTGATTGCACAGTGTTTTCTTTTTTGGCTGGTGTCGAAACATTCTATTGTACATATTTATTGTGTTGGAGTGTCGTTGGCTGAGCGAGTGGAGTGTGGTGTAAAGGACTGAATGGTTTTTTTGTTGTAAATTAATTATAGTCTTTCCAGAGTGAATCTGAAATTCATTTTTGTGAAGTACAATGGTTGCAGTATCTGCAATGTGTTTTGGAGTAAAGATTTAATGGGAGTGATGGTATTTATGGTGTGTTCACAAACAATCACTATCGTTCTTACATGCTGATTCTACAATGTTTGGTGGTAAAATTTTGGTCTGAATTCCTGTCAGTCATGCACACAGGTGACAATAAAAATCAACAATTCCTATGATTAATACAACAGACCAAAACATAAAATTACCCCCAACTGCGAGACCCAGCATGTGTACGCAAAATAACCTTTTGACCACTTCAAGACCTCAATTTTACCATTTACACTAATTTACATTCAACATTCAAACATGTTTTTTCACAGCAAAAAAATACACTACCGTTAACAATAAATATTCAAAATAACAATAACGTCAACTCAACGCCAACTTTCAAAATCATATGTACATTGCCCAGGGACTGCCTCAAGACCTCAATTTAGCTACATATTACCAACATTCAACATGTATGTTCACGACAAAAACAATTTGTTAACCAATAATAACAATAACTCCAACTCAACGGCAATTACCGACAATAAACCTAACTATTCAAACATTATGTACATCAAAATAACATTAAAAATAACATTAAAAATAACTCTCCAAACTTCCAGTACGTCTCGTATCCAAAGTAATACAATGTGGTCCACCACCAAGCACTCGACCATGTCTGAGTAACACTGGCAATACATCAATTTTGTGACTTTCCAACAACTTTATTAATGCTGTTTGATTCGAATCCACTGCAGCTAATGTCGGTGATAACATTAATAGATTCATACCTAGCCATTTTGATGCAGAATAGGGATAATTACGTGCAGCTTCATAATGCACCTCATTCATTTCTGGTGCATAAATAATATCCCATTTTCTTAGTATTGCTGGTAAAGACTCAATATTCACAGTAGGATTGAGTAAAATAAGACCAGGACGTAGTACTACAAGTGTTGTATCAATATGTATCCCAGAATACATGTTACGACATGGATGTACTTTATACTGATTACCTAATGTACTTTGCAACCAATGACAGCCCAATTCGTTACCGGAATCCGAAACTAAATATAAAATATCTCGACCTAAACGTAATACATTTGCTGCATCAAATATCATCTCTTTTTCTGTTAATATTGACTGTCCTGGTTTGCGTTCATAATTGAAACAAGAGTCGTCTAAACGTCCTTTTGGTGCAGAAATCCAACGTGAACCATTTTTAAGGTAATCATACATTATCTTGTGGTAGGAAAATGTCTCCAAATAACGAGTACGAAAGCCACTTGGACATTCAATAATTGTATTCCCAATTGCCAAGTGTAAATCTCGTGGACAATAACAAAAGTAATGTTCTGATTCCCAATCGAAAGTTTTAATTTTGCCATGAAATTCAATAGGTTCTGGCCGTTTCACAATAATACCCAGTTTCCTTAGGTCATTGACAAATTTGTCGATGTCTTCCACTGTCTCTTCGATCAACTGAGGCGAAAACTTGCAAGGCAGTGGGGGCTGGGCATTCGTCTCACCATCTCCGAAGGATTTTTCGAAATATTTGTCACCTCTCCCAGGATAAGATGCAAATAAAGGTGTTCCAACTATTACTTCTTCGAGAGGATCCCATTCATTGTGAACACTGACGTTCGATGGTGACTGCTTTGATTGTTCTGAATGTTTTGTACCAAAAACTGACAGAGAACGTCTCAGCCATCCATTTCTTTTGATGATTCTCTTCGACATGATGTTTATCATTGCTAACAACTGATTATTTGTGGTTACACTCAATAATGACTGAATTGCTCGTGTCGAAGCATTGTGACAAACCAGCAAAAATTTCGACGTTTCCCCGGGGTGCAAAACTGACAGGAGTAATAGTGTGCCGGGCATAACGAACGTAACTAAATCACAAATAATGCAAAATTCTTGGAGTATTCTCGGTTATATAAGATGAGATCGGTATTAGGAAAGTATTTCATATTAGCTATGCAAGCTATGGTGCTCGCACACGAGCTCGATGAATTTAATTTGTCTTTTTTGAAAGTTGAAGGAAATACTTTGTATTATCATCTCGATGACTTCGCTGATCATGCTGGGAACTTCCTCACACAATATTACAATGCACGCGGATATGCAAAATACCACGGGTTGTGCTTTAATTATACGAATTCTGCATTCGAACAGCATGATCATTTTCTCAATTATTATCCTCGGTATGTTTGTCCGGACCATGTGTCCTTCAGCAGCCAAGAACTCTTTAAGCTAGCAAGTACAGTAATATTTAAAGAATGTGGTCAATTTTTTGTGTTTCCACATTATTGTAAAGGATTCTGGTTATATATGAGAGAAGAAATGCAATCTGAAACTAAATCAGTCATTGAACAATATGAAAAAGCAAAAAATATTGCACCACTGACATTTAGAACTCCAGATACAAGTGTTATTCATATTCGTTGCTTAGATCATGACACGATTTTCGCCCATTACGATTTTGGGCCAACAGCATTCAGTCTGTACAATGATATGAAACACACTGCAGATATTTTAATTGTCAGTGGTGCTGGCACAGCCAGTTCACCAAATTATAATAAAACTTTATGTGGACAGCTTGAAGCACCACGTATTAATTACTTGCAAAAATTATATCCTCATGCAAACATTACTGAAGCCAGTAAGTCAACTTTTGAAGATTTCCGGTTATTGGTAAAAGCACCAAATTTATATCGCGATTCGTCTACTTTTGGATTAGTAGCATCTATGGCTAATATTGGAGGAAATATTTATTCATCACCCATGTTCATAACCAAACTTACTTTTGATTCACCAAATGTTTCCTGGAGTAATGCTGGTGTACTATTACCTTCTGTAGCTGAAAAAGACTTAGATTTTGGTTGTCATCAATATTGCAGAGAAGAAGCTAAAAACGGAAACAAAGAACGTTGTTTTTGTAATGATGAATCTGAAGGACCGAAAGCAGTCACACATGAGGAAGTGTTGAAGATAATACATTGGTTAGAAACACATTAAAGCGGATAAAACAAATAATATGTGTGCATAAATAAGTACATATTGTATACGATATTGCTTTGCAACCAATAACAACCTATTCGTTACAGTGGTAGCTGTCCAATGCTATGATAGCTGGCTGACGATACCTCGACACGCACATCGTGTCAGTCATCCGTTTTTTTTCGACGATTTGCTTCGCACCAGTACGGAGTAGTTCACCTGAATGGAAGTTGACCTCTTCTTGTTTCACGTTTGGCAAAATTTTCGGTCGCCCCATTTCCCATTTTTATTGCTGCAAAAGGACCAGAGAAGAACCCGAGCGGAGAAACAATAAAGTTAGATGCTCCGGAGGATTGTTGCGTTGATTTTGACTGTCAAAATTGCTTTGGTCGTGTCGTTTATTCATGATGAAACCGCCTTATCAAATTCGACTGAAGAGCATGCCCATCGAGAATTACTGACAGTTTCCATATCAACCTTAAATTTTGGGTATGTCGGAGGTTTTTCGCAATTTCAAGTTCCTGTTTCTGCAACAAAAATGGTTGTGGACATGTGCGGAGCAAGAGGTTCGATTGTCAATGGTTGGGGATATGGTTACGGAGCTCGTGTTCTAGCAACTGTACCAGTGACAGGGGGAACTTATATGTATGCTGTTGTGGGTGGTCATGGAACTGACGCATGTGTTATGAATGGCGGTGGATATAACGGCGGCGGAAGTATAGGTCGATATGATGGTTATTGTTATGGTGGAAGCGGTGGTGGAGGCACTGATATACGCCTGACTACTGATATTAACACAAGAATTATTGTAGCAGGAGGAGGTGGTGGAGGTGATTATTACGATAGCAAAAATGGAGGACATGCCGGACAAGTTGGAAATCAGGGCGATAATTGTTTTTGCAACTCGTGGATTATTGGATATGGAGGAACTCAGTCGGGTGGGGGTTCCGGATATGGCTATGGCAGTCTTGGACAAGGTGGGATTAGTGGCAATGATCGTGGAGGGGCAGGAGGTGGCGGCTACTATGGCGGTAAGTCTTTTTTTGAAAGCTAATTGTTTATTATTTCAACATTTATTGCCGAATTTGCAGGTGGAGGGTCAGCGTACGGAGGAGGTGGAGGTGGATCGAGTTATGTGACACCAACTGCAACAAGTATCCAATATATCACTGGAGCATGCACTGATCATGGCTCCATTTCAGTCACGTTTCAAGCGGACATTACTCCGTCATCAAGACCATCTTCTCAACCAAGTCGTCAGCCAAGCAGGCAACCTACAACTCAGCCCACAGGACACCCAACACGACAACCAACAGGTCAGCCATCTGAACAGCCGTCAGAACAGCCCACCATGCAGCCGTCCAATCAACCTTCCTCTCAACCCACGTCCCCTACAAGTCAGCCCTCTTCGTCTCCGTCGTTCAGCGAACAGACTTCCACCACGCTGGGAAAGTCACTCCTACCATTGCTGATTCGCAACAAATTTGCATTTGCTGCTCGCAATGTGACAGGAGGAGTGCTGACTTGGGGTCTGGCGAGTGGGGGAGGCGACTCATCTGCAGTGGATCAGTTGCTGACCGATGTCACTCAAGCAGTGGCGAGTGAGAACGCATTTGCAGCTTTGAAGAAGAGTGGCAGCATGGTTGCGTGGGGCTTACCCGCCTCAATTCGAGGTTGTAGTGTTTATCAGAGTGGATTGAACATCACCTCAATCTATGCCAATGAGAATGCATTTGCAGGCATCACCGCGACAGGTGGAGTGATTGCATGCGGTTTTCCTTCCCACGGAGGAAATGTCAACGACGATGGAACTGCGAATCAGATGACAAGTGGTGTCATCGAGATCACAGCAAATTCGCAAGCATTTGCAGCTCTGAAGTCTGATGGCACTGTATTCACTTGGGGTAGCGAGTTCGCGGGAGGAGGTGTGTCATCTCTGACCATGTCATCTCTTCGCAGTGTGAAACAAGTCTTCGCCACGCATTCAGCTTTCGCAGCGCTGTTGAGCAGTGGAGATGTTGTGACTTGGGGCGAAAAAGGCCTTGGCGGCAATTCTGCCGCAGTGGCACCGAGTCTCACATCAGGCGTGAGCTTCGTCTGGTCGAGCAAGAGTGCATTTGTTGCACTCGACAGTTCTCAAGGAGTGAGGGCTGCTTGGGGACTCAGAGAAGCTGGCGGCGATGTAACTTCCGTGAAATATCTTCTTTCAAGTGGTGTCAGGGCGATCGCACACACAGACGGAGCTTTCGCAGTGCTGAAGGCTGACCACAGCGTTGTGACTTGGGGAAGCGGAATGTTTGGCGGAGACTCGTCTCCTGCTGCCTCTCAATTGCGCAACATCACCAGTATCGTTGGCAATAGTAAAGCATTCGCCGCACTGAACGCCACTGGAGGAGTTGTGGCATGGGGAGAAGACACATACGGAGGCGTCATTTATGCAAATAACACGCAGCTTGACAAGGGAGTGGTAAAAATATTCGCAACTCATGGTGCATTTGCTGCCCTAAAAACAGATGGCGCAGTTGTGACTTGGGGCAATCAATACTATGGTGGCTCGGTGAGCAGCGCAGTTGCTCCCTATCTGGTATCAGGAGTGAAGCTCATCTGCACGAATGAAGTGGCTTTCACAGCGATCAAGTTTGATGGTACAGTGGTGACGTGGGGCAACAAGATGTCTGTGGGTGTGGGAGGTGTTTTGGGAGTCGACAGCAAATATGCTGCATTGACATCGTGTGTTTAATTGCACACCAGTAATGTTTGGTCGAACTTGGTGGTTGGTTGTTAAGACGACGTGGTGGGAAGTGTTCGAATGATCCACATTGAATGATGTAATGTTTGCAATTTAAAAAATTAATTGTACGTGTATCGCACTTCTTCCAGAAAAAAATGGCGAGTCGATGATTTATTTGACAGATAAATGGCAGATTGTTGGAAATTCAATTGTTGAAGAAAAGTCAAGCTTTTTGCTGCACAACGAACTCCGTGAACACAGTACTATCCATGAAGACACATCCATTCATTTGTTCGTTGCGATAAATATTTTTTAAAATGTCAACAAAACAGCAATATAACCATCAGATCAAATAGATTTTTTGTTATTATTTGCTGTTTGCTGCTCTATTTGGACATTCAAAAATAGCTTTTACGAGAAGTTTCGCGTGTGTAAAGGTTCGCGAAGGCACACAACACATGCAGCCAGCTACACACAAGAACAATTAGCAGCTCAACATGAAACCTCCTCCTTTAAGCACTGCTACAAAAGCGCAAGCAAGTGATTCATAGTCGGAACAGCAATAAAATGACTACCATAGTTATTTACTGTACAAAAGGCAAGCGCCCAACAATTATCTATTAACAGTTCTTCTGCATAACACACCAAAAACAATACCCACAATAAATACAGATATACTAACAACTGTGACAAAATACAAAGAATATATTGCCTTTCTTTTGAGTTGATATTCTTGTATGATACTATGTGGTATTTGATGTTTATCATATCGTGGTGTGTCGTGTTGTATTATTGTTAGTGTCATATCAGTATCATTTTTATTGTGCAAATAGTCCAAATAATGACTGTCACAATGATCTAACCAACTTAAATTCACATATTTCATCTCATTTGATGGTTTAATTCGCTGAATGTAGTAGTTCTCAAAGTGGACTATATATCCGATTGTAGGGTCTAATTTGACCTCATTATGTCGTGAGCAATGTGAAGCATGCACATAAACACAACCTGCATGATTGGGACTAATTGATATTTTTGATGCTATATTTTTATCAACTTTATGATACTTAGTGTTTCTAAACGATTGTATCTGTTGTTCTGTTGCATCCACATAATCAGAAGATTTAACGACACCAGATCGATAAAAGGACAAAACATCAGAATTATATATTAATTGCATTAATGTATTATGTGTGTTTGGGTCGTAATAAAGGTACTCATCAGGGTCCCAGAACAATAACCGCACATTTTCTGTCCAATATTGGAGCACTGCAATATTTTCAAATACAGCTTGCCATGCAACAGATTTAATATTTAATGTTGCAGGATGATTAGTTTTAAATTTAAATTGAATAAAATTTAATTTATTTTGTTCTAAAATGTATTGATTGTTCAGAAAATAATGCATTTGTTTTTCATGTATTATTACTTCATAGGTTGTGAGATTTAACACACATTGTGAATAACTTGCATGTCTTGCTATTGCATTAACCAAATTATGTAAAAGTTGCGAATCTACAGGTTGTGAATGGATTTCATCCCAGGTGTATACATTCATCACTAAATTCGGTTTCAAATTATGTTGCTGTGTATTTGATAACTGACAATGTTTGGAAAACAACAAAGCTCCATGAATCCAGTCATTTATGGTAAGTAATAAAGTTGAATTCGTTGAAAAAGAATTGTGTATATGCCAGTAAAATTCAACTCCAGCTCTTGTCACAATGGCATCAACATTTTTGCCATCAATTGCAATTTTTAAATGGCGAACACTCTGGTCAGCAGCCACATTGTAATTCAAGCCACTCAAAGCTTCATGGAATAAATACCCACGAAATGTGCCGTCAACACATTTAGTCCACAAGTGCAGTGGTCCGTATTGTTTTGCAAACAAGCCAGCGTGTGATTTGTTCCATTCTTCGAGAGTTGGTACAATCGTAGAATATTGCAGTCCATGGTCAATCTCAGTCATTGGTAGTCACAGACTGGAAAAAAACTCTTGTTTTCTTCTCAATTCCGCTGAGTTTGTGTCAAAACAGGAGAGCATCACTGTACAATCACCATATCGATTAATGCTTATTTTGTTTCGATTTTCACCCAATTGCAAATAATGCAAAATCCCAGCCAGTTTTTTGGCTGTGTGAGCAATTTACATCTTGTTGGCACTCAAAAACTACTAACACATGCGGCTTTTGAGTTTGATCAAGCAACATCCTTTCAAAATTCACAAGAAAGGAATCTTGTTGATAACGGGAGCAAGCAGTGGCATTGGCAGGCATGCAGCACAATATATTGCATCAGGCCACAGTGAGTATTTGGTATTGGCGGGAGTTAGAAAGGAATCGGACGCAGAGGCGATTCGCTGCCTTGAAATAAAAAATTTGCAGCCGACAATTTTGGATGTGACATCGCCATCATCTTGTGAACGAGTGTTGGGTGATATTCGTGCAGTGATGGAAAAGAATAATCTTCCATTTGTTGGTTTGGTTAACAATGCTGGTGTTTGCAGGACAATGCCTTTTGAATTCCACACAGTTGAAGATGCTAGAAATGTTTTTGATGTCAATGTATTTGGAGTGATGAACATAACACAGACATTGTTGCCTTTGTTGAGAGCTAGTCAAGGTAGAATTGTTATGATTTCATCTATTTGTGGGTTTATTGGTATGCCTGTGTCTGCTGTTTATGCTGCATCGAAGTTTGCATTGGAGGGGATGTCAGACTCTTTGCGTCGTGAATGCTTCAGTTTGGTGTTTCTGTTTCACTCATTCAGCCTGGATATGTGAAAACACCTATTCACAATGCCGATGCCTTAGCTTCAGCTGAACTTGTCAAAGATCCTAAAGTTAATGCAGAAATGAAACGGCTCTATGGTTATTTTTACTCACCTGAGAAAGAAGCTGTTGTCATGAAAGATTTGGAGGAGGCTGAGGATCCTAGCGTGACATCTGCTGCGATTGTCAGTGCACTGACTGATAAGTATCCAAAAACAAGATATGCAGTGGCAAAAGGATATGGTTTACCAGCGTCTGTCCTTCGATTTTTGAATTGGATTTTGCCTGATAGATTGCAAGATAAGGCTCTTCTTTAGGGGTTAGGAACGGCGGATTTAATTGTAGTAAGTTTTACGAGGGAATGATGTTGATTATTAGATCGTAGCAACAAGTAGGGAGACATCCCGATCGTGGTTATGGGGATGGGGTAATGACTCCAGTGGTGAAGGCAATAATTGTTTCTTGTTGCTTGCTTGTTCTTTTGTTGAGGGTTGGTTAATGTTAATTACCTGTGCGTTCCTTCAAAAGCGATTGTGTACAAAAATTGATTCATGGGTCCCAACTGTAACGTAGACACTGAACTGCACTGCAACAAGAAAGGAAGCGGGGGACAATTGGTGTCTCAGTTTGTGCAGTTTCTGGGAGATTTGGTCCATACAATGCTTCATTCTGTTCTGCGTCACGTTCAAAAATTGCCTGTCAGCAAACGCGAATTGAATTTGGGCAGAGATTTTGCAAAAAGGATCATGACTGCACATTTTGAAACGCCCGGCGAAGCAGATGTTTGGAAGACAGGCTTTATTCACACCAAATTAGATGGTCATTGGATTAAAATTAACACGGATCATATTCAAATTAATGGTGGAGATGCTGTGCATATCGTCATTGAAAACAAGGCAAAAATATTATCTGCCATTTCAAATGGAACATTCGATAAACCGCTTCACCTTGTCAAGGATGTATGCTGGGTTGAAACTCTTCATATACCAGACAGAGATGTCAATTATGTGGGGAAGAAGGATGCGAAGGCAAAGGAAATCTTGAAAGATTTTCATGCCCAGTTTAAAACGGATTTCTATATACCTGTTGACATGTCTCATTGTTTTGATGGAGAGCCAATCATTCTGAATTATACATTCAAGAAAGATCTCAGCTTTGAAGAGTGTTGGGATGGTGTACGAAAGTTGAAAAAGAATGAAAACAATTTTCTTTTTGATGAGAGAAATTTGTGGAGAAACTATTTGGCTGTGACTCCTGGTTGGGTGACAATTGTCCATCCTCCTAAAAGCATCAACGAGCATTTCTTTGTTGGTGGCTATGACTACGACAGAGTCAATTTGCAAGGATTAGGAATTTTTTTCAACAAAGAAATTTCCCTTTGGTCGTTCTCATTTTTTGCTCAGCCTGACATGAAAGATTTTTTCATTAAGAAATATAAACTCACCCCGTATAAGGTATAGAATTAGTTGGCCGAGTACAAGTGAAGAAGCTTTGCAATTTATGGGATTAAATATATATATATAAGAAATGATTGTTGAATGTTTGTCAAGTCAAGAACAAGCGATTGTTTTTGTAGGTATGGTATGTTGGGGTGTTGATTCTCTTCAATTGCTGCATTCCTTGTTATTAATTGCAGCTTTAATATGAAAGTTACGTAAGTATGGTTATGTTGTCAATTGTTTGAATGATTAAAATGATGAAAAAAAAATTTTTGTCTTAGATTTGTGTGCTATTCGCAAATTAATTGATATCCTTCTTGTTCTGATGCTCACATCAATGGTGATAAAAAATGTCGCTGAAGACTCAAAAACAGTTTCGCTATTATCATACAAACGTAAACACGTCCCACAACAGTATCAAAGATCAATGAAACGACTCATAACCCAACATAATATTCAACATTTTACACTCAATGAAAACAATTTTAAACAATTTATGACAGTTTTGACACATATCACTACACTGCATTACACATGTGCGTGCATTGCCAAGAAGAGGAGATTTCTCATTTAGAACATTTTCTTTTTCAATTACTGCCGCGTTTTCGAAAATTGCTTGGGATTTTCCTAAGACATTTTCCTTAGTCATTCGCTTAGTGTCACTGTCGATAATCTCTAGTGTTTGACTATCATTATTGGTTGTAAAAATATTAGACAATGCAGTAGCGAAAAACATTAATGCACATCCTGTTAACTCAATGTATGTCATTCCTTCATGTAATATTAAATAGCCTAATGTTGCACAAACAACCGAATTAAATGCATATAGCAACATAGCTCTCAAAGGATGAACATATAATTGTGCTAAATATGCGAGAACATAAGCAAATAATGATGCACAACCATAAATGACAATTAATTTCCAGTGTGACAAATCTACAAATTCTCGCTTCGAAGAATTATCAAAGAGCATAACTGTAAATACATTCAATATGATCGTAATAATAAATGAGACGCTTAATAATTGAAATACATCCACATGTTTGATGGCAATCGTGACTGAAATGCACTGAAAACACCAGCATACCATACCACAAAATGCATACATTTCACCAACTTTGAAACCGCTTGTAAAACAACTAGTTGGGGTGCAACCCGACATGAGAAATAAAGAAAATGTTCCTATTATTGCTGACAGCCATGTGATACAATTCACTCGTTGGTCTTCGATGTTTAGAATGGGGAAAAGTGAGAGTATTATTGGCACAAACATAACGTCATACTTTCTATGAATGCTGTTTCTCCGGCACTGATAGATTGCATAGCTACTAATATGAATGTTGTTGCACCAAATAGAGTTATTCCAGCCAACGTTCCATATGAAAAGAGTGACAAACTGAAGTTATTAAATGAATGTAATTCATTTTGATAAAAGTGTCTGAGTGTCGGTCTCATCAATGTGAGCAGCAACAAAGATTTAAAAAATGCTTGAGCATTGAATACCATTGGCTGGATTTCATTGAGCATTGCGTAACGTTGTGATATGTACGAGATTCCAAAGAATAATAATGATGATAATATCTGAAATTCACCCAAAGTTTCATTCGAGGCGTTGAATTTGAGAAGCATAATATTATAAAGTTCGTAATACTATCAGTTAAACGGCTAATCTCATTACATTAGAGCTCCTAGCCGATTTGGGATTTGTTTGAGCTGATGAACTTTTCGCAAGTATATCTTAACTTGTTTCGTGTCCTCAATCGCTCACTTTGTGACTCCTTACTTTGACTTCAAGGTCACTCTTGCCTGGGCTGGTTCTTCACTCAGTGTTTGTATGATGGTGCTACTATTTGCTTCATTATATTCGTCAAGCCTCTAAATGCCCAAAAAAATATGAAGCAGGCGGGCACTGGCGGTTAATAATAATAAACGACGAACTCAACAACATAAACTTAATCCAACCAATTAAAGTTTATTAAAAATGCAAAGAGCCTTATTATGGCGACACTCTCACCGAACAATCTAAGAAATAATGCACTTGCTCGAGCCATCTTTCTTCACAAATTTGGTCAATTTTTGCATCTCATATTCAAGTTCCACTGAAATAAAACGCAATTCCTCTTGTTGTTCACGATTCTCCCCGCGGGTACTTTGCAACAATTCGTATGCATTTTGATATGCAATCACTGCCAATTCCATTTTTTTCTTGCATTGTAAAATATCACCTTGTAATTGAAAAAGACGAATTTTTTCGTAATTCTCGAGTTTTGACATGAAAATCTCATTTTCGGAGATAATTTTGAGAGTATATTTTGCTTGTGCAAGATATTTGTCTGGTTGACGTAAGTACTGTGAAGTCAGGTCAAACACAGAGTGGATGTAAAGCTTGAAACGACGTCTCGCATGTGCATCTTGGGGAGATTGTGGCGACATCACAGCCGCACTAGTGGCGGCAGGTGTAGCCGCAGTACGAGTCTTGGTGACAGTGGGAGATGCTGCAGAAGGTGCAACGATGCTCATTTGCTTTGATGGTGGTGAATGAGCAGGTGGTTCGTCTGTAATAAATACAACATGAGAAATCGATGAAAATGCATAAACAGAGCTTTACCGCAGCAACCAAGCAACATCAATCAACATCAACTGTAACTCATTAAAATTACACGTCAAATGAACTAAACTAACCTGCTTTGTGTTCCTCAGTATCGATGGGAGGAACCTCCCATTCTGGTGTCATTTCTGGTCTCTCAGCAGCCGCACCTGCTGCAGCAGAGCTTTCTCTCTGCACAACATGTTCAGTGTGAGTCTCTCCATTGTGTGCATTGGGTGGAGCTTCAGCAATAACATCCAGTGGAACACCGCCAATGCTGTATTAAGAATGACAACAAGAAATGTCGTGAGTCTTAGAGCATGTTACAAAAAGTGTTGATGTTCACCCAGCCCACAACAGTTGCCAAACACAATGGAATAAGGCTTAATAAGGCAATAAACCCACAACAGTATTCACCAACAAACCTCGAAGTGTTAGAATGCTGACGAGTGAAATCCACACTGTTTTTGGTGATGGTTGAGATGTCGTCGTCTTGGGAATCTTAAATATCAGAAACACAGTCAAAACAAGAGTGTGCTATGACAAGGATGAACATGAGTGTTAATGGCAACAAGCATACTGTTTCTCGCACAACTGATCAAAACTCAGCCATATAACAAATACAAACAACAGCAAACAGTCAAATACACAAAAAGCACTCACTTTTTCTCTCTTCATGATGATGATGATGTTCCTCTCTGTCACCACTTGCAGTACGAGTTGATAACATTCTTTGCAAGAGCGATTCTGTGACCTTCGGGGGAGACGAGCTGGCGGGTGGGGACGATGCAGCAGGTAAAGAGGATTGATGAGTGTCTGAGAAACATGACATATATTTTGAATTACAATCAATGTGTTGCTAAACAAAGTAGATACAGTCACAATATTGAATATAAGTTGAAAATACTCATTGCTTGAGATTGAAAAGGTCGCCATGCTGACGACAGCACCGCAACCAATACAACTAACACAATTATTATTGACTTACCCTCATTTTTCGCAGGAATAGGTTTTGATGGCTCCATTTCATTCGCCTTGTGTTCATGGGGCTATGAAAAACCACATGAATTACACGTCAGCAAGTCAGCAAAGACAGCAACATACAATCAACACACATCCAACACAACCATACAATACATAATGAACACATACTTAATCAACTCAAATAATCACAAAATAATCATGTATTACCTTATTGTCATTATTTTCAGCAGCCACAACAGGCGAATTCTCAACATTTTCACCACCAATCTCGCTTTCCTCACACTGAATGTCATGTTCAAAAATACCTCTCATAACACACATAATCCCACAACTAATTTGCACGGAAGTTTCAACACTATGTCTGTAATTCAATATGTATTTAAGCTGTCCAGCGAGAATATAACACAATTGATCACACAATGTTGGCAAATGATTCTCACGTAAAAAAGCATTTTTTGGTAAATTGTTATGCTTTTTTGAAACTTTTTTTGGTGTCATATTTTTCACATGTGAAGCAATCAGCTCAGCAGTAGGGTGGGAAATAAAATCAAACAAATACAAAAAATAAGTGTAATGCTGATCATAATAAATCAATGAGCTATATTGGCTACGCACAGCATGGTTGTTGACATCTCTTAAATCATGTGCAAAGTGCAGAAGAAAGTTTCGAACCTGCGACTCCCAATCGATTTGAATTGGTGGGAAATTCAAACGTGATGGTTTGGTGAGCTGAGCGCCAGTTGGACTGTGTAAAAAAACGAATAAGCAAACACCTTACAAAAGATTAGACACTGCCATGTCATGACACGAATCACTTTGACTATGCGAACCACACAGTAATATAGTGTCGAATCATGCAGCGCTTCAACTTCCAAATACGCAACTATACATCAACACATCGCAAAGCAAATCAAACGCAAACACAACCAACCTTTCAACACCAGCATTCTTGTTTTCATCACTCTTTAAATCCTTCCCAGCATTCGGCAAAACCAGCGCAATTTCAAGAGGTGTAAAAACATAAGGTAAATAATAACCCAACCCATCAACATAACGAATAAAACCAGCATTCAAAAGTCCAGAAAATGCCATAAAAAAGAGCAATTTATCGTCAGAAAAAGCACTTTTTGCAAGTGAAAAAGCGAGATTTTCTTGAAAAAAGTACTTTTTCAACAAAGTTCCAATTGGTGCGTCACCAGCAGTTGTGTTTGTTTGTAGTTTGACAGTCAGTGTTGGTTCAGTGGCAATTTGTGCAACGTTTTGTGTGAGTTTTGTTGATTTACGCTTTTCCTTAGTTTCCTTAGTTGATTTGTCTTTCTTGGGTGGACTAATTGGCGAGGCAACACTGCAGTATGATAAACAAGTAAAACCATGGCAACTGACGGCTCATGATAGCAGTGAACAAGAACACACAAGTACCATGCATACAATAAAAGTTACCAGCAACTGTCAAAAATTGCAACAACAAAATACAGCAGCAAAACGCACATATGACAACTGGCAAAATCAAACCTTTCTGTCTTAGACAGTGGCGTGTCCGCAGCAGCGCCAACAGCGGCAGCTGCACTTCCATGTACAGTGGTGGTAGCAGCAGTAACCAAACAACTCAAACAAAGCAACTCGTTATAAGTGAGTTTGTTTAGCATTGAGGAGTTGCAATTCTGTAGAAAATTGGGAATACGTTAGCAACAATAAAATCAGTAATCATTTGCCAAACGTAGTCAGAAGATCAGTAAATCAGGTCTATAATCATCTGATCCGAGGACAATATATATGGCAATGTAACTTGTAATTCGATAAGCAAACACACAAACACAGCATCAATATCCAGCATTATAATTCACACACCTGAATGGTCTCCGCAATAGAAATAACTTTCTTCGGGGTTTCCGCAACAGTCTTCTTGGTTGAACCAGACTTTTTGGTCTTTTCTGATTTATTGACTGTGTGTGGAGTCTTGGGTGAGGTGACATCTGTGAACGTTTGATCAGAGTTAGAAAGTGGTGAGAAATGATGAGTTATAACTGTATTTGAGTATGGTATTTATTGTAGTTTGCCCACAGTTTCGGATAAACAATCAGTTCACCAGTGCAAACTACAACAAACTTTATAACAAAAAACATGCGCAAACAAACCTTGCAGAGTAAGTGGAGTTTGAACTTCAGATTTATGTTCCTCAATACCAGCAGTTACAGCTTCATTGTGCTGAGCTGCTTGTACTTGTTGATGTTGATTTTCATTGCCTTCCACTGCTCCTTCAGTTGCTCCTTCTGTTGCACCTTGTTGTGTCGCATTTTCTGCAGCAACCTCCGGAGCATCAGCTTTATGCTCCTCGTGACCTAAATCCAATTGATTCTCATGGTGTTGCACATGTGGTGTAACTTCAACATTATCTTCAACATGCACATCCTCGGTAACACTTTTCAGTCCCTTCTCTTTCAACAATTTCTTATTTTTCGTCACATAAAATCCTTGTACTAATTTTGAAATTACCCTCAAATTGGTTAAATCATACAGAGTCACATAATCGACCATTCTTCCGGATATTCCTTGTGCAGCAGTTAATAATGAGGAGTAGTCATTCGGCAATAAGGTTTCAGCTAAAAACATTCCTTGTTGACGTGACAAAGGTCCAATTTCGAAATATCGAGATATGCATAGTTTGTGTTGTTCATTTGGTTCGATCATTGTGGGTAGCATACTGTGATGAAAGAAAAGTGATTAGAAGTAAAAAAAATAAAGCTGGAATTTGCAGCCATTCCGACTGTTGAGTACACACAAAACACATAGCAAACTGAAAACCACTACCAGCTTCCAATTAGACATTCACAATAATTACACTCTGCAAAACAGCACACAAGAATCACACAAACAACACAAACAATACTCACCTACTCGCCCCAAATTCCTTACCAAACTGTCTCCAAACATTAGTAATATCATTACCACTGTAGACCAAACCAAGACATAATTTGTGTTCATATTGGGCTAATGTCGAGCCATAAAGAGATAAAAAAATGTGCAATGCTGAGCCTGTTAGCGAGAAAAATAAACGACATGTGATGTTGACAGATTTTCACCACCATGTATATAATTGATCGCAATATAAAACAAATCTGTGACACTGTACAAATAGGAGGTCAAAATAGTAAAAATCGACACTTAACACACTGAAACGCAACCATAGTCAGTAAATACCTGAAATAACTCCATTACAAACAACTTCTTGCACTTCCTCTCCACCTCCTTGTCCATCCAAAGAAATTTCCTCGCGCACATAATATTCTTCAGATACCGGAAATTCTGATTTTTCACATGCAGCAGTTGAATTTGCATTCACATTTGCGAAATTGTCGAAAATCACGATACTGCCAGTCTGTGATTAGTGGAGAAAAGAATAGTGAAAACAGTCAAAATAGTGGCACAAAGCGACAATGATAGGAAGCAATGAAAAAGACTACAATAAGCAGTGAAAAGATGAAATACAGTCACTGCATCTGCATAGCTGCAATGCGTTACAACAGAGACAAGTAAATGAATGTCTTACTTTCAATCCATCTAAGAAGTCTTTGAACACTCGAACAGCATCTGAAATGATTACAAAATGTTGCAATGATAAAGGGACAAAACGATGCAAAAACTGATATACAAGGCATGGCATCCGTAACGCACACCACATTTCGAAACAGTTTCCACGTGATTGTGTTTAATGTCACATGAACAGGGAGCGGAACATACAAAAGTCACAATGAAATAACAACACAATCATCATCAACCTTCCGCATCATGAGTGGAGTTCAAACACAATTGAGAATTGATTCTGCAAATAATGTCTTGGGCACTGCAAGAACAAACATATTAGAATCAAAACTGGGTGCAAACGGCGTATAAATCATAATCCATGTTCACACAATAAATGAAAACTATCAGCATTTATCACCCAATCAACACACCACCAATACAACACCAGAGGATTCTACCCCCAGGCAACAGAAGGCAGAATTTACCTTTGTGCATGAAGCATGTTGACATAAACAATATCCTTCAAAGGCTTGATTTCTGGGGCTTTTTCTGTGGCGAAAAAACAGGTGTTAGACAAAAGAAAAAAAGAATCGCACTTTCTCTCGCAAATAAACAATGTTATTACAGTTGACAACAGCAGCGAAAGATAGTAGAACTTATCACTTTGCCGCGACATAGCAACAACATCATTAAGCGAAATAAGATGCAATGCAGCAATGACGGTAACAAAATCTAACAAATCACATACCTTCAACACTCTTGAAAACCAAACTAACTTCTTCATGCATATTATGTTGTTCAATCATCTCATTCGCCAATTCATGCAAACAAGCGAGAGTTTTGAGTGTTTTACCACTGCGTTGTGGGCCATAGATTAGTAGCCAACCTGTTGTGTGTGAAACAAAGGAATGAATTATGAAAAACAATGAGAATGTTGTGATCAATTTGCACTCATTGTCAAATAAAGATCTCATCCACTCACATTGATAAACCAACAAATTTGAGCAAAATAACACAACTGAAAGCGAAACAATACATGTTGTTCAACAATATAAGGTCAAGAGGAAAGAACAAAAAGCATTCATTGTACCTTTAGTCTCTTCCAAAACAGATTTCAAATTATTTTTCTCATTGATCACATCATGCAACTGCCACTCATGTTGCAACTCAATTGACATTTGTTCCATGTTTTTTGGCTTTTTCTGCTCATTTTCCCACACGATGTGGTTGGAAATTAAATCAGTGAGTGATTTTTCGGCATATGGTGTTGCTGTCTCTTCGTTTTGTTGTTCCCAGTCTGTGAAAGAAAAAACTTTTTGTGTTACTGTCACGACATCAAGTATTGAATCACAGCAATTTGTTGCACATTGCAAGCATTTCAGGGTAACAGATGCAACACCAAACATAAATAAGTTGGCAACAGACAAAACAGGCCAACATACAGACAGATTTGCACCCAACAGAAACTACAAGTCACAAACCTTGACTCTCAGCAGAATGCAAATTAATCAAACTTGACACAAACGAACTCAATGGTGGCAAAACATGTGTTACTTTAGCATCATTTTTCAGTGTAATTTGTAACTGTGCTATTGAATGATCATATCGATTCAACTTCCAATATTTTTTATGTTTGCTGTCCAGTTCAGTTTCTACGTGTTCGATACAAGGAAAGAGTAACTCCAAAATTTCCTCTTCTGTTGTATTATGTGATTCTAAATAAAGTGTTACACTTTCTTTATTCAACGTTGAAGTTGAAGTTTGTTGAATATATTCTCTAATGTTACAAAACACTTCAAATGTTGGCAATAACTCAAAAATCACACGTTGTAAAGGCAATTTTTGATGTTTTTGTTCAATTGTTTGATATTGTTTCATATCATAATGTGTAATAATTGAATTAATAATTGTTGTCAAATTGAGATCAAATTTAATCAATTCATCACGTAATTCATTGTTAACTAACAAATAATAAAGAGCACCTTCAGTAGTGTAGCGTACAAAAAACCTGCATGCACAATAAAACAAATTCTCCAATTCATGAATAAATTTTGATTTTATTTCCTCATTTTTTCGTTCTAATTGGACGAAAAAGCCGTCTTTTGTATTACCAAACAAATTGATCACATGTTCAATTCTTTCAGCAAAAATCATGCCCGTTTCTTCATTATGTTTTAAATTTTCAAAAATGGAAATTAATTCATCTGCATACAGAAGAACATTCTCGAAGCATTCACATGTTGGAGAGTTTTCTAAATGTTCACGTGGTGTTTCATTTGTAATAACAATGGATCTCATCTGTTCACCTGTGGAACATGAAACAAATCATCTCAAAAAACCAAGAAAATGACACGAAAAGCAGTTTATTCAAGCAAATCTGTGGCACAAGTTGGGAAACAGTCGCAAAACCAAGAGAGTGATGCGTAACGAAAGGCAAATAGAACTCACCAAGCTCTTCAGTGAACTGACTAATTCCATCATTAATTTTTGAAAAAATACCCAATCCAAGAGCATCGAACAAATTTAATCCAGGGCTTCCAACAGCTCCACCCGTAGGATCAGTCTTCTTTTTGGATTTCTTTTTCTTTTTATCCCCAGATTCGGTGGACTTCTTGACTTTCTTTTTGGGTGAATCTGTTGAAGCCACAACTTTTTCATCTTTTGCTTTCAGTTTCTTTTTCTTTTCAACTTTTTTCAACACAGCGGTTACGTCCATTGTCGACATGACGTTTGAATCACACTTCACTGAATTATCAAGCTCTCGATCAAAGAAAAAATGTGCCGATCACAGATTTTTCATTCGTTGTACACCGTGGGAGCAAGATTCACTCGGGGCGGGAATTTGCAACAAGACGCCAATCAAAATGTCGCACCTCAACACGACAATGTAATTACTAAAAGTGGCGAGATATATAATTGCACGTGCTGCGAGGCGTTAAACAAGAAAATCACAAATGTTGCAGATGTGACCAACAACAGGCTGCAAAATGCGTTATTCTATCTTGGATTATTTACGTTACAGATCGTGTTGATGTGACACTACTCATTCATTTCCTGAACAGTTCGTTCTTGTCGCTCTCGACTGTCTTCTTCGCAGCCTCTTTTACAGACTGTGTGTCGACCCGTGTGTCGTCCAAACTTACATGTTCTTTCACAATGAGCATGTCCACAACAAGTTGGTCCACAACAGCAAATGCTCTTGCGGACTTATCCAAATGTTTGCTCAATACTTCATGCATTGACTCTTGATTCTGCGCAGTAAGCATTTCACCACGTCCAAAAACATCACTGATTACACTCAGTTTCTTCATCTGCTTTTCCATAGCTTCCAGCTTTTTCTTGCTTTTCTCGCTTTCTGACTTCTGAAATGCATTTTCCGCATCTCGTTGACGCTGTAATTCCAACAATGCAGCATGCTCTTCTTCGCGCTGTCGCTCTCTTTCTTTCATTGCTGCGACTTCCGCCATCAGTGCGGCAATTGTTTCTGACTTACTTGCTACTTGCACAGTTGTCTCTTGAATGCTCGAGGTGGATGTTGCTGCTGACACCGCTGTGTGGTTGTATTCTACCGTCATCGATAGCTGTGTAGAGGACATGGTGGTGCTTGTGATAACGGGTTGGTTTCCATCTTTTTCGCAAAGGAGGTCACCGGCGCGCACTTTCACAAGCAGTTCAGCAACAGCAAAGTCACCAATGCGGTCTCTGTTGTCAATAGCCCACATTATCAATCGTTCTAAATCACACAATTGCACTGTGAATGGTGGCTCTTCGCATTTGCAAAGCCCTGCAATCAGCATTGTAGCATGTGTTGCAGCGTAAGCAGCAACTGATGTTGCATTGTCATAGGTCTGCAACCACTCCCAAGCACGCTTGGCTTTCTCCCACAGTGTTCGCTGCAGTGTTGGTGACGATGCTATTGATCGTATCTCGTCCTGCATCAGAAGAGTCAACTCACGCGCCAATGTCTCAATCAGCTGATGAGAAGAGACACTTGGGAAGGCTTTTGTCACGCGTTGAATAGCATGAGTACGTGCGATGTCATACGGCAGCTGGATGAAATACTTGCAAATGCCTGTAGCAATAGAAGCAAATGGAATTCCAACAGATGAACCTGCCAGATGCATCCAGTCTGCAACTTTATCAAAACTGATAAACTCGGAACACTTTTCAATCAATGACGTGCGAGTATCGGCCACCATTCTCGATGCAATTGTCTGTGAAGCGAGAACTGCACTCGTAACTGCTTGAATGAATGACACAAAATATTCTTGCAGAGCAGGATCAGAGAGGATGTAGGCATTCTGCTTGTCTGACAATTGGCCAGAGTCTCCTAACGAGCGTAGATGTTGCAGTGTCTGTGGTGAGGCCTGAGACAGTGTTTGCAGTCGTTGTGACGATGAAAGGAGTGACAGTAGCTGTGGCTGCAAGGAGAGCATGCTCTGCATGTGCGCACTAATATTCTCTGTTGGCGTGGAGTCAGAAGTAGTAGTCGTAGTGGGTGGCTGTGTGGATGATGAGACAGGAATTACAGGAAGATCTGCATTGGAAGTTTCCTGGGTTTGATTGGCCACAAGGCTTTCTTTTGAGATCTCCGAGATTGCTGAAAACTGTGGTACCAGTGGTACATTGGTCTGATCAAGCGAGATCTCGGGCAGACTTGCAGCTATTGCACGTGGTGGCGAGGGCAAAACATCAGCTGAGGATGTCGTGGAGGCAGGTTGAGACTCTGGTGGTTCAGATTTAGATTCATCTGCTTTGATAGACTCTGCTTGCACTGGAGGTAAAACTGACATGGAACTAACAGCAACAGCAGGCGCAAGAACTTTCACATCAACTGGTGGCGGCTTCAAATCATCGTGCGCCTTTTCTTCCTCGACATAGTCATCGATTTTTTCAGCTGCATGTTTCTCCAATGCCAACACCACACCACCGTGCTTCTTCTTCTTCTGAGCTACCATTAGGGGCGTCTTATTGTCCTGGAAATGTTTCATTTCATTGAGTTTTGAGAGTAGTTAGTTTGTATTATGTTTACCTTGTTCTTAACATCTGATTGGTGCTTTAGCAGCATGTTGACAACAGGAATATTGACATGTGCGCCCTTTTTGAGAAGTAACTTCACAATTGCCAAGTATCCTCCACCAGCCGCATGAAATAGTGCAGTTTCGCCATACTGAATGAGAAATAACAAAGCAAACACTGTGAGTCAAACCAAATATAGCAAAATGATAAGGACATCACTTACGCCGCTATCGGGCTTGTTTACATTGGCACCAAATCTGAACAGTAGTTGCACGTATGCCAAGTTACCAAGTTGACAAGCACGGATCAACTGGGTATTTGAAGTAGGCCATAGCCTACTTTCAACAGAGCAACCAAGCGTTATCATCCATTCCACCACAGAACCGTGGTTATGTTCACAAGCCAGGACAAAAGCTGTTTGAACGTCCTGAATAGCAAGCGATTTTCAGAGAAATAATACAGTATGCGTATATCATGCACATGGTGCCAAATTAAAAATCCACAATACAAAGTTATTGGTTCCAAAGCCGCAACAACCCACCTTTTCTCTATAATGCAAAAGAGCTTGTTGTTTCCATCCAGCTGTCTGATACATTTGTTTCAGAGAAGGCAGGTCCCCAACCGCAGCAGCAGACAACCATGCCGATGCACCATCTTTCACACCATCAAGATTGATTCCGGCTTCCAGTAAAGTATTCACAATTGTTGAAGCATTGGGATGACCGCTTTCTGCTGCCGCCTTCATAGCTTCAAGCGGTTTGGCCTGAATATCAAACAACACGACATAAGACTTAACTAAACAAATAGAATGGTGCTCACTGGGATTAAATCATGTTTGAGAAGAGACATTTGCACCATATCTTTAACCACCATGCTGTAACCAGCTCGACACGCTTTAATTAGGGCTGTTTCTCCAACAGCGTCGCTGTAAGCAAGCAATCCAGTCCCATGCTTTTTAAGCATGGTATTCACGGTTGTAGCGGCAGTGTGATCTCCATTACTGCTTGCAGCAGCGACAAATGCTTCACCAATGTCTTTTGGTGTATAACAAGGAGGAGCTGGGATCTTTTGCACGAATGTGTTATTAGCAACTGCAGTTTCGTGAGAGTTCAGCAGTGCAATAACTTCGCTGTGCTTCTTCTCAGCTGCCAGCACAAGGGGGGTCTTCTTAAACTGAAAAGGCACCGAGTCAAGGCTTGTCGTCAGTGCCCCATATTCCAATAACAATGCCACCACTGCAACATGACCGTTCGCTGCCGCTTGATGGAGGGCGCCGCTTCCTTGACAAGGCAAAATATTGGGATCCGCGCCATGCTCCAGCAGCAGCTGAACTATCTCCACATTGCCATTGTCAGCTGCTGAAATCAAGGCTGTCTCGCCAAACTGCGAAATTACAAAAGGAAAAATGAGTTTATCGACAACACCAACACAGACACATACACTCTTACATCTCCATCTGGAGAATTTGGACGTGCACCAAACCGCAACAACATGCGTGCGCACATTATGTTTCCCTTCTTGCAGGCAAGAATAAGGAGTGTGATAAAACTGCCATTGACTTTTATGTGCCCTTCTAGAGTTTGTCCCTGAGCTGGGTCGAGTAACCATGTCGCAACAGAAGCTTGGCCGTGGAGAAACGCTGTAGCGAGGGCTGTTTCGCCATCTTCTCGCGCATGAACGAGCAATGCTGGACGCTTCCAACCACTCGTTGCCAGCATTTCCTGCATTGTGGCCAGATCGCCAGTTTTCGCGGCTATGAGCCAAGCATCTGCCCCGTCTTTCTCGCCGTGAAGTCGAACCCCTCTATTGAGTAGATCGCGAATAATTGAAACCCCAGAACTGCTGCCTTTGTCTCCTTCGGCAGCTGCCTGCATTGCATGAAGACCAACACTGCGACCATCCTGCAAGCAAAATTGTAGAAAATTAGCATTCCAAAAAATTACAATAAACATGTGGTAAGCAAGCCTTACCGGCATTAACTCATGTAATTTTGTGTGCAAAAGCAGTGCAGAAACAGCAGAATCGTTGCCCAATTTGCATCCCATGATTAGGGCTGTATCGCCATCACGATTACGATAAGCTAATAATTCAGCTTCGTTCGGTTTATGGTCAGCCAGCATCTTGTGTATGGCATTCCGATCGTTGTTGGCAACCACCAAACCTATGAACTGGTCTCCAATTTTTCGAGATATGTTGCTTGTTGTTTTGGCCATTACGATAGGCGGTTGAGAAAGTGTAGATTTCTGACTGGCAGTGGCGCGGTCATTTGCTTTTGTGGCTGATGTGTTCTGATCAGTATGAACAGATGAAACTGACCTAGCTGTTGGAGTTGATTTTATTTTACTGTTGGATGGAATGCTCTCGCTATTGTCAGTGGATTGAGAACTCACAATTGCGCGACCTATTGCGCTGATCCACATATCTTTCTCAATCTCTGTATCTGCGAAAACGTAAGCCATAGGACAGCCTTTGATTCCGATCTCAATGGAGTTTTTCTTTCCTGTTTTATGATTCACACATTTAACTGTCAAAGTAGGATCTTTCAAATCAATCATTCCATGTGGTGCACAAGATTCGCTCTTTGCAAAGAATAGCTTTGATCCTTGAAGCATAAAATAACGACGTCGCCAGCTTTTGAACCATTCAGTTTGTTTGGTTAACCATCCTTGTCGAACTGGATTTGACACATTGTAGCTCAATCCAGTCGCAGAATCCACGTAAGGTGGACGATGGTTCATGTGTTAATTTGAAATCAAGTTAATAAGGATCCTTTAAGGACAATATAGAGCACCAACGAAAAATATTGCACAATAATGTTGGTTGTAAATATAAACTCAGTACACTTTCCTCCGTCAACTCTTCAAAAGCGATCGGGTGTGATGGGATATGTCTCCGACTGATCCCAATCCAAGCATAAAACATCAGGCAACGCCAAGAAAGACATCGAAGCGAATTGGGCTGCTGTCCCGTCACAGGTATGCAGATGGGGTATGCAATATTTGTTTCGAAATTGGCTCAATTGAAATTGTCAGAATCTGCTGCGTATTTGGTTGTGAAATGAAGGCTCTGAATGTAAACTTGGACAGTGCGGAGGAAATTGAGGTTAAATTTAAGTTTTTATGGTGTACTTTCAATTTTTGAATCGTCTTGCGCAGCAACTCAAACGTGAAGTGAATCAGTTGAAGGAAAGGAACAGAAGCTTGGAAAATGCTTTGAAAGAGAAGACTGATTTTATCAATGCTTTGAAAGTGCAATTGGAAATTTTGAGAAATTCTCAGTCTCAATCATCACAAAATTTGCTAAACTCAAACGGTCACATTTCAAATTCAAACGAATCTCAGGAAAAAGAAGAGGATAATTGTGGTTCATTTTCTTACATTGCAACAAAGACTACTCCTTCACGTCAATTTGTCAGTTACGAGCCTGCAAGTTCTGATTCCGATTCTTCGAATGATGGTGTTTGTCTCAACGACACTTTTGCTGCACAGAAACATGGTGTCCATGCTGAAAAGATGCCAATTTCACAAGATACTTTCAATGACAGTGATACAGATATATCAGTCGACAATGGAGACGTCGATTTGCCTCGTCTTACCACAAAGAAAGGTGCAAATAAAACGAACAATGTGACATCATCAAAACCCGCTTCTCCTGAAGCCACAACCGCCATAGCAGCCATTCAGACAACCAAATCAAACACCACTTCCAGCACATCCATAACCAATCTCAGCACTGGCAATGCAGAAGCTATCAGAGTTAGACCCATCTTGAGCGAATTGCATTCTTACATAACGGATGAAAATAACAAACTTGCTGCACAACAATTTACAAACTCCATGGCAAAAATCACTTCAAATCAGTCTCTCGCGACAGCAAACAAGCTTTCAAGCAAGCAAGATGTTGAAGCAAGAGCCAAGATTCCTCCCATTCCTCCTAAAATCAGTCTGACTACAGGTGTTCCAAAGCTTCCAGAACCCATTGTGTTTGCAAAGAGAAGTTATGATTTTGACCTGACGAATGATAGTGATGGCGATGTCACAGTGGAGTCTAGTGAGAATTTTGAAGACAGGGAGGCTAATAAGACATTGACAAGTAAGAAAACAGGCACAGCACATGGAAATAATAAGAAACGAAGAATTGTCACAGCGGAAGAAAAGGTTTGTTTTGATTCTTGATGGTTTTGCGCATTGTGCAGTTTGTTTTGCTAAGTTTGATTGTACTTATCCTATTGTTACCGTCATGCACATTGTAAAATTTCTGTCTCAACACCACATATTTTCACAGACCAACGGTGACGATAGTGATAACGAGAGTCAACACAACGAACCAAAACTATCAGCAGTACAAAGATTAGCACTTGCAGTGAAAGACAATAAATATAAAACATCCACCAAGTTAGCACCATTGGAGCCATTGGCAGAAGTCAAAAAGAAAGTTGGGAAATCCAAAATGGTCACAAAGAGCAGGTGGTTTTACGTTGTTTATTGTTTATTGTTGATTTGTGACTTTGTTTGATTCACTGAGTGAAGTAAAATATGTGAGTATTTTGGTTGTATCCTGTGGTACATTTTACTGCGTGTTTAACTGTGAGTTGAAGCACTGAAAACGCAATTAAATGACACGTTTTTTCGAACTTTTTCTTTGTTTTCTTTCTACAGTGACACTGCAAGTAATATCAGCAACAGCAGCACGTCGAATGGTTTGGTATTAGTGAATAAAAATGAGAAAAAGATTAAGAAAGGTACAAGTGGTGATGGTGATGTGAAGCCTAGCAGTAAGAAGCAGAAAATTAAGACTGAGGTAAAGTTTTGTGATATTAAATTTATGTGTTGACTACTGTGCCAAGTGGTGTGTTGTGATTTTTATCATCAGAAAAGAGAGTGTGGGTTGTTATACATTATGTCAGATTGGCTCGCTGCTGTTCGACATCGAGTTTGAACATATCGCCATTCATTTTTTTCTCATTGTATTTTCCCACACAGGATGACACACAAGAAAATGAAACCCAAGAAATCAAACAACACAACAAAGCAATAAGAGAACGAGAAGAACATGAAGTTGCAGCAATTAAAAGTCACTCTTTTAAGAAGCAATTGGCATTTTATATTACAAGAATTGATATGCATAGTAGTTATACTACCGCTATGCAAACGAAAGCATATACTTGGTTGATGAATATTTTTGCGAAAGGTATGTGTGATTCTGTTTTGTGTTATTTTTGTCGAACTATTTTATTGCTTCTGTGTCAACAACCATTTGATTAAATCCTGTTGTTTTTGATCGATAAAAATTTGGTTGTATTTGGTAGTTGAATGTTGTTTTCACTTGTGCGACAAATATTTTTCTCTTATCATCACACAGATCCCCTGCCACTGTTGGACATTCTGGAGTCAGATTTAATGAATGTCGTGGAGAAACACATTAAAACCATGAAATGTGGCAGTGCATCTGAGGTATTGCATGTTGTGTATGACTCCATGATGTAATGTGAAAGTAGTGGGATGTATTATTGACGCAGTGTTGTCCTATTTCAGTCAGCCAAAATGCTGAGTGAGTGACGTTATTCGGTTTAAACCTCAAAATAATATTGCTGGCTGATGGATGAGTGTGTTCATGTTTTTGTGTTTTTCTCACCACCAGGTCAAATCGTTGCACTCTTCACTGGTTTTACTCAATGATGTGGTGGCCTCGTTACAAACTGAACAACAGGCACAAGATATTGTCAAGCGTGATTTGTTTGGATATGTGGTGAGTTCACTGTGTTGTTGTTCAGTCCTGGTCATGTTACTCTTGTTGATGTGCGTTCTCATTGTTCTGGTTGTTATGATTGTTATTTCTTTGTACAGCGTACAAAAGCTTCGTCTGACTTGAAAACAAGTTTAATGTTGTGTGTTGACACTGTACAGAGTCCCAATAATTTTTCTTTTTTGTTCCTTTCTCACAATAGGTAACTCACATGACAGACGTATCAGCTGATTTCAGTGTTCAGCAGCAATGTCTATTTTTCTTTGGAGAGGTTCGTTACCGTGTTGTGGCTGTGTCTGTGTTGTGTTTGGGTGTGGTTGTCAGACATCATCACTATTTTCTACCTGTCACATACTTTCAATGTTTTCATTTGGCGATTAGTGTGGATGTTTGATTTCTTATCACCATCATAATTAACACTGCCTTTATCAATTTTTGTGTTTGTTGTTTTGCACTCCACAGATAATCAAAATCCTACCCTCAGTTCGCGAGGAAATGTTGATACAACATGGAGTGTTTTCTGCTGTGGTTGATGTGAGTCTGGTTGTGTTGTGTGTTGAGTATGGTGACAATCTTGTGTGTTTCTTGCTCTTGTTGCTAGTTTTTGGTCCATTGCTGCTGCACTTTCTTGTGCTTATTCATGTGTTTCATTCATGAGCTGTTCAGATATTGTGGAGCAGTGAAGTTCAACGAATTTTCTCACACTTACAGATGCTCCTCGACGCTGACATCACAATCCGTACCAAATCACTCGCATGCAGTGCATTAGACACTTTTTGTGATGAAACACACAGTGATATTGTGAATGAGACTATTTTTGAGAAAATATTAGAGGGGACTGTGCAGTTTATGACCAAGTCAGGTCAGTTTTGGTCGTTTTGTGATTTCTTTTTTATTGTTAGTTTTTACGATTGGAAAACTGCTGTTGGGCCACAGGCATTGCAATTCAGTTCATTTGTTTGTTGAGAGTTATTCCTGTTTTGGTGAATGTGCTGCATTTCTATTTGATTTGTAAAGCATTGTCAGTATTATGCGATACATTGATTCATTTCAATTTGGTAGCACTTTCTCACTTATTACCATATTATCGACTCTCCAAGGTGGTAAAAGCAACCAAGAAGAACGTGATGCTGGTCTAGCAGGAATATGCAATACAATCTATAAAATCAGTGAAGAGTGCGACTCATTTCAATTTATTTTTGAACGACTCGTGACATCACCAATCGCACATCATATCATCAGTCTATTCAACAGTAACGAAATTAAGTGCAGCACGGCAATGGCTAAAATGTTACTATTATTACATACAATTGTATTATCTTGTGATTCAGATACGGAAATCGGATCTATTTTAGTTGAAAAACCAGTTTTTTGTTTGAATAAACTCATGTTTTCAACATGGAATTCAACCCAAACTGACTTTTATCCCGCCCAGATCGAGATTTCTAAGATATTGCATTTAATTTCTTCCTGGTGGGACCACGAAAATGCACCAATATACAATTATAATATTCCGTCTTTATTCGCAAATAGTAGTGGTTTGATTGATAAAATTTTACATTCCATTGAATTTGCTTCTGAAGAAGTGGTTCAAACGGAATTGATTGGTTGTATGTGTGATTTAATTAAGCATTATGTGCAAAAGATTAATAATGATGAAACATACGATGAAAATGAAACCAGTAGTCAAGCGAATGGACTCAGTACCAAACAGGTGAGAGTGCATTTGATGTATGGTTGTTTTGCGGTACTTTTGATTTAGTTGTGCTGTTTGTACAATTGTGGGTGTTGTGCCATTTGATTTAAAATTATCATGTTGTTTATGTATTGCATGCGAAATAGTTTGTTGTTGTGCATTGCATATTTTGTGTTTCTTGATAAAAATTTGTCTCATTTTTTGTTGTTGTATGTATTGTACAGGTGATGGACACACTGAAAGTATTCACCACTGTCAAAATCAATGCAAACACCGCAGTAAGCAGCAAAAACAAGAAACAAGCTGAAAAAGCCGTCGTATTAATGGAGTGTTTTAATGGTGAAGAGTTTCAATCTTGTATGGAGTGTATCTGTACTTGCAAGGATATTTCTGTGAAATTGTCAAGTTTGGCTACTATGTTGCGGGGATAGTATGGAGTTAGGAGGGAGCTGTGAGTGCACGTATTGTTTTTGGTTCACGTATTTAAATGATGTAATAAATTCGATTCACACTGCGTTCGGTTTTCGGCAAATCACAATTTCCCATCTAACAAAATGTTTCGAAGATTTGCTTGTGTTTCTGCGAAGGTGAAAGTGCATTTATGGTGGGCCTTTCTCCAATCTGACTGAAGAGTCTTGGAGTCAAACAAGTGATTTTTTTGGAGTGTTCATAATTCAGAGTTTAAAAGATGAATATCATTGAGCTGCTGAAGATGCTATCTGAAAGCTATCTTTTGGAGCTTATTTCCTTGTTTCTAAATAATTTAGTAACTTGGCTCGCGGCAGATCTTTATTGTCTGTATAACTTTTGCAAATTTACAGTTCCACTCTTGAAATTCCACGGTCCTCCAGTGTTCACCATCACTCAAGTGATGTCCTTTTTGTCTATTTTGCCTCTTGTTGCCATTCCATTTTTGTTCTACATGAAGTGCTGCGGATCTATCATTCATGGAGCTGACATTGCCAATCGTGACGTGCATATTTATGAGACATACTACAATTTGCACAAATCAATTTGTTTTATGTTGTGTGTTCCTCAGTTTGTTTTCTGTTGCTATTTTTTGAAGTGTGCTAGAGAACATGACAATTATACTGTAACATGGGAAGACGACGACAAACAAATCATTGGTGATCCAGATGATTGTGGTGGGTTTCGTGAGCATCCGTGCAGATACGCCACAATTAACCATGTTCATCGCAGGTATTTGACTTGTGAGAATGTGAATGATTGGTTGTTCTTCTCCACAAATGTGCTTGGTGCCACGAGACTTGTAATTGTCATCATGTCGTTTGTCTTTTTCAAATTTGTCAAGAAAGATAACAATGCTTTCAAGAAAGCTATGGGCGATGACGACATGAATGACAGACTGTAGTCGTAGCAACAAGAAACAAAATTGACTGTTTTGAAAGTAGAGTGATGCAAGCAAAAGTATATTTTAGTATTTCAAGTATTGTATGATAAAGTAATGCTGCGGTGAACTGGAAATGCCTGGTGTAATAATTTGCATACAAATACAGACCGTTGATTGTCACATCATACTTCAACTTACAGTACTGCACCCAGCAGTTATCGCTATAAAATCATTCCAGTATTAATCCAGTCACTGTTGTGTGAAGGGTATTAACTGATTTTCGGTTTTCGGTAAACGGTAATACCCATCTTACAAAACGTGCCAAAGATTTGAATTTTTCGCAATTTGAGTGGAGTTGGAGGTTTGTTCTCTCTACAATGACTGGTGATAAGCTTTTTTGTGATGAATTAGTATCTATATCGTGTTCTTTGTTCAAAAATTGGGTTTATGCAACAGAAAAACAAGAAAATGCACAAATATTTTTGGTTTCACAGTGTATACCTGAACTTCGCACCAAACAAGCAGCAATTCATGATGAAATTAAACAGTTATGTGGAGATCGTGATCGGATATCAGTTAATTCATTGTTAAATGCTTTCGCTGGTTACATAAAACACAAAATGGCACATTTTCATCTTTCATCAATTCAGACATTCATTACACAAGTATCAACAGCTTCATTCAAAATGAATTCCAATGCCAGAGCTTTGGTTGTTGCTAATAAGAAGTTATTTGCCAGGCGAGTGATGATCTACTGGTCAAGATTAATGGCTTACATAAATTATCACTTTCATGCTGACAAAGAACAGTGCTGCATGTCTCTTGACTTTGAAAACAATACAATAATACACAAAGAAGTTGAATGCGAAGATATTCTCCATTTATGCAATGTCACTGACGAAGCCTCGCACCACAATGTCAGTCAACAAAGGGATGACCAAAATGATCTTTGTCTGTCATCGCCTTTATCACAACACAGCCTACACAGCGAAACACCTTCTGAATGTTATATTGGCAGCCCAAGCAGTTCTTATGCATCTCTACACGCTGTTCATACGAACGCATTGATTCTGGACAAAATTTGCTTGGCTTTGAGATTGATTTATGAGATAAAACAGTTCAGCAGACAAAGTACTGACAATTCCAACAATTCATGCACACAGATTCACGCTCTCGAAGGTGATCAACTCAATGCTGTCATGTGTCACTTATGGTAATTATTCTCTTGCTACTTTCTGTACAGGTGAATGTATTGCACAACTTGTCAATGCAACTGGAATGAGCGATAAAAGTGTCTTAGTCGAGCTGAATTCAACTTCGCCATGCGTTTCATTGTCACTGGTATTTGCTGTGGAATGCAAAGCATTGTTTGTGGATACTAATAATGGTGAACTTTGTTGTTGATTCTTCTGTTGTGTGTGTTTCTCCTGAATTGCTGTCATTTGTACAAACTGCTATCTTGTCGTTTCTGCAACAACTGATTAGAACAATGCTAACAGTTTTCTTTACAGTTGTGCAATATCTGAAGGACAAATCAAATTACATGATGTCCACCAGTCCAGACAGTGCTCTCTATCCTCTTTTATTCGAAATGTCAAACAAGTTCCACGTCAAGTCATACAGACAGCAGCTTGAGGATTGTTCGGATTTGACAAAGCAAGATTTGAAGTTAGTTTCTGAACCTCTACCGACAGCAGAAAACAATGTATCCAGCCCAATAAATGTCATTAGCTTTTCACAATCTGACTGCTTCCAAGTGTCAGGGGTGTCCTTCCGCAGCATCGTACAAGAGACACATACTCCGTCAAAGCAAGCCACAAGTAGCAAAGTGCACTTCAACAGATCATGCACACACTTGCTAATTGACATGAGGTGTGTCAGTATGAGCAACACAAAGTCCATGTTTGGCAAGAAGAATGAGTTTCTGTCCATGGAGAAGCTGTGTTTTGTCATTCTCCAGTTCCATTCACCTTCAGCAGAAGTGGACTTGCTTCACATTGACGAAGTAATGCAGCATTTTCATTTCCAACGTCAAACATCGAATGATGTCATTGCTGTGGAAGATGAAGAGGGTAGCAGCGATTGGCACAAGTTTGTAATATACAAGAAAGAGGACTCGCCATCACTGAATGATTCAACCACCAACAGTCCAAGTAGTCAATATACATCCAATGCCTCTTCAACCGACACATCTCCTCAACTGTCAATCGACTTGCCACAAGACCGTCTCGACAGTACCATGATGGATATTAGCTGCGACACAATTGATTTCTCCTCCTCTCCTCTGCGATCACTTCACAATGTTGCTAGTGATGTCAACTTTGCGTCGCCTGATTTAAGTACTGTGGAAAACTACACTCCTGAGTATTCTCCAGATTTCAGCTTCGACTTGGATTGTGACGACGAAACAGCATGCGATGATGACAACAGCTGCACCAGCACCACGAACAACAATAACCCTAGCTGTTGTAGCAGTGTTTGTGAGAAGAGACTGACTGACAATGATTCAGACACAAGGCAACATAATGTCAGGAAACAACAGAGTGCAGAGGAAATACAATCAGGATACGATGAGCTGTGTGACTGTGCTGATACTGATGCTGTGGTTTCACTTTCCGATGTCCAGTATGTAGGCGGTTTGCAGTTTATTTACCGCGAAACATACCGTCAACTCGATTCCAGTGGCAAAATGTATTGTGTCGTCACTTCGCAGCCGAAATTGACTGTTAAACGCTGTGAAGACAACGTGGTTTTGTATTGCGATCACAGATGTAACCAGAGCATTCCTGTGTACACCCAGACCAATGAGCCAGACCATGCACTGTCAACAAGCAAGCGCGCCACTCACAGCAGGGACACAAGAGCTGGAATTTCTGAACAGCGCGAGCAACAATGCAGCAGTTTTGCTGAGACTGCTTTGTTGTCAACAGATATTGACTGTGGTTTTGACATACATTGTTGCAGTCCCGCTTCAAATCAGTCCCACACAGCGCTGCAGCAACATCAGATTGACTTTCACGCTGAGCAAGATACATATAGTCAAGGTGGATGCGGCCAACAAGACGACCAGTATGGCGACATGGACAATCGGTCAGATGGGCAAGACATCCTTGATGGCAATGACCGCCAGTGGGAGCAACATTATACAAGCAGCAATGTGAACAGCGAAGACTATGGGCTGAGTGTTGCTGCTGATATGGACTGTGACAGTGTTAGTGGTGACAATGAATCTCGGCAATCCACAAACAACAGCTGGGACAGAGTGCGCCATCAATGGAAATCTGCTGGTGTTGTAGATGACAGTGAGGGCGATTGGCAGAGTGTTGCTGATGATCTAGACAGTGACAATGACTGCAACCAACCCACGTACAGCAGAAGCCGTGTACCAGAAGCCACAAACGAGTGCAGCGATGACGATTGGCAGTCAACCACTGACAGTGACTACGAACGACAGGAAGCATGGAACCGCCGTGAAAATCTTATCGACATGCGTGAGAAAGAACTCGCGAAGAATCCTCGCATGAACACAAGAGGTCTTGACATGTGGCGAAGAGGGGTAATTGAAGTTGAAGCCGATTGTATTACTCTATATCCATCATTTGATCAAGAAGAAAAGAAACGAATTGCAGCAGAGAAACTACGAAGACAAGTAGTACTCAAGCAAGTGTGTGTTAATCGTCAACTTAAAGGCCGAGCGAAACGAAAGCGAGAGCTGAAACAACGTGAGCTGCACTGTCCAAATTGTGACAAAACTCACAATGGCTTTACAAAACACAAGAAAGTGAGGACAACAGCCAAAGGCAATGAAAATGGGACGAAAAAGAGTGCAAATGTAGTTTCACCACAGCAATTGATAACTGCTGGGCAGAGTGTTTCAGACATTTATCAACATTACAATCAAACATCAGCAGCAGTAGCTGCACCCAGAATCTATAGCAATGAGCAACCAAACTACAGTCTGGAGCTGCGTCTGAATGTGCTTTCTCTGTCGTTGTCAGAAGCTGCTATTGTGCAAAGTAAAATACAAAAGCTTTTGTTTGCAAAGAAAGAACAGCAGTCAAAGCCACTAGTGCTTTGTGTTGGTGAGTGCCACTGTGACCATTTTGTTTTGCATTTCTTGACTGATCATTTTTTCCATCACAGACATGGTGTTGTCCGACGAGCATCGACCCACAGCATGGCGTGAATACAGTGACCGCATCCGATGTGAACAGCTGCAGCAATTGTACACTGTGAAGACACTGGACAGAAGCAGAAACAGCATCATTCCCGGCGTCAACCAGCATGCGCATGCCAAAGCCGACTGCATAGTAATGGACAGATATTTCGAGAGAAATTTGTTGTTTGATTGGAACATGGATGCATTACCGCAGTTTGAGCACATTTGCTTCGATTACTTTCAGTACACACCCACAACATCGGTGAGTGAGTATGCATTTTTGCATGTTATGTTGCGTTATTAATGTGCTCATTTCACTCACAGCAGGAATCAACTACTGAGCGATGGCCAGAGTCATTTTACACCAAAACACTGCCATTGCTTGCAGACAACATATTGAAAGTGGGTGGCAAAATTTGGCTGCCAAATCTACCCTGTGTGAGCAAGTATCTCAAAGTGCATCTTCGCACAGTTGAGTTATCCAAACGCTTCACAGTGTGTGGTGTCGATGACACGGAGTCTGCTTTACAACACCCACTTGTTGTAGCGACAATAGTGCCTGAAGTTATGAACAGTCTACAGGCATGTTTTGCAACAACGAGACCAAAAGTAAATTTACAAGCTGTGCTTAGTTTCTTTGTGTTAGAGAAGATTTCAACGCGAAATATGCATTGAACGGGTCATTTATTTATTATATTGTAGAGATTGGTTCAAGTGTAAGCAATGACGAATATTGTACGGTTGTATCAAAAATTGACATGCGGCAACAAAATTTCAGCTGCATACCACCATTTGCATACCTGTGATGCCACACCAAACTTTTGCGGTGTCGATTAGATATGCACTAAGACATGTCAAGTCAAGTGACAATAATTCAAAATATAACTCCAAAAAGCGCAGAGTTGAAGTGATGTATATAGTATGCACATATGTCTTGTTTGAGTTGCTCAAGGGTTGAAATGTTTTGGACTGTAGGTTTCCGTATCACCTTGTAACTAATCAAAAAGAGCCATGAATGAACTGCAATTAATTGCTAACGGTGGAGTTGAAAGGAACATGCAAAATGCCAACCAAGACGCGGCAGGCAATGAACAAAGCTTTCTGGATGACATCACCATCAATGCTAAACACGACAACAGCTATCAAGCCCTTCGTCACGTAGTTATCAACGGCCCTGCCATTGGCATGCGAATCAACAAAGAGAAGACACAAATTGTTTTGTCAGAGTGTCCCACGGACCAAGAAGCAATGAATCGTGCAGACAAGTACAGTCTTCTATTGGAATTAACTCCCCAGCAGAAGGCCAAGAACATCAAGTTGCATCCCAACAATTGCAGAATTCTGTACGACAAGATGGTGGCCAATGCCGCGGAAAATGAAATGCTTCCGTCATTTGAAGAATTTAAAAATAGCTACTTGGAAGCGTTTGGAGTCAGCGTGCTTGGTGCCCCTCTCGGGAGTGATTACTTCACACTCAAGTGGCTTGAGGTAAAATTGGAGTCCCTTCGAGAGGAAATGAACATCATTTTGGACTTTCCTATCAAGCAAGTGCAGTTCAACTTCCTGCACTATATCTTCAAGCCAAAAGTGAATCACCTACAACGCACCATCAAACCAGAGTTGATGATTCATTTCAATCAAGTCTTTGACAATTTCAAAAGATCAATTTTCAACAGCATTGTGGGCACTAAAGTGGATGACGACACTTGGCGTCAAGGCTGCTTACCTATCAAACAGGGAGGATTTGGACTGGGTTTTGTCAACGAACTTTCCGATGCAGCTTACGTCGCATCATGTAGTATGGCAATCGATCATATCGAGAAGTATTTCCCATTGTCCATCAAGAGAGATATCAACATCCTGTACAATACAGTCTTGAACGACGACAACTGGATCCACGATTTGCAGCACAGCATCAATCGAGTCGCAGCACAGCAAACTGCAGGAAATGGCGTCAATCTTACAGATATCCAGTCCGCAGTGGATCTCAGAGATGAAGAGAAAAAGCTCCAAAGTGCGTTGGCGAGTGGATACACTGAACAAATGATCTCCCAGCAGGAATCATATGTGCAAACTTTACTGCCGTGGCACAGTGCACGCATGTTGAGTGTGCGTGGACCTAATTCGGGTGCATTCCTCCGCGCAGTTCCAAAAAAAGGCGTAACAGAGTTGAGTTGCGCAGAATTTGAAACTTCCTGCCAGTTTCGTCTGGGTTTACCATTGCCTTTCATCCCCGACACGTTACGATGCATGGACTGCAGTGACCATCCTTTAATTGGAATCTACGGTGAACACTTGCATTGTTGTCCATCAGGTAATCAGCGGATTAAACGTCACAACTTGGTGGTGAAGGAAGTAGAAGCATTGTGTGCAGCTGCAGGGATTAAGACTGACCACGAACCCTTGCGCTGTTTTCCAAATATTAATAGCAATGAACACCCTGATGTCAAGCTCATTCAGCCCAATCACGACCCCCACTGTCACCATGACAAGCTGCTCGACGTCACCATCACACATCCTGGAAACAAGACCAGCGTAAACAGACACAGGGCAGATCGCGTGCCGTGTGCTGCAGCAACAGAGCGCGAAAAAGTTAAGAGAGACAAATTCGAACAATTATCAAAATCCAACCTCATGCATTTTGTCCCTCTTGCAGTAGAGTCATACGGTCAGTATGGCGTCGATATGAAACAATTCATGAAACGCACAGTCCGAAAAGCTTGGATCAAAAGCGGTAAGTTCACAACACTCTCAGTATATAGTGATTATTGGAACAAGAGAGTGTCAACCTCGATTCAAAAGACAAACGCACAAATGCTTTTGCGCCAGTCTGCCAGGATCTGCGCAGGCAAAGAGTTTGAACGGGACGATGCTTACTGCCACCAAAACATCTTGGACAGCAGAGTCAGATATGTCGATTAAATTGACACTTATCACATAGTGAATGTTGTGTCTTTGTGACAAAAGTTATACTTTCATTAATGCAGAGTTAATTGCAGATGTGTCTGATTAAATGCGTGGTGTTGATGGTTGGAAGTGTTTTGGACTGTAGGTTTCCGTACTCAACTGTAACTAATCAAAGTCTACTTTCAAAAAGCTCTTTTGCGGTGCTCAGTTTTCGGTGAGAGCGTGCGAACAAACAATGTGTTAATTGTAAATATGTGGATATAAATTGTCTTTGTTCGTGATACATTGAGTGAGATGAAATCCCCGCTCAAAAGCAAGTGTTTTCGTGGAACTTGGATTGTGGCAGTTGGAGTTGTTATTTTCTTCACAGTTTTGATCGTTCTTTCATTCAATGTGAGATCAACAGGAGAAATTATTGTGCCTCGTTCACATATAATGAAATTTCCAAATGGATCCAGGTTATACCGTCAAAATGTGTCCGAAATCAACACTGACAATAATATCAGCAACAATAATTCCGAACTTCATCACCATACACCTCAATATTGGACTGTAGTTTGCACTGCAATACATATTCAAGAAACTTTGGATTCGATATCCGATATTGTGGCTGTTTTGCCAATGGGATCAATTTTAATTGGAAGTACAGTCATTTCATTGCCAAACGGAGAAGCTGCATCAGTCATAAGACTCAAAGTAATCTTTCCAGTGAACGGATATGTTGCAATTCAAAACACTAGTCAGTCAAGCACAATGGGCAGCGAAGGTATTCATGTCAAATTAATTAACATTACAAGCACAATTGAACCGGTGCGACACTCATTCATTGAAAACAGTGTTGAGGAATCTGCGTCACAAAAAGACAATTACTGTACAAATACATCAAATTTTCATTATAATGCTGATTATCGAGGTGGAGACTTGACTTCCATTCAAAACCCACACGATACACTGACTGTCACTGATTGCTGTTTGTTGTGTCAATCGATACCACAATGTTTTAAATTTACCTTTACAAATACAGCTAAACAATGTTGGCTCAAACATAATGGAGCTGTTTTAGTCAATACAAAAGTCGAATCTGTCGTACAACCAGCTGCTGTGCTGGAATTACGTGGTAAGAAGGTCGAACCAGGTCATGGGGAATTGGTTTTTGAGTTAATTTCTGGCAGTGTGCATCGAAGTGATGCTGATAGCGCGAGCAGTAACGTGGACAGTGCGAATAGTATGAATGCGTTTGATAGCAGTATTTTCAGTTCGACATTTTGCTGCGCAGCTGCTTATGCTGACACAACAGTCACTGCCACATCACAACCAAACAGCCTGTTTATTGAACAAACCACACATCACACAAACAACGTGCACACAAAGAATGAAAGAAAAATAACAAATATCAATCAAATCAACTCACAATACATCACAACATTACATAACATGATACATAACAAACAATACACAACAACTAATAATGCATACCAACTCTCCACAACTGTGCATACCACTCACAATGGATGGACAGAAAGCCATTTGTTAGGTAATGGGTTATTCGGTACTTTAGTTACTAGTACACTGTATCATGAAATTTTGCCACTGTCTGTCTCTGGTTTTTATGTCAAAAAAGTGCAACAAAACGATAACATGAAACAGCAATTAGCACGCAATGTGAATAAAAAACAACAGCAACAAACACAAAAAAATGATGTCTTATTAACAGCAGGAAAAAGTAACGCGTTTCAACAAGCAAGAATGGAATTTCTCAAGGGAAACTACATCCCTGCTGAAGATCTTATTAGTTCACAAATTAAAAGCAATTTAGGCATGTTTCAGTACCTATATGACAATGTTTATGTGTTGTCTCCACAGCCATTTATTGTGAAACAATCAATAGTAAGTCACAGCAAAGTCGAAAAAAACAACAATTTGCGCAGTGTTATTTATCAGTTGAATGCGGAAACAATACAGTCTAATGCAAATTATAATTTTGGTTTGGGAAGGAATAAGTTGATTAATAAGCTACATTCATATTTTAATTACACTCAGTTGTATAGTACACCAGACAGTGGCAATGTTCACCACAATGCTGCAAATAGCAACAGTAACAGCAACAGTGCATTTAACCCAATAAACAACAATCAACAGCAACAGCAACAAAACATTATAGCAAACAAAAACATTCCAAAAACTCTCTTAAAAGCACTTCAACCAGGGGGGAATCAATTATTAGTCAACCCACAACAACAACTAGAAATTGCCAATAAACACACAGAGAAACGAGCAAAATTTGGTAAAATTGTTTACATTCACAGTACAATGGACTGGAAAAGTGGCATTAGTAGCACTGTATTTGTTGAGCAGAGAGAACGTGTGGAGAAGGGCAAAAGGTTGGTCTTGTCGTTTGTCGTTTTGTGTTTGAATGTTTTCACGCACTGTGTCGTCAAGTGATTGTTCAATGCGCCAGGCAGCTTTCGGTGCGCTACTATTAGTGTTTTTCTGCAGTCATTTGTTAATTTCATGTTCTCATTTCCACAGATTGTCAGCAATTTTCGTCCACAATCGAGAACACTTCACCAGCACAATTGATAACATCATGATAAGCACTCTTTCTTGTCATTCTGAATTACAATCACACACTGATAATGGCCAACATGGTGCTGGTTGTGGTTGTTTGAACTTTGCATACCAAATCTCACGTGAGTTACCCAATGGTATACAATCTCAACAAAATTCACCCAGTGTAAAAATGTCAGTTCAGTTTTACAAATCGCCTATACTGAGTAAAATGCACACATTGTGGAGCAATAGTGATAATAACAATAACAATTTCATAGTTTACAGATTTAGTACAATAATTCATAGTACAGAAACAATACATTCACCTCCGGTTGTTACTAGTGGCATTTTACTTTGTTTTGGTCACAACAAGAACGATGCAAATCGCAGTGACAAAAACAGTCAAACTAACACATTTCATTCTTATTTAATTGACAGCACGGTTGAGCCCATTATTGTGTGCAACAATGCTGCAGAAATTCACATTTTAACAACAGTTGAAACTGATAAAAATACAGTAACACCAAGTGAACAAACTATCAAAAATTTACAAAATAAAGGTGACAAAACAATTGAAAATGCACTTATTAAAGGTTTAAATGCAATTAAACGTGATCATATTGCTTATCACTCAAAAATAATGAGTACTGTTGACTTTCAGTTGAGCACAACAAACAATCTAGAAGTTACTGATTCAAAGTATGCTCAAACTACAAGTTCAAAATTAAAAGTGTGTGAAAATAATTTAATGACAAACAGACTAAGCAACTTCAATAAGGGCTGTTTATTGTCACAGAACACAGTACAATCATACTCACAGACAGCATCTGCTCATAGAGTAAATGACAAAAGTGAGTTAAAACAACAGCAAAGTGTTGTGGATGTAGCGCTAGTTACCAAATTATATCAGTTTGGACGTTATCTAGCACTTTCATCAGGTTATTTAATGTTTGTTTTTGCTTTCCTGTTGTTGTATTGTTGTGATATTGATTGCAAGTTTCATCGATGCAATGTTTAACAGCGCGGTTCTGCTTATCTTTTCGTTGTATTGTCTTGGAATTTGACCAATTTCAAAAATAACGCTTTTGTTTTCTCTCCCTTCACAGCCACCTACTCAGTTCCCAATCTACAAGGCATCTGGGCAGATGGAGTCAATTCTGCGTGGAATGGAGACTATCATCTGAATATTAACTTGCAGGTTGCGTGTGTGTTAAGTTGTTTGTTATTTGGGTGCTTTTGAAAGTATGTTTTGATGTTGCTTGTTGTTCCTCTCACGCACTTTTTGGGTGCAAAGCTGGCTAATTATTGAATGCGCAATGTTGCCAGTCGTTTTCATTCTAAAATGTGTTTGATAATTTGCTTGTCGAGACATGACTTCGTACACGCTTTTTTATCTCCACACAGATGAATTTCTGGGGCATAGAAACAGCAAATTTGGGTGAATTTACCATTGATCCTTTAAGAGAATTTATTGCAGTGATGAAGAAAAATGGTATGTCTGATGGTTAAACTGATTCTTTTTATTGTGAATTGATTATGTGTGACAGTGATTGCTCTTGACGTCACACTTGTGCGTTGCGTTACTGCTCTAACTGCTTTGATTTTGTGGTTTTGTTTCTCGTTACAATCACACCATTGTGATCCTTACCACTCGAAAACAACAGGCAAGATCTCTGCGCAAGAGATGTATCAATGCAGCATGGAGACAGAAAGTGATGCCTGGGCGGCTCATGGTTTTACTGACAGCGATATGAACATGGGTTTGCAAGGTAATTATTGAGTGTGTGATTGTGAAGTTTGTCATAATTGGATGGCTGTGAATGTATTATAGTTTGTTTACAAAATGCGCATGAATGTATGATTTGAGAATGTTTCGTTGTTCTGTATCTTAGAGCCTTACATTCAATGAAAAATGCAAAAAAAAATCTCACTTGTTTCTTTGCATCCAATAGGTGAAGCACAATGGTCACTGTGTGCAACCTGCGGTGCATGGCTATCACTACAGCTATTCGAACACATACTATACACTGACATTCACACTGACAAGTCACAACAAATACTTAACAATGAGTTGATACCTACGCTCCGCGGTGTAGCTCAATTTTTCATGGAATATGTGCATGTTGAAGTATTACAGAATGAAAACAATGAAAACAATAATAAGAACAGTGAAAACAGTAGTAAATTGTATGTGGTACATACAGGACCAACAACAAGTCCAGAAAATTCATATACTATTATGAACACTAATGGCGAAATAGGTTGGTTACTCGTTAATTTGCGTGTATCACTGCTGTGATTTTATGACTGTGGTCTTTCATATTTGTAGCATGGTTTTTGTTATGTTGTGGTTGATATTTTGTTATTCTTATTCAGATCAATCTGTAGCACATCAACTGCAACCACCACAAGGAAACAATCCAAACCCACCCCTTATTGGACCGAAACCTCGCCACCCTCCGCCACAGACAATTCCCCGTGTGAATTTCTTGACAATGTCTCCTGCATTAGATATTTCTGTTCTAAGACAGGTTTGTATTCCATGTTTTCATTGGCTACGTATGTTTGATTTGAGGCTGTCAACCAATTTTGTCAATCATTTTGTTGATCGATTTCTATTTTACTTACTCCAGGTTGCGAATGCTTACATGCTGTGTGTACAATGGTCAAAACTTCCATCAGAAACTGACATTCAGTTAGGTACTTTTATTCACTTTCCTGCGGCAAACACCTAAGTTAATCTTATGTTATTTTTTGCTTATATTTCACAGCCGCGGAGTTTCAAGATCTCATCGCACACCTGCCAAACAGCGCATTGCCACTCACTGATCATTCAAACGAAATGCAGAATAACAATAATGCAGAGCAAGACAGTTTAGATTCCACGTTGTGGATACATGAATATCCCTCACCTTTGGCACAAACACCAATGAATCAAGTTAACAAGAAAAACTTGCTTGACAATAACAAGTATCTTTTTATTAACCGATCAGCTGCCATTGAGACTGTTACTGCCGCTACAGCAACTGACAGCAGCAGTAAATCCCTGCCAACTTACAAAAATATCACAGAAACAGACAAGGGACATCGTCATTTCTCATCTATGCATTGGTTGTATCCAAATACTTTTCTGCCTAATATGGGGTACTTACATGTTTTATTGTTTGCTTAGAATGATTTTTCATTTTTTATAACTTGTGTTTGTTGCAGGCTGAGTGACAAGACCGACGCAGACAACGACCAACAGTCACAATACAACAAACAACTCTTCACAGCAGCTAAAAACACAATGAAATCAAAACGTGATAATCAAGGTGGACATACAAGTTGGAGTGTCACATGGGAGGCTTGTCTGTATGCTCGACTGCATGATGGTGAAAACCTGTACATCTCGTTGAGTCGCATAATAACGCGATTTTTGACACCAAATCTCCTGTCACTGCATCCAGTATTAGAGCGTAAAGAACCACAAAATTGTGGTACATGTTTTCAAGAGGTTAATAACATGCAGATTGAGCAAATAACAGCACAACGAGAAAAACAACACAATGATGCTGTGTTGCAGTCACTACTCACGCATAATAGCGAATCTAACAAGCACAAAAACAGTGTAAAGAACAAGATAGTAATAGACACAAACACAACAAAAGAGCAACTGTTTGCACTGTATATTGACAGTTTAATTGACAGTCTCAATAGTGACAACACAGACACTGCGAGTTTGAATGTGAATCGTGGATTAATCACTCAAGAGGATGCAAAGGTAACAATACTATTATTGCATTTGTTGTGTGTGTTATGTGAGTACTAGTCTTGTTGTGAACTGAATTTTAGTCTCATTTACGCAATGAATAGCTGTGCTCATTTTTTCTGTTCAATTGTCTATCGTTAAGTTCAATTGTCTATTATTTGTCATTTTGTGTACTCAATTTCACCAAATTTCATTTCATTTTCACAGTTCCAAATCGATGCAAATCTCGGATTTATGGCCATTATTCACGAAATGCTACTGCAGAGTCATGTACCGAATTATTTGATGTTATTACCTGCATTGCCTAAGCAGTTGGGACATGGTGGAGCTATTTGGTTTGTGGAGTGTTGATTGTTTTCGTGTTGCTATACTAGTGTGTTTTATTGTGGTGATTTTGGGCGCTATGTATTGCAAATGAGTATTAAATTTGCTGTTTCGTATGTGTTCGTGCTTTACTCACAATGTCTGCATGGCACCGGCTGATGAATGCTGTTTCTTTTCTGCAGCAATCTCAAAGCAAGAGGTGACATCACAGTGTCACTCAGTTGGAAAGAAAATGCTCTTCAAACAGCTAAAATTACAGTCAATTCTGATCATCCGTGGTGGTTTGGATTGCAAGAACAATCAGATATGCAAGGATTTTACAGTCTTTCGGCACATGCAACTACTGACACCAAGTTGCTTGACAAGAGGCCAATGACACTGGGAATAAGCACGCCGAACCAAGTCAAACTGTACATCAAAATCGATGCAAAGTTCGAGCTAATATCAGAAGACAAACAACAAAAGGACAACAGAACTGTAAGTTGTGAGACAAGCATAAAGATAGTCAAGAAATCACAGTTTCGCAATCCTTATCAAGATTTAGAGTCATCCCCTCTTAAACACACTGTGTATTTTGCTTTGCCTGAAAACTGCACACCATTGACAATGTTTGTTTGTGATGCACAATTGAGTTTGAATGAATGTGGTATACTGTTGAATAAGATGTAAAATAAAGAAATGAAAATAGTGATATTGGCAAAGGAAGACTATTTCGTTGGTTAATTAACACACGTATGCATACTGTCCCATTTTTCACACACCCACGGTGCGCAAGTATTACAGCGTTAGTGCTGTGCCACAACAAGATGGAGTTAATCGCCTTCTTTTTCTCAGGTGTAGCCACATCCGTAGCCATTCTGCCACTAAAATCCTTCACACATGCTAAAAGTTCATTCTCTTTCACGAGATTTGTGACAATCTCTGTGGTTTCAGCAGTTTTGCATTGCAGCAAGCAAAACCACAAGGCGTGCTGATGTCGTTCCATATTTGCTGTGGTCAGGAAATTCTTATTGAACAACGCCGCCTGGAACTCAGCACTGTCAAGCAAACTTGAATAGCTGATGGGCTGTAAAAGACATTGAAAATTGTTTGACACACTAATAGCATTTTTGGCATTCACGTACCTGACCATTTCCATCGACATTGTAACCATTCTCGATGAAAAACATAATAGTTGGAAGAAATTTGGGGTCGTCCATGTGACTCAGTGCAACCGCAAATGCAGTTTGCTTTGTCTGTGAATAAAAATCAGACAATCAAACACAAGAAAGAGGAATGAAACAACCTTGTTCATGGCTGTGACTGACGCACCGTGTTCAATAAGAGTTTTGACAGCGTCCACATTTCCGTTAGCTGCAGCATAATGCAAAGGAGTCGATCCCTCGATGCCTCTTTTACCCTGTGAAAATATTTGTCAAGGAAACAAACAATGAAAACTTGAACTGAACCACCCACCTTATTGTCGTCTTGCATATTGATGTTTGCTTTGGCAGTAATTAAAATGTCAATTGTTTCTTTGTTTCCGTTTTTGGCTGCACTGTGCAAGGGGCTTGGCAGAAGACCATCAAGCTAAAAATAAACGTAATAAAAATCACAACATTCATTCATTTGCAAATACTCACTGTCCAGTTAACGTCGTATTTTGGTGTGTCCAATAACAGTTTTACCACAGAAGAGTGCCCTTTTTCTGCAGCCAAGTTGAGAGGCTTGAATGAATCCTGATTAACGTGAAACTTTTACAACACAGACACATAGGCACACTGTTTCGCGCGGTAATACCTTATTGCATGCATTGACTGCTGCACCAGCTGCAAGCAAAATTGAAGCAACATTGATATGTCCAGCTTCAGAGGCAATGTGTAGAGGAGTATTGAGATCCTACAAATATTGTCAGCGAAATCAGATGGAAAATAGATAGCATACCTTATCTCTAGGAATCAACTCCACATTGGCGTTGATCAATTTTTGGGCGAGATCAGGTTGTCCATTAAAAGCAGCATTGTGCAATGGTGTGTATTTGTTCTGTGAAATATTAATGAGTCAAATATAAGAGTTAACGCCGAGTTATGACCTTATTAATGGCATCCTTATTTGCTCCAGCAGCAATAAGAGTGTCTGCAACAGTTGCTTTTGCATTATGAAGAGGCGTAAAGCCGTTCTGATATCAACAAGTAAGCAGCATGATAAACTTTACAAATGAAGATCGCGTCAACTAACTTTGTCAACTGCATTCACGTTTGCCTTAGCGTCAATAAGAAGTGTGACAATGTCTGTGTATCCTCCTCTAGCCGCCTCGTGCAACGCTGTGCATTTGTTCTGTCGCGCTGTGTCAGTTTGTACAAGAAACAACATGAAAAAAACTCAACCTTGCCCATGATATCAACATTGATTCCAGTGACTGACAGCAGTTGTTTGACAATTGCAACCCGGCCTTTTCTGGAAGCAAATACTAACAGTGGATTCCCCTGTTGATACAATTTTAACACCATCCTAAACCGCAAAAATTAGAAACTGCAACAAACCTCATCATCAGCGGCCGAGTTTATGTCAAATTTGTCATCGCAATTTTTCATCAAGCGGGTAAATTCTCTAACATCGCCTGATTCGATTGCTGCAATAAATGGTGCAAATGTCGCTGCAAATGGCTATGAAGTATCAGTCAACAAAAGAAACAACAAAAGCTTATAATTATTCAAACATTTTTGGCTGCATCTTTCAAAAGCTTAATAATATCCATGCAGACATTTTGTTTGACAATATCAGCTTCGGATTTCTGCAAAAACATTCAAAATGATTGAGAAAATGAAATAAAAAATTACGTTGTCCATTTTGAGAATTTTGTCAAGCTTTTCCTGTGTAATGTCAAGTACAGTTTTGTCATACTGAAAGAAAAACAACTCATTAACCAACATGAAAGAAAGTCATCAAATCATACACTCACTTTATCTTCAATGGTGATGTCCGCTTTTGCTGACAACAACAATTTAACAATTTCTATGTGCCCCTCTCTTGCGGCATAATAAAGCGCGGTGTTGTCCCACTTTGATTAGACATTAATAACCAAATATCAGACTCAAAAATTCAAATGCTGTTGAAATTACCGTGTTTCTTTCATTCACGTCAACTCCCGCTTCAATTAACATGATGACGATCTCTGTGTGGCCACGATAAGCTGCTCGCAACAGTGGTGTATACTTAAACTGTTAAATGTGAACGAACGAAACAAATGAAACTGCCCGAAAAGAACATAATTTCCGCTCACATTATCAGTAGTTCCCACTTGCGCTCCAGCTTCGATCAAAAGTCTGCTAACCCCAATGTGTCCAGCTTCAACCGCAATAAACAGAGGTGCGGCGGAGTCACTCTGATTGGTAAATAAACATTAAGGCAATTGTGTTGCTACTAATATAGAAACATTAATTTGTTCAACCTTGTTTTTTATATCCACGTTTGCTCCCGCCTTAATCAGGATGTCAACTAGCTCTGTGTTTCCATTGGCGGCGGCTTTGTGTAACGCTGTGGATTGATGCTGAATGATGGGCAAAAAATTATGTGCATTTTTCAAGAAGCGCCAATGATCCCACCTCTCCAAAAGCGTCAACGTTAGTGCCGCTTGCAGCCAATATTGCTGCTACAATATCAACTCTGTTATTCTCTGTGGCCATCACTAGCAAAGTGTTTTTCTTTATGAAAATAAATGGTAGGCATTTTCATTGTGGAGAGGGCAAGAAAGATACCTTTTCGACAATAATTCCATTGATATCAAACGAACTGTTAAGAAGATCGTCCAAACAAGATTTAAATTCGTTCACATTGCCAAATTCAATCGCATTAATCGCTGAACCAATGACTGATGACTACATGGAAAAAATTAACAGCCAACTTATTTCCACATTCAAGAGAATACCATTGGTTGACAAGGGCCAACAAATAGACTAACACGATACAAACAATTGGTCCACTCTTTAAACCTCTGACAATTTATTGTGACGAAAGTTGTGTTTGTGGTTTTTGTGTGAACCGTTTCGTTTTTCTCTTTTTTGAGCGGTTGTGGCGAGAGAGGGACAATATTTTATGCATACTGAAACCACCTTTGTTGACTTGTGTGACTGATCAGCCACAAATGGCTAGAAATCGCGCATTTTTCGGCCACTTGGTGAAACAGTAGCTGCAATATTGTTGACATTGACAACATCATAAAGATTTCATACTTGTAATAAAATTTGAGTTGTGAATGTCACTTCTTTTCAGAAACCTGCTCTAAAAATGAAAGTAAAACTATACAAACAACTCCCTTTCTTCAACTCCTTCAGTGGCACCTCAGACACGGCGTAAAATGCCAACAAATTGGTCATTTCTGGTCTTCATACACACTGATCGGCGGCACTTCAGACACGCGACCTTCTCTCTGCAGCAGAGCTTTCAATCTCAGACGAGCAACGATTAGACGAAACAAGTCATGATTTCACATCTTGAATGATGTTGCCATCACTGTCCAAATCATGTCCTTACACATCCCTTGCGAAGTTGGTGAGAACTAATCCTTCCGCCGGATCTTGCAACAGTGTGGATTTGCTAACATACAGCGAACACTTCTCTCTTTGCCACATTGATGTACACAATTGAATGCGCATCATTATCAGTGACGCTTGACTGAATACTGTCTGCAGACATCACCTTGACCAATGCTTCAATTTCTTGATGGTTCCCTCGAAAGTAGGCTCAGAGTCTTTCCAACATTCACACTGGACAACTCGATGCCTGCAATCTTGGCGACATATCTCAGCTCATCTCTGAATGCAATGGCATCAGGAAGCAACTCACTCTCAGATTCTCTGACCAGATTTTCCTGCTTCTGGATATCAGCCAGAAAAGAGGCAACTGAATCGAAAGTGTCCTTGAAAATTTCACTGTGAGGAAATGAACAGGAAAGCGATGGAGTAGTGGTCACAACAACTCCAACTTTAGGCTGTGCTCGGAATTGCATGGTCGAATCGAAGGTCAAACCGAACACTTCGATCTTTGCAACTTGGAAATTCGTCTTGTTTGCCAGGGATAGAAAACTGACATTTCGAACATTTTCGTAAGCATGTAATGAACTTGAGGATATTCTGTTCTTATCACACTCGTGATAGTAAATGTACAAGCCGTAATGACCGTTGCTATCATTGCCAAACAAAGGCGTAACTGTATTGTGAAAATATACTGCTTCCTTTTTCTTTGTCTCTAATCAAGCAAAACTTGTGACTCGCAGCTGTCCCGCCAAGTTTCAACGAGAACAAAAATGTTTTCGCGGAAGTCCAGTCTCCATGGCCTTTCCACGCAATATCCAAATAAGCTCCAAACACACAACCATCAGTGTCACGAACCAATGTAATTGTGTTCTCATGTTCATCACATTTACTGTGAAATTGAGATGGTTTGAAACCGTCACGACTGCCTCTATACAACTCGAGGAGATACTCGTTTTGACGTCCAACCAGTCGTGAATTTCCTTGTCCATGTCAAGATTTTCTGCTTTCAAAATCTCGGAATCGAAAATCTTTGAGTCTGAAGGGAGGAAAGAACTTTGATACTCGACTTGAACAACATCCATTCCATCAGAGGACAAAGGATCACAACTGAACATCGGACACATGTTCTCATCAACTCCGTCCCACATGGTCATGTCTTGGGCCCAATTGATGAATGGTTTGACCCATTTCAGATCCAAATCAAGAAAAATTCTGCCATTCTTGTCTTTGGGAAGAAGATGGTCATATTTCCCAGAAATCAACGCAAACGTGCCTCCACCTGCTACATGCATGTCGATCAATTCTCTTCGCACATCAATAACAGTGCCTCCAACATTGATAACAATGGTGGCATCCTCAGAAGAAGCTGCAAAATGACTCTTCAATTTCTCAAGCAAAGACCTTTTTTCTTCCACACGACTCAAATCCTTGCAAATTGGCCATTACTGTTGCAAGATCATCGTCAGGCTTTGCGTCCTTGGTGATAACTAATTTACGTTTAACAGAATTGGCGACTTCAACTCGTAATTTCTCTTCCAATGCCGTATATCCAAGTGTAAACTTCTCCCCCACAAGTTTGTCAACAAGCTTATTTGCCTGTTCCACAGATTCAAAGGATTTATGGTTAGAAACTCCATTTGAGTCAACTTTTCCACTTCTCAACGAAACTTTGGCATTTCTTTGCAAAATTTCGAAGAACACTTCACCGGAAGTGCCCTTCAATGTCAAATAGATTAATCTAATCATTGCAAAGCTAGAGAAAGAGTGAAAAATAATATCAAAATCCAAATTATGCATACCATCAATCTTGTTGTATGGTATGCGTGAGTTATTTTACGATGCTTTTATTATTTCGCATCGATCTGTGGGCTGTGATAGCAGTTTGATCAATTCAAGACTTAGATGTTGTATAAAATCATTGCACTTTTCATTTCATGTGCATTTCTTGGCACTTCAACCGCAAATGCACCTGAAAATTCCAAACTCGTGTTTGTGAAAGGAGAGGGCGGTTATTATTGCCACAAAATTCCTTATCTGCTCAGAACAATGTCCAACGTATTGATTGCATTGGCGGAAGGAAGAGGAAAGGATGGTAGAGATACTTGTGACGACTGGAATGTAAAAATAATTTTTCTAACTTTTGCGACTTTTGTTCATGGTTTCCCTCACAGGGTACTGATCTAGTCATGAAACGAAGTGAAGATAATGGCGAAACATGGTCAGAATTGCGCGTTCTCTACTCAAATTCCACAGCCAATGTGACAAATGTGGTTGGAAATGCTGCCCCAGTTCAAGACAGCTTCAACGGCCGAATCTGGATCCCATTCTGCATAAATAACGAAATAGTTTACATCACATATTCTGACGATGATGGACTTACCTTCTCTGAGCCTGTATATTATCCTAATCTTGTCCATAGTGATTGGAAATGGATCGGTAAGCCTTTTTCTAATTTTTGCCACTTTATGTTGTGTGTTGGTGGTGTGTTATGTTTGTTCAGACTGTTTGCAGTTTTGATACGCCGCTTGTATGATATTCGTACTTTATTCCATGTATTAACTGGAGTTGATTTATTTGGCATATTTTTTTGGTCATAAATGCACTAACCGTTCTATCACTGTCTCTTTTTAACCTTCTTCATAAGGTCTCGGCCCTCCGTCTGGGATTCAACTTCAAAGTGGCGAACATAAAGGACGATTGCTTATTCCTTCCTATCATACCACACTTATCAAAGGGGATGGATTGATTTCGAAGGGACATACTATTTACAGGTAATTTCTGTTATTTGTCAGTTTGTCATGTTATGATTGCTTTGTTCTTTGAACCATTTTTCTGTCACGCTATTTCCTTCAGTTCATGTTTTATGTCGCAGTTCTGTCTGTTTAGTGTATTGGTGTCATTCTAACTGCATTCTATTTTGTTTATTTCTCTGTGTAGTGATGACCACGGTGCCACATGGCATATCGGTAGTGCGTCTTTTGGTGCTCCTTTTCTTTCTAATGAATGCCAAGCTGTCGAGTTGTCCGATAGCTCCATTCTTATCAATGCACGTACTGTGACAAATAATCGCATACAAGTGAGGTCAACTGATGGTGGGCTCACTTTTGGTGAAGCAACAATTGCTGATACGATTTATCAACCACTTGAAGGTTGTGAAGGGTCAATAGTGAGAGATAACATCACAAATACATTGTATTTTTCTATTCCTTATGCGAAGACTGTGACAAGAGTCAATATGACTATATTTAGCTCACACAATGATGGTATAACTTGGTCACATTTTCAAACCATTGATGAAGGGTCTGTGTCCTATTCTGCCATGACAATTGATTATCAGAATAACAAACTGGAGTTACTTTATGAGAGAAGTGACATTGCTGAAGTTGTATTTGATCCGCAAGAAGTGAGATATGTGAGGTTAAATATGTAATGTCATGGGGTTTTTAGTTTTGTTTTGGGTCATGGCGTGGTGTTTGACGGCTTGACTGTATTGTTTGTTTTTGAAATAAAAGGTTTTGATTGCGGCCATTCTTGCTGTCACAAGTCCTTTACACCTGGCGTTTAAATTATCATCCGAAATTTATTCGCCAAAATTGTATCAGTATACCATACAAGTATTGAAGAATGAGACGATGATGCATGTTGCTCGAGTGCACTTGAGTTCGTTACAGCCACAACTACAAGTGGCAATTACTTGGCAAACAATAATTAATCGTGAAGCACAGTGAGTGCAAAGTGTAGCATTGCTTGGGAATCTTATTCATCTGGTGCTGCTCACAAAAGAACAATTGTAGTAGTACTTCGGTAATAAGTACTTAGATTTTTGGCAAAATCTTTTTGTTCCGTTTGCTCACTTTGCGATGATTCGAATCATATATTTGACATTGAAAGACAATTCCGACGAAGTTTTCTTTGAGATTTTGCAAAGAAATGCCAAAGTTTCGTTGAGAAGTGGAAAAGTTGACTCAATGGAGTTTCTGACCACAAATCCTTCGAATCTGTGGAACAGGCCAGTAAGTTTGTGGAGAAAACTGTGTCAGAGAAGACTAAACTAGGATATAAGCAATTGGATGAGAAATTGCAAGTTGGTGATGAGACATGCAATTCCAAAACTGTCAAACGAAAAATGGTCACAAGTGAAGACTCGCACCAGGATGAAGATGCTCAAACAGTTCTTGCCAATGTGCAAGAAAATAGTGTTCAAGCTGTCTCTTTGCGCAAAAAGCTGCGTTTGGAATTGAGTCGCGTTGAAGAGAAAAAGTCTTTGCTTGAGAAATTGAAGAATCAATTTGTGATTGCTTCAAAAGAGTCTATGATGTCTGTGAATATTGGAGGCACTATTCTTAATGTGAGATGAGACTTGGTGAATATGCATGCTGTATATGGAGGCATCTTCGCGTTGATTTCTGGGAAATATGACCATCTTCTTCCCAAAGTGAAGAATGGTAGAATTTTTCTGGATTTGGATGCGAAATGGGTTGAACCACTGATCAATTTGGCTCAAGACATTACCATGTGGGATGGAATTGATGACTTGTTGTGTCCGTTGTTGAGTTGTGATCCTTTATTCTCTGCTGGAATGAATGCCGTTCAAGATGGCTGTCGTTGTTTATACTCTTCACAATCAAACATTTTCGATTCTGAAATTTTGAAAGCAGAAAATCTTAACATGGACAAGGAAATTCACGACTGGCTGGACGTTGACGTAAGTATCTCCTCAAAACTGTTGTATAGATGCAGTCGTGATGGTTTCAATGCCAAAGCTTTTCATGCGAAATGTGATGGTTACGAGAACACAATCACTCTTATTCGCGATACTGAAGGCTGTGTGTTTGGAGGTTATTTGGATATTGCTTGGAAAAGTCGTGACGAGTGGGCTTCTTCTTCGAAAACATTTCTATTCTCATTGAAACGTGGCGGGACAGCTGCGAGACACAAATTTTGTTTGAAGGAGTCACGACAGCATGCGGCAGTATATTTTCACAATGATGTCATGCCTTTGTTTGGCAATGATGGCAGTGGTAACTATGGTATATATATTTATATTCATGAGAGTGATAGGAACAGAAAATCCTCAAGTTCATTGTTGGAGGCTTATGATAATGCCAGTGGTGTCAAAATAACTTCATTGGCAAATGACAAGAATTTCCAAGTTTCTGAGATTGAGATATTTGAGTTAAGCTTCGATACAAGTTAGCAGTTTCGACCACAGCAGAAATCAGTGGTTGTTGCAACCACTACTCCATCACTGTCCTGTTCATGTCGTCACAGTGAAATTTTCAAGGACACTTTCGATTCAGTTGCAGCCCTTCTCACTGACATCCATGAGCAAGAAAATCTGGTCAGGGAATCTGAGAGTGAGTTGCTTCCTGAAACCATTGCATTCAGAGATGAGCTGAGATATGTCGCCAAGCTTGCTGGCATTGAATTGTCCAGTGTGAATGCTGGAAATGACTCTGAAGATGCTTCTTTCGAGGGAACCATTCAAGAAATTGGAGCAATGGTCAAGGTGATGTCTGTGGACAGCGTTCAATCGAGAACCACTGACAACGATACTCATTCGATTGTGTACATTAATGTGGCGAGCAGAAAGGTGTTTGCTGTCAGCAAAGCTACTCTGTTGCAAGCTCCAGCTGGAGCGATTCTGGCCAACTTTGCAAGTGATGTGGGGACATGATTTGGACAGTGAAGGCAACGTCATTCAAGATGTGAATCCTGACTTATTTCGTCTGATCATTGCACATCTGAGACTAAAAGCTCTGCTGCAAAGAGAAGGTCGCTTGTCTGATGAGGTGCCTCCAATTAGCGTATATGAAGACCCGAAGGCTGCGATGACCAATTTGTTGGCATTTTATGCTATGTCTGAGATGCCACTGAAAGTGTTGAAGAAAGGAGGTTGATTGTACAGATTTTGTTTTATTTTAGCGTAGGATTGCTTAAAGAATCACAGTTTTTGTTGTTGAGATTGTTCGTTTGCTGTATTCTTCACAACATCCTGTCACAGCCATCGCTCAGCCAGCAACTGGATTGAGGACAGAAAATTCCCCATCTAAGTTAGTCGAAACGAAACGTCTACGCATACCATTTACCAACTTTTTGCATACCTGTGACTAAACAACGGGTTTTCTTGGTAAATATAGCGTTGCGTGATGAAACTGTGCAAAATAATGAAACTTTTCGATTTACCTCCGTACTATTTGGTATCTTTTCTTCGTGACTGGATTTCAGCTGCTGAAAACGCGATTTTGAACTCGGCATGTTGTGAAATGAAAGAACGCAAGAAATTGCTTCATCTTCTCTCTATCAGTATGAGCAAAAATGTGTTATTTGAATCATCTGATTGTTTGCCTATGGTGCAATTAGTTTTTGAATCAAAGTTGCGATCATCCATGCTCATGAAAGATGTCATTTTTACAAGAAGAATTTCTGCCAAAGTTCAGTGTGGTATTTTTCAACAATATTCCGAAGAAGGTTGTTTGGAACACATATGCTGTGTGGATAAAAGTACATCGATTGGCCAATTAATGTTTCCTGTCATTAACAACTGTACTGAGAATGTCAATGAGTTTTTCATGTGGCATGACAACCAGCCAAATGGAGTTCGTGTTTCTGAGGAACATCTGACTGGACATTGCGTATCTTGTGAAACTGAAGGCGCTGAATATGTAGGAAATATGATTAACAACAAAAGTTGTGGATTTGGCACTTATCAATGGGCTAAAGGAATGATTTATGTTGGTGAATGGAAAGATGACAAAATGCATGGTCACGGTATCTTTAGATTTGCTAATGGTGCAGTGTATGAGGGTGAATATAAAGATAATCATAGACATGGTCATGGCATTTTCAAGTTCAAAGGCGATTTCATCGATGCAGAATGGAAAGAAGACAAAATAAATGGTTGTGGTGTTTTTCATCATTCAAGTGGTGATGTCTATGAAGGAGAATTTGAAAATAGTAACCAACATGGATGTGGGATGATGAAATATGCTAATGGCAATGTTTATGAAGGGAGGTTTCAATTTAACGCTCGATGTGGTTATGGTGTGATGCATTATGCATCTGGTAATAAGTACGTTGGTGAGTGGTTGAATGGCAATCGTCATGGTTATGGTGAATATACATTTGGTGATGGTGTTTGTTATAAAGGGAAGTTTGTTGATGATGCACTGCTATTAGATAAGAATTGATGGCATCATTTGCTTTGATACATGGCTGCTACCCCAGCCAAGCAAGCGCACAACGGCGGCACAGTGCAAACTGGATCAAAATACAAGTGCACATGACATGCAGAACATATTTGCTCAGTTTGTTGAGTTGGAAAGATGTATTTGCTTTGCAAATCCAAAAGATCAGTCCTAATAAGCCCACAAATACCAAACGCATCCTTTGGATATGCATACCTGCCTGGAATTCGGCGGTATGCGCGCAACATTGCATTTTTATTTTCTCTGAGTTTATCTCTAATGTCGTTCAGATTCGTACATTTGACCGTGAAGCGTGAGTTAGAGGAAGAGTTCTACGAAATTTTGCAAAGAAATACCAAAGTTTCGCTGAGAAGCGGTCAAAATGACTCAAATGGCGTTTCCGACCACAAAGTGTTTGATTCAGTTGAATTAGCCTCCAGATTTGTCGAGAAAACTGTTGCTAAGAAGCGCAAGCAAGGATTTGAGGATATTAGTGGATCAAAGCCTTCAATGGTTGGACAGTCTAAATCCAGAAAAACTTCTCTAAAACATCAACCAAATTCTGATGATGTCTCCACCCTTGAATCGACCTCCGTGACGAGAATATCAGTGGAAAGTAATTTATCGATTGTCCAGTCCAAGCTGAGTACATTGACAAAGGAAATGGAATCTGCTGAAAACAAGAAAATCTTACTGAATCAATGCAAGCAACTGTTCATCGAATCTGCGAATAAAATCATCACTGTCAATGCTGGAGGTACTTGCATTACTGTTCGCAAAGAGTTGGGCGCTATGCATTCCTCAGAAGAAGGTCTTTTTGCTTTGATTTCTGGGAAATATGACCATCTTCTTCCCAAAGACAAGAATGGCAGAATGTTTCTGGATTTGGATGCGAAATGGGTTGAACCACTGATCAATTTGGCTCGTGATATGAGCATGTGGGATGGAATTGATGAATTGTCTCGTCCAAGATTGAATGTTGATCCTTTGTACCACCAAGGGTTTGACATGGCCGTTTCACAGAAACTTTGCACTTATGACACCCATCCATCAGTAGATACCACGCTGTTCCCTGAATCTGAAATTTTGCGAAACCAAAAAATGAACTGGGACAATGACGCCCAAGATTTGCTGGATTTGAAGCCTAATGCTTCATTCAAGTTAATATTCAGAGGTAGTCGCGATGGTTTCACAGCAGCTGCATTCCATGCAAAATGTGATGGTCACAAAAACACAATCAGCATTATTCATGACTCAAAAGATTGCGTATTTGGGGGTTTTATGGACATACCTTGGATTAAGGGCGGGCATCATGGAGAGTCTTTGAAGGCTTTTTTGTTCAGTTTGAAAAGAAATGGCGTTGTTTACAGCCCTGCGAAAAAGTTTGTGGTAAATTCGCCAGTTCACGCAGCATGGTTTGACAGCAATAAATTATGCTGTTTCGGTGGTGGATGTGATCTGACAATAGACTCCAACTGCGATAAGAGCACTGGATCTTACTGCAATCTGGGGTACACTTATGACAAGAGCGACTTCCCCTCATTAGCAAACCAAACACAATTTAGAGTGAATGAAATTGAAGTTTTTGAGCTTGTCGAGTCTTCTTCCAGAACGCACACATTGCCTGCGTCAAACATCTTATCGGTTCCCGAAGTGTCGGGGTCTATCAACATCACAACAGGCTGTCCAGCATATGACGAAATTTTTCAGGACACATTTGCTTCTATTTCTGACAACCTATCCATTTTAAGAGCACGAGAAATCGAAGTTAAGATGGATGAGTTGCTTCCTGAGGCCATTGCATTCAGAGATGAGCTGAGATATGTCGCCAAGTTTGCTGGCATTGAGTTGCCCTGTCTGAATGCTGGAAACGACTCTCAAGAGGCAACTTTCGAGGGAACCATTCAGGAAATCGAAGCAATGGTCAAGGTGATGTCTGTGGGCAGTGCTCAGTCAAGTACTACTGACAATGATGCGTCTTCGATTGTTACCATCAAATTGCCAAACAATGAAGTTCTTGCTGTCAGCAAAGCCACTTTATTGCAAGCTCCAGCTGGAGCGATTCTGGCCAACTTCACAAGTGATGTGTGGGGACATGATTTGGACAGTGATGGTAACATCGTTCAAGATGTGAATCCTGAGCTGTTTCGTCTGATCATTGCACATTTGAGACTGAAAGCTCTGCTGCAGAGAGAAGGTCGCTTGTCTGAGGTGCCACCAATCAGTGTGTATGAGGATCAGAAGGCTGCGATGACCAATTTGTTAGCATTTTATGCAATGTCTGAAGTGCCACTGAAGCTGTTAAAGAAGGGAGGCTGGTTGTAGCATTTGTTTTCATTTTTAGAGTAGGTTTGTAAATAGAGCCATTATTTTGTTACCGTTCCGCCCAGCCACACAGCAACATGATTGTATCGCCCCTTTAATCGCGCTGTTGTGGCAAAACAGGAAACTACGTCACAAGCTTAGTCGCTACGTGTGTAACATCTAATGGCGATTCAAATGATTGGTAACTGTTATGGATTGGTGCAAAATTCAAATTTGGGTGCCCGGTGCACTCGTTGGAATTTTGGCTCCAATTTATTTTCATGTTGATTTGATCAGGTTTTTGTGATTCTGTCGAGTTCATAAATGTTGTCATGTTAATCTGAAGACTTGTTTTACCACTCACTGAAAATTTGAATCATTTTACTGCATATACCAATTGCAACCTGTCAAAATATTCGTAATGCCTCGAATCACAGTGAACAACAAGCTCTGGACAGCTGATTTGGTGGATTAAATATCATGAATACATCGTATGTTTTACTGATAGTTCGTTGTAGGATTGCAAGCTCCAGAATGAGATTCGTTTGCATGGCCAAGATTTTGTTTTAATATCCAAAAACATTAGTACCAATGTAATAATGCTCACGAATAAGCAATGCCAGAATAGATGGCTTTATTTATGCAAACAAAGGTATGGTTATTTGTGGAAACTTGAATGATATTCATTTGACATTTTTCTACAGAGAGAAACATCTGGTGAAAAGCTCTAACTGCTCTCCATCACTTCTGAACATTAACAAACAACAATCACACAAGAGAAAGCGCGGCAGACCACCACAGCAATGCTCACATGATAGCTGTTCGTATAGCAACAAAAGTAGCAGATCCAGCGACGAATGTGAAACATCATTTGAAAGCAATTTCAGCACTGATAGTAGTTCACCACATTCTCCACCATTCACCTCACAACTGAGTCCAATCGAGCACATTAACAGCATACAAGATCAATCTGAAGATCACACATGCGAAGAAGATCAGTATGGTGACAATCTTCAGGTGGAGGCGGTCAATGACACAGAAGAAGACCAGGAGGAAGAACAAGAAATGTATTATGAAAATGACGACTTATGTTGGGCAATACATTTGTCTCCAATCCAGTCAATGCAGTCACAAGAGGATAATATCAATACAGTCACGGCAGTTTCTACAGCATCATCACCGTCATTGAATAAGCGCACGAGACTGTACAATGAAGAGTTTGACTCAGGTATGATAACACATGTTTTCTTTGATTTACTCAGATTACATTGAACTCATTGCTATTGTTGTTTCATCTCAGGTGTGGATAATGAAAGCACTGGTAGTAGCAGTAACAGTGACAGCGAGAGTGACAGCAATAGCAACAGTGAAAGCGAAAGCGAGAGCGAGGATGAAGAAAGTAGTGATGAAAAAATAGATGGCGTTCCCATGACAGATTACGAGAGATTCAAAATACGTCAAAAGAAACGAGAAAGAGTGCAGCAAGTAACAAAAGAGTTTAAGTAAGTTTTAGTTGAGTACAATTAATGTATGCACTTTTCGTCGCATTGTTTAAACTCGATTACGTCCCACTGCTTGTCATGCACTGTGTATATTGTCAGTCAATTCTATTTATTCACCATTTTTTTACTGTTTCACAGACAAGCTATTCGCGCTCTTGATGACGGATACGACGAAGAATGTTTAGCAACGACAGAATCTGTTCGCCAGCAGGCTGTTGAATGTTATGACAGCGTATTAGCTGCATTCTGGAAGAGTGTTGTCAACAAGTGTATAGTGGAAAAAAAATGTAGAATGAAAGGAGATCCTCGAGTCAGTCACAAAATACTCAAGGTACTGTATGCCATTCTGTTATTTTTAGACTGTCTTGGACGTAATTAACCACAAATTTGCTTTGTTTAGGAGATAGCAGACGAGTACGTTATGGACTTTAAACTGCAGCATTTTAAAACCACCGCTAGCAAGTGGAAAGTTTGGCGCAAATCAGAATTTGATTCGTTTTATGCGAAGACGCTGTTTGGAGACATTATTGGCGAGGATGAGTTGTCAGAGACAGAATATGAAACAGCTATTTGTGCGCAGGGTGCAGAAAAATTGCAAATCAGCACACAAACATCTGAAGGTTTAGCACTGGTGACAGCACAGAATGAGACATCAGAAGTACCCAATGCACAGGATGACAAGTCCACTTTGTGCTCAAAAACAGCGAATGACTATGACACCAGCGGTACTTACACTAACTGTGACAGTGATAGTAGTGATAACGAAAGCGACGGCAGCAGTAGTAGCAGCAGCAGTTCTAGCAACAGCAGTGACAGCAGCAATAAAGATGAGAATAGTTCTCATGGCAACAGCAACCACAGTGAGAGCGACGACGAGGGACATGAATCTGACTGTGAAGAGAAAGAAAATGATTCAGATAATATTGACGAACAGAGTGTGCAATATGAGCAACACGCTGAAGCACATGAACAGCAGCCTGGGGTGCTACAACCCGAGTTATTGAAGTGTGGTGGTCTTCGCGAATTGCTCCCCAAGATGAGAGCTGCCAGAGCTGTGGTACTCAGAGCTTACAGAGAAAACAGTCCTAATTTGTTGACGGTAACTAGGTTTTTATCGTGGCTTTAGTGCTTTGTTTTACTGTATGTTTTTTCAGATGCCTGAGAGAGCTCTGTTCAAAGCATTGAAACCACAAGTTCAGCAAATTCTTGTATTGAATATACAATCTATGTTTCGTGGCTTTTTGACACGACTTAGACTCCACAACGAAGCGGAGCAACAACATCAACAAGATGACACACAAGAGCAAACAGTGGACGGCAATAAAAATGTGTCATTATTTGAAAGTGTAGACAGAGAGAGCTTGACTAAACAACAGCAAGTGGATATCATTGGGCAAGCTTTCAAGTAAGCTTTGCTTGATTATGTATTTTAATTGAGCTAATCCTTATGTTTGTGTTTGTCATCACAGAGATGCTTGGGACAAATTAATCGAAGTAAAAGAAACAAAGATGACCAATCGTGATTATGAACCCATTTATGAGAGGTATTGTTTGTATTGCTGTTCATGAAATGATTTTTTGGATGTGACTTTGCTGCAGGTTTTGTGAAGTGATGCTACAAAAATGTCTTGTAGAGAGCGCATCTGGTCTGAAACACCATTTGCCGATAGAGTTTAACACGACTTTGAGATTAATTTTTGCAAATACAGTACAACCACACAAGCACATTGAATTTAAACAAAGATTTGATGAAATGGCTAAAATTGTTGCTGGTGGTATTCGTAGGCTTGATATGTCAGATTAAAATAGAGTTTTTATTCACGGTCTTTGTTGATTGACTTCTACTGAACTGTGGAACCAAAAGCCTAACGATGCATACCTGCTTGCTATTTGGTATGCAGACAGAAACCAGAAAAATTGGCCACAAAGATTTCTTTGGTTGTTGTTGGTTGTGAAGGCCGTGAAACAGCTTTGAAATGATTTCAGGAACGTGGATATTGTGTGTACTTTTGGGGATTTCATTTTCGTTCTCTTTGGGTCAGATTCAAAATTCTTGTTTGGAAAATTGTGACGTTGAAAACCCTGGTGGATATCCCGTCACAATGTGTGGAACTGATTATTTGACTCATTACACGCATACTGACAATTTAGGAGCAAGTGGATGCTACATGTGCAGTTGTTTAACAATGACATATTATGAAGGAATTTGTGGTTGTCCCAATGATTGTTTTTCCGATTTTGGCCTGGGACACTGCTCCGACGATGGCACCTGCTCTTGTAATAGTAGTTGGGGAGGAAAAGATTGCAGTTTGCCTATGTATGGTAATGTTTGTGGACTACATGGGAAAATCATTATGCCCAATGATAAGTCGAGTGCGTTTCCGTTTGAATACTGTCAATGCGATGATGGATGGACTGGAATAGACTGCAGTTCACCTATTTTTAGAGGCAAAAGCCTTCCTTGGGGCAATGTGTTCGATGGTGATTATTACACCAGTGAAGATAAATATGGGGACGATCATCCTGTTTGGAACATTTCCACTTTGGCAACCATTCGTCTAGAAATGAATGAGAGTGATTATGTCAATCTATTACAGCCGTGGAACCTGTACAATCAAACTTATGCCAAAGTGAATGTTTATTTTGACAATGGTTACACTCATGAAACGATTTTAGATGCAGGAATCCATATCAAAGGTAAGACCTTTGAACTGTAGATTTTTTTGTTATTTTGAAACGCTTTAACAGGTGATTCATCTCGTCGTGAACAGAAGAAAGGATTTGTGATCAAATTTAATGAGTTTGTCAGTGGACAGAAACTTTATGACGTGAAGAAAATTGGTCTGAAACCTGGATCTGAAGGTGATGATTGTTTTATCAAAAACAAACTATACATGGACATGAACAGAGCAGTTGGAGCACTGAGTCAAAGATCTTCTTATGCTTTGTTGTATGTCAACAATATGTTCATTGGTAGGCATGTGTATTTTGGTTTGATTGTCATGTTTCTGCCTTGTGGATACTGTTCTTGTTGCGTTGTTTTTGTTGTGGTTGTGTGCCTCGCATGTTGAACACGCATCTAACTCATTCACATGTTATTTTTACAGGCTTGTATCTGATGCATGAAGAAATCAATGAAGATTTTCTTGCAGCTCGTCTCAAGGATGACAAAGGACAAGGAAACTTGATGAAACTCAGTGGCTGTTATCTGAAATACATTAGTTCAGATCCTGCTTATTATCAAAATCTCACACATTCTACTTGCTTGAACAATACAATTTACAGCTATGAAAGCAATGTGAATGATTGGACAGATTTTGTTGATTTCCTTGCATTTCTCGATTCAGACACAACATCTGATGAAGTGTTTCTAGATCAAATTGAACATCGCCTGGATGTCCCAACATTTTTACGTACAATGGTAATTGAGACTTTCCTATTAGCTTCTGATTGTTTTGCTAATAATGGAAAGAATTATTACATCTACCACATGGAAGATGACAAGGACAAAGACAAATGGACAGTCATTGTACAGGATTTTGACATGATGTTCTCCTTTTCCTTCGATGGAAATGTACCTGACAAATCATGTGATGTTTATGATTTCCTTCTACCTCCTGATGAATCTCCATCACAACAGAATCAGTTGCTCATTCGCTTGCTTGCATTTTCAAAATATCGCGATGATTATGAGAAATATTATCAGACTTTCATTGATACAGTCTTTGCAAGTGATGTGGTCGAACAACCAAGCAAAAGACACACAGATTTAATGCAATTTTTACTACCATGGGTTGCACGAGACAAAATGGTGAAACTCAGTAGTCAATTGACGCCTGAGAGCTTCGTGTTATATGCTGAACAAACAAGCAAGAACTTGCCTTGGAGACAGCTCAATGTCACTAATCAGTTGAAGCACTGAAACAAGCCTGTGGAAGGAAGCATTCAGGTGAGGCAGAGAGGAGGGAATGTTGTAGGGGTTAATGGTGGCCGATGGTGGCTAAGTTGTTTTTGGGGTTAGTCACAGTGTTATTGCATAAATTTTGCTACTTTATAATTAAAAACAGATCAAAAAGAATGATTTTTTTCAATGCAAAACATAGATCAATATTAATATTGTGTAACAGCAACAACTCAAAATTATCTCTACATGAATCAAATTTTTAAACAAACAACACTTAGTGCATAAGGATGGTGTTGTGTGTAAAGAATGATAAATCAAATAATTCTTTGGCTTACGGAACAGTCATTACAATATCGCATCAACCAAACTGGAAAACAATGAATGATACAAATTAACCTTCGGAATTAATATTTGGAATTATCTGTTACTGAACAGACACTTAGTGTATTTATTTCAGTTCGGTGCCACAATCATGTGCTCTGAACTATTTCTTTCGTTTCTTCTCCAGATGTTTTATTTGCACAGAAGGCACAATTCCTGTTGTTCTGCCACCATGCTTTTCAAAGACTATCTTTGCACCTGCATAAATAACATTGTCAGTTGCTCACTCTAAGATCACTTGTTGCAGCGCAGTAACATACAAAAATAAGGTAACAACTTCAATACAGCTATTTCACACAAAAGGAGAATAATAACAAATCTCAAAATAAGTTTCTTACCATCAGACATTGAACTATTTCTTTTCCATCGTTGATGAAACAACCAAGTTGTAGGTAATTTACTAAAATCCATATTATTTTCAATGGCAATGGTCACAATCTCTCTCAAATTATGCAATAATGCTTCAGCTTGTGTGATTGTAATTGTATTTGTTATCGTTGCAGGATGTATTTTAGAATGAAATAATACTTCGTCTACGACCCAATTACCAATACCACAAAATACTTTATTTTGATCTAGTAATACAGTTTTAATTGGGGTGCTGTATTTGCTAAACATTGTGACAAGCTCTTCACTTGAAGGCAATGGATCAGCAAAAGCATCTATTGCTAAAAGTGAAATTGGAGGTTCATTTAGTGGGTCATCACGCAGTTTAATTCGTCCAAATCTACGCTGATCGATAAATACCAATTCTCGATTATTTTCAAAGACAAGTCGCAACTTTGTATGCAGCGGTGGCCATGGATCGGGAAGTATATTTGCTGACTTATGTGGGATTAGCGGGAAATCCTTGATGACAAAAGCACCAGTCATTCCAAAATGAAATAAAACAGATGGTTGTGAATTCTTGAAATCAAACCACAAATACTTTCCTTTTCTGTTTACTGATTTGAGTGTTTTATTTTGCATTGCATTGTGAAAGCTTTGTTCATCAATTTGCTTGTTCTTATTGTTCTCTGTGGTCGTTTCAAATGATGAAAGCTCAAACACTTTTGAATCAAATTGTCCATTGAGAGGTCCACCACCTTCTTCTCTTGTGATGACCTGCACAATTCGTCGATTCAAACAATGTCTTTCAACCAATCTACGAAAACATTCAACTATTGGCAGCTCTGGCATCAAATCAAGAAATTGAAGTGAGTTGTTGCAAGGGTGGTTTATAGAAAAACCACCCTTGGTTGTTGGTGTGAAAGAGGCAAACAAAATTGTGTCGATTCTAAGCGGGTTCACCAAGTTGAGGAAGGGGAGTCGATAAAAACTCCAAAATAGAAAAACCAAACAAGAAAATGCATGTTTTAAAGGGAGATATTTCTATCGCATACTGTGCTAAAATCTCTTGGTGTATTTATTTTGAAGAATAAAATTTGTTACACCCAATATTGCATAAAAGCACCTCCATTCTGAACTGTGTCGCTCCAGTCACATTCAACCATTCCACACTTTTCAGTACAACACGCAGCCTTCGTGTTGTACTGAAAAGTGCGGAACATACTGACTCATCTCTCACTCTCATCCTCCCCTTAAAATCAATCAAAAAAAATCGGAAATGTTATTATGCACAATATCAACATCCATCCACACTCATGCGTTTCAGCAAACATTACATGCACTCAGTTACCATGGAGTAATGAGTGTCAAAATGAGTTGCTAAGCACACAGTTGAACAACCATCCAACAAACTCAAATAACAATCCAATTTCACTCATCTCTACCAGAAATTCACTCACATAAACATTAACTACTCCTATTTTCTGTACAATATCAATATGCAATCACACCAAAGTGTTCCAGCGAACATTACATGCACGGTGAAGAGCATCAAAATAAATCACTGAAACACTGAGCTGGAAGAAAAATTGCCTTTTCTGAACCAACATACTCGACGTGTAGCCATAAAAACCTCAACAAAACCTCTCGCAAAGCTACAAGCGCAAAATATCAAAGCTGCTGCTATTTTCTGTACAATATTTATCCCTACATTCAAGACTCTGTGTTATCTATCTCACATAACACGCACTCAGTTACTGTCAGTAATGAGTGTCAAAAGGAAATGATTACAACGCATCATCTTGAACTGTGGAACTGCTGCCGCTCTCAACCAATATACAATATAAACGTGAACTGTTGTTTCTCCGCTCCAAATAAAACCTTCCCTTTAAAAACATGACAGACACCACAACTATACCCTATTTTTTGTTTTGATTTTGATCCCAACTGGTGGGCTTTAGTGACTCAACGGAACATCCACTGTACAACATAAATACACTACATACAATTTATACCTCATTATTGTTTGACGCTCCCTGTTCCGTGTACCACAAACCTTCATTCTGATGCTGTTGTTGACTTTGAGCCCACTCTCTGATTGCTTGTTCATTGCTCTCCCATGCACTGAAGTACCCACTGTCTGCCCATGGATCTTGTTGTGTTTCGGTGTAGTGTTCCTGTTGAACAAACTGTTGTCCGCAGCAGTGTCCCCATGAATCGTCCGTTTCACCTTGATATTCCTGCTGCATGTACTGGTCTTCAGCATACACCCAAGGATTTTGCATCTCAGTGCCGCAATTGTATTCGTATGTTTGCTGCGCTTGATTTGTCCAGTGATTGTGCATTTCACTGTAGTATGCTTGCTGCATTTGTTGCTCCTCCTGATGTGGCTGCTGACGCTGCTCTTGTTGTGGTGGCACATAATTATTGTCCCAATTGTCAAATGTGCGATAGTTTCCATCGTCTTCGTCCACTTTGCAAATGTCACTTCCCTCTGACGTGCGGAACTCTTCCTTGCTGTGCACATTATGTCTGTGAAATGTGGAGAACTTTCTCACCTTCGTGTCAGTCTTTTTCTGAGGCGGAGAGTAATGCAAATCCGCAGAATACGCAATTCCTGACAAAACACTGTTGTCATTGTCACTGAACATGCTTCTGTTGCTTATATTGTTGACGTTGCTTCGACTATCCTGCTCACTTCCATGTACTGCTCTCTTGAAGTGTTCTCCATTAATTCTTTTTTCCACTCCACTGATTGTGTTAATTTCATTACTGCTCCGAAATAACCCAATCCCTTCTTCAAAATCATGCTGTGTATTGAAATCCTTTCTGTATGTTTTGTTTAAAAGCCTGACGCTTATTCTCTTCGCTTGTTCATTGCTCTGACTGCTTATTGAATTATCACCATCCCCTTGAGAACTGTCCTTTCTGTTACTACCACCTTCATTTTCGCTCGATAGCTCCAGTGACCACTCGGATAAGTTACTGAACACACTTGCCTCGCTTGACACAGAGAAATCATTCAAGGATGCTGAAGATCCATCCACAAAGGACAGATATGTGGGATTGCCACGTCCCGCTGTGCTCCAGTCCACTGGGACTTCACGATACAGTACCATTGCGCGATAAAGCTCCTCAGCGTTCAAGTAACATTGAAACACGAGATACAGAAACAGAAATCCACAGACAATCATAGAGATAAGGAAAATGTTGATAAAATCATCTTCAAAGCAATTTGTTGTGTCAGTATCAGGTACCACAAATTGCAAATTTCTGTTCTTAAGATCCGAGGAAGAGACGTTTGTAAGAATCAGTTTCTGCGACTCACCAAAAGTAATTATCAATGACTTTCCTTCTCGTACTGAATTTCCACGAAGGCGACGACGTGTGTTTGTTGTGGCGGTGAACGAGGTCATGTTCAAACAGGAGATGTTCTTCAACTCTGGGAAAGTTTCAAAATTGATGATGTCTTTGCTAACATTGAAATTTATGATCGTTGCAACAGCTCCTGGACTTTTGGACAACTTAAAAAGAGCGTCCCCACCCACACCTCTGATAGTGACATTCACGAGTGAACTGGTAAAACTGTAAATGGTGTTTTCTTGCTCTCTGATGTGTATGCCTGAGTCTACCGTCACAGCTTTCTTGTATGTCACAACAAAAGCTGGCGGTTCATATACTGTCGGCATTGCTGTGCTGATGAACATCGCAATTGGTCGCACAACAGGGAAGTGAGTTGGGTTTAAAGTTGCCTTTATTGTTGGTCGAGTGCTTGGATTCAGGCTAGTCGGCCATCTTGTTTCCAGAACTGTCGGCGAGAAGCTTGGAGTTTCACTGGGTGTGACTGTTGGAAACTCACTAGGAATCGCCGAAGGCGCTGCAGTTGATGGAAGCATACTTGGTGTCACAGTGGGTGCACTGGGACGAGCAGTCGGAATGGACGTTGGTTGTGTTGGAGTCAGGGTGGGAGTGTGCGTTGGACCTGAAGGAGCAATGCTGGGAATCACTGTCGGTCTTGTCGGAGTCTGTGTGGGTGGCTGAGATGGAACCAAGGTCGGACGAACTGATGTGGGTTGCCTCGTTGGCAAACAGGAAGGCGCCAACGATGGAGTCATTGTTGGACGACTGCTGCCAATTGGCACCCTTTTCATCTTGTGGACAACAAATCCGCCACCAGAATCAAATCCATAGTTTGCTCCCAGCATGACATCATCGAATCCATCGCCATTCAGATCACCGACTCCCGCAACGATTACACCCGCTCCCGGCACAACCAAACCTTGTGACGCACTCATCGCTGCAATGGATTGAATTGAAACAGACTTTCCACCGTAGATCACAAAGCTTGATAGAACTCCAACAGACTGTTTCTGTCCCACACTTCCAATGACGATGTCACTGAACCCATCACCATTCAAGTCTCCTGCAAGCAATATGGATTGACTAACACACAATAAAACTAAGACCTACAACAATAACCTGCTCCGCTGACACTGTAACCAAACCATGAACCAGTTGTTCCACTGATTTTAAAGCCCAGCTCGGCTTTGACAGTTTCTACCTTCGCATTGGCACGAAATTTTGTCTTCTTACCGTACATTACATATGCAGCCCCGCAATACTGCTCCACTACCCTCAGAGCCCCCATAATGATGTCATCAATACCATCGCCATTAACATCACCTGTAATAAATTAAAATGTGAGCATTAATATTCTGTGCAAGCTGACCAGTAAGCACAAACCTGCTCCACTCACAGATAATCCCAGTGAATCCTGGGTCGTTTCTCCGTAAATTGCGAAACCTTGTTTATCTCTCATTTCGAACAAATAGACATTGGAAATCAACGACTTGTCACCGTATATCACATAAACAACTCCGCTGCGTTCTTCCTCTTCATTCAGAGCATTTGGTGCGCCGATGATGATGTCAGCAAAAGTGTCATTGTTGATATCACCTGCTCCACTCACAGCCCAGCCTGTCAAATCACTACTCAACCCAACAATTGTGAATCCTTCTGTCATATTCACAAATCCCCGCAGCGTACCAAACAGCAAGTAACATTGTGACGCAAAGGGCACTCCAATGACCAAATCGTCAAAACCGTCCCCATTGACATCTCCTACATTGCTCACAGATCGACCACTGTGATCAAATCCAACTGCTGGTGCGATGACTGGCAAATCTGAAGACAGAATCTTGTTGATGTGGTGAGTCAAGTTGCCTTGTAGAAGGAAATTGACACCAACATCGGGTCCAGCCAGCACCACATCATGGAAACCATCTCCGACCACTACTTCCGTGCATCGATATGGCAGCACAATCCTTATGTCCTTTATCGTCGCATTCCTATGTGTGGAATTTGCATCCCATCTCACTGAAATCAAGTCAAATGATGGCAGAGTGTACGAAGGACTTGCTGTGGGACTGAGCGAAGGTTCTATCGTGGGAGCTGCGGTGGGCAATCTGCTGGGCTTGAACGTCGGATGAGGACTCGGTTTGCGAGATTCTCCTGCTGCAAGTGGTTTTGGACGTGCAGTCGGAATTGAACTTGGTCTTCGTGTGGGACGTAGAGTGGGATGACAAATTGGTTGTCTCGTAGGCTGAACACTTGGTTGTCTGCTCGGATGAGAGAAAGGTTGAACAGAAGGGAAAGCGAGGGGTTGTCGTGATGGTCTCACACTTGGAACAAGAGATGGTTGTGAAGTAGGAGAATGAGATGGAGCTGAAGATGGCCGTCGTGACGGTACACAAGTAGGTTGTGAGGATGGATCACTTGAAGGCAAGCTGTTGGGCTGCACTGACGGAGCACGTGATGGCGATTTACTGGGTTGTCCAGAAGGATGAAAACTTGGCTGTGAAGAAGGTTTTCCTGCAGGCTGATGTGAGGGAAAACCACTTGGTTGCTTACTTGGTGTGTTGGAAGGAGCAGAAAAGGGTTGGTTTGATGGCCAATTTACGGGTTGAACCGATGGAATCGATATTGGCTGTAAGCTTGGAAAATCACTTGGCTTTGAGGTGGGAGACTGAGTTTTTTCATACGAGGGCATACTCGTGGGCTTGATTGACGATTCTCTGGTCGCATGAACACTGGGTTGCGATGACGGCTGACTGGGATTACTGCTTGGTTCACTAAAAGGAATCAAAGATGGTTGTGAACTTGGCTTATCGCTTGGCACACTGTTTGGAAAGCAGGTTGGCTCACTGCTCGGTTGCTCCGAGGGTCGTACAACTGGTTGATTGGTGGGAATCAATGTGGGCTGCATAGAGGGATGTTCTGAAGGAAAACTAGCAGGTTGTCTTGACGGTGCGGCATTAGGTTGAAGACTAGGTTGTCTTGTTGGTTGACATCTGGGTCTACTGTTAGGCTGCGACGAAGGTTGGGTCCAAGGATGTGCACTTGGGTGTGAAGTGGGCTGCTCGGATGGATGAGTTGAGGGCTGAGAAATGGGCTGCTTAGATGGTCTTCTCAACGGTTGTGAACTGGGTTGTTTCGAAGGTTGACTACTTGGACTACTGTTTGGCTGCGACGAAGGTTGGGTGCTTGGCTGTGTGTTTGGTTGCGAGCTGGGCTGCTCGGACGGACCAGTTGAGGGTTGACTAGTGGGCTGCTCAGATGGTCGCAACATCGGCTGATCACTGGGTTGTCTTGTTGGTTGACAACTGGGTCTACTGCTTGGTTGAGATGAAGGTTGGGTCCGAGGCTGTGCGCTTGGTTGCGAACTAGGCTGTTCGGACGGATGTGTTGATGGCTGAGTATTGGGCTGCGTAGATGGCCTCGTCAAAGGTTGCGAACTGGGCTGTCTTGTCGGTTGACAACTGGGTCTACTCGTTGGCTGCGATGAAGGTTGGGTCCGAGGCTGTGTGCTTGGTTGCGAGCTGGGCTGCTCGAACGGATGACTGGACGGCTGAGATGTTGGCTGCTCAGATGGCCTCACCACTGGTTGAGCACTGGGTTGTCTTGTTGGTTGACAACTTGGTCCACTGCTTGGCTGAGATGAAGGATGGACCTGCGGCTGTGCACTTGGTTGCAAACTGGGCTGCACAGATGGTCTCACCAGTGGTTGAGCACTGGGTTGCCTTGTTGGTTGACAACTTGGTCCACTGCTTGGCCGAGATGAAGGACACAACAGAGGTTGTGCACTTGGTTGCAAAGTGGGGTGACTACTGGGCTTGGTACTTGGTTCGATTGATGGTTGTGAACTTGGATGAGAGGATGGTTGCTTGGATGGATATATGCTTGGTTGAGACGAAGGTGATGTATACGGCTGATAACTAGGTTTTGCACTGGGCTGCTTAGTTGGTTGCTGTGTTGGGTGAACGGATGGTTGTACAGAAGGCTGCACGCTGGGTTGTCTCGATGGGCTCGATGACGGACGAACTACGGGCTGTGAACTTGGCTGAATCGTTGGGTGTAGTAATGGTTGCAAGCTCGGCTCCCTGGACGGCTGTAGACTTGGTTGAACAGAAGGATAGACGCTGGGTTGAGATGAGGGTCGTATCACAGGCTGACAGCTGGGCTGGCAACTGGGTTGACTCGACGGCTGACAAGAAGGTTGTGTGGATGGCTGACTGGATGGTTGTCCGTCGAAAAAGAGTGCCCGAACTTCAATGTCACTTAACACTCTGTTATAGATTCTCACTTCATCAATGCTTCCTGGGAAACCAGCAGCACCAGTGCGATCTGATCCAATGTACACATTCTCACCACTTGCTGTGATGGAGCAAGATGTAGTACTGCCAGTGTTGGCCAGAATACCATCATAATAAAACCTTGTTTCGCCTCCCCGATGCCATGTTGTAGTCAACAAATGCCACGAGTTCAGTGTCAATATTGTAGCCTGTGACCCAGTGCCTTGATGACCTCCCGTGGAGCAAACTAAACCATTCGATGCCAAATCTTGAAAAAACTTCACGTACCAACCAGGATGACTCCCATCCAGAATCCCCATGCTCAGTACGAATTGATTAATGCTGCCACTACTGAGAGAAGTGCGCATAAACCACGCTGACACTGTAAAATCAGCAGTTCCCAAGTTAAGAAGTGCGTTGGACGTTATTGTGATGTACTTCCCAGCGGCGAACTGGTAAGCCTGATTTGCCACGCCATTGCGATCTGTTGTGAGTGTAGGTGAACCAGTCAACGTTGTCGTGAGGCCATTGCCACTTGCATCATTGGCATTTCCATTGAAAGGAAAGTATGCAACCAAGCCGTCACTTAGAAGAGCATCAGCACACAATGTCATGTGTGAGAAACAAATGACAACAAACAGCGCTTTCAGAAGTGAAAAGAAGGAATACAATACTGTCCTAGACATGTGTGACTTTGATTGCATGTTTGCAGTGTTGTCCTTGTCCACTATCCCTGTGAAGGCATTGGTTGAGGTTGTGCGGCGAGCTCTAGAAGGATCAACATCATTTCCAGTGAACGGAAAATATACCAACAGTGGAATTCGGATCTGACAACATACATTCTCGCCACAGCATCTAGTGAAAAGCAAAACAATAAACAAATAAAGTTTGTAACAATTGTTCAATACAACTTCCATCAATAAACAAAACCAGCAAAAACTAACCTATTATTTTCCACGGTGATGTTCTTCCGTTCGATCTCAAATATCTTTTCGTCCAGAATCTTGGTCTTATGGGTAGTTTCTTTATGCAAGAGCAAAAATCCTGCAATCAGCAACACAAAAGTCAACAATGTGTGAAGTGCGTTACTGACAACAAACAAATAAAAAATACCTCCGTGCGCTGTCCAACAAGTTGAAATGCATTCGCATCTATGAGGTGGGCTAAACACTTTTGTCATATTATCCTGCAAAAAACAAATAAAATGAACAAGGTCAATTGAAAACCAAGCAAAAACATGTAAAGTTTCGCTGATTCATCAAACATCAATGTCAAACAAATGAACGTCATTTCACCTGTTCCCAATCTATTTCATTCTGCTGGACAGGATGTTCACAATGAGTTACAGTTGGTGCTTTCTCCACAACCTCTTGTTGAAAGTGATCATCTGGGTGAAAATAATAACGACATTGAGACATAACCACAACCACAGACTGCAATTTATTTGCGGGATCAAATGAATGCACCAAGCAGAATAGAAATAGCAGACCTTTGATATGTTCTGAATTTAAATGTCTCCTGAATTCCCTTCCAATGCGCTTGTGAGTCTGAATATCGTGCGGAAAACAATAATAATGGATTGTCAAGTCCATTTTAGAAATTTCAACAAGAAGGTTGTCCACAGAAAACTACATTCAACACACGAATAACATTCAGACACGCTGAATGATTTGAACTGAAACAAAGACAAACAGAGCGAGCGAGACGAACCACGGTTTGTTTGTGAAGCAGCTCATCAGGACAGAAAAACAACGCCAAACTGGACTGAGTTATCAGTTTTCGCATGGAAAAAAGTGGTTTACTTCTTGATACCTTGGGTATGTTGTGTGGGATGGGAAAAGATAAAATTCTTTTCAGGTGAATTGTGTTGTTTACTGTGATTTATTGGACCTCTTAAACTTTCATTCAGTTATTTTTCGTCGAATTTGTTCCAGCAATTTTCGAATCAATTTCTGAGACGACTAGAGGCGAACAAATAGAAGCTTATTAGTGATGATAGCAACGATGACTGAACACAACAGCATTTCAACAATTTTTTGTGAGTCGTTGCTGGTTACAAAAGTTCGCAACCAATACTGCTGCCAGTAAACCTGGTAGCTTTGAGCTTATTAGACAATGTGAACGACAATCAGTTATATGAACAATGTCAAACGGCATGCATAATTGAACTGCACAATGTAACATCGCACCACAAAAGAGAGACAATCGAAAAACATGATGGTTATCAATATCATCGCTTTAAAATAATTAAGTTTTCTTTAATTTTACACACTCCACTTCCCGCAAACTCAACCACTCAACTGCTTATTAATCTGACTTCTCAACAATGATGCCAAAAGCCCTTTTTTACTTGGCTCACTGCTTAATTTCTCCAATGCCTCCAGCAAGTCTTTTTTGCTGTGATTTACCATTGTGGCGAGCAAATTTTCTTTCCCACGCACCAATGCAAGTACCCAAATTAAACAACGCTCAGTGTGTTTGTTTTGGTAGAGTAATGTGGCCACAGCATCATAGAGACGATTACGTGTGGAGACCGATAGAAGCTGTTGATAAAACAAAATGTGAGCGAGATTACAACCAGAATTGAGTCAAACAAGAGAACAAAGTAAACAATATATCAATGGAAACTGTGAGCAAGCAAGCAGGCAAGCACAGCTTAACAATAATCAACACGCAATCCATGTAGCGAACATACAATTCTAAAAAGTTGACTATTACCTCAGGTTTTGGTCCTGTGCATTCCATTAATTGTGCGATGTCTTCAAGTGAGCCTCGATCAAGTACATCACAAAAATCTCTGTTTACTGTGGATTTTTGATCATAACCTGTTGAGAAAACAAACAGCATTAGTAATGCACCAGTACCAAAATATACAGGGCTCTTGAAAGAGGTGTACTTGCGATTGGGTGGTAGCAACAAATAGATGTGCGCAAACTATACAACAATGCAAAACACATCTGATCAACACACAACACAGCCGCATGACTCACAAATAAACTCATATTTATACCTGGATTCTGTTGATTGCCAAACTGCTGCTGCTGTTGATAGCTATTTCTCAACTGATTCGCACTGCCACTAAAGGGTGGTTGTGGTTGGTATCCATTATATTGCTGCTGTTGGTAATTGTTGTTGTCGTAGCTGTTTGTGAGACGTTGTGGTGATGTTGGGCGATTGTTATTACTGCTGTTGACATTCTGGAGATTGAAAATTAATTGAGTCAGTTACAGCAGCTGAACTATGAACGGATGGGTGAAGTACACAATTGTGAATGCAAACGCTGCATTATTGTCCGATCGCAAGTAACACACCACAATCATACATGCAAACACCCAAACAGACCTGATAAGCCTCGTAGCTGGTATCATATTTATCATGCCCCAATTTAGGGGGACTTTGCACTCTGTTGGTTGCAATGCGACCATCTGTGCCGCGATAGACTAATGCGATCTCAGGCTCAAATCTGTGTGAAGAATAACAAATTGAGTCAATCAGCCGTATAATTGTTAGATAGTACCACATACAATCAGCAACAATTCACAACATCAGCAACAAATACAAATGTAATAACAAGAAATGCACAAAATAACGTACTTTGCTGCACTGCTACTGCGACTAGGACTCTTGCTATGCGGTTCTCGATCCGCAGCAGCAGTTCCAAACGTGGATGTGTAATTTGATGTGCTTTCTCTGTTACTGTTGAGTTGCTTTTGTTTGTCTCTGTTGTGTGAAGTTGTCAGAAGTCGCAGATTAATAATGGCACAGCACAGTGAATAACACATGAACACATGATCGTAGCACAGTAACACACAACATCATGTAAAAACGACAATAATTACCTTTTAAAAGCAGCCACAGCTGAAACTTTCCCCTTAACGCCACTTTTCGCACCATCAGTAGCAGCACTGCTTTTTGTCATCATGTCACGGTATTTATTGCCAGCAGGACTGGGTGTCTTTTTGTTTTGTCTTTGCGATTGTTTAGTGTCTTGTTGTTGTTCTGGTTCGTCTGGTAACGCTTCGTCACCGCCTAAAATGGAGCAAACAGTTGGTAAATTCAATCAAACAACAAGGAACAAAAATAGAATTCTGAAGTGTAAAAAACTGAGGTGCAAAACATTGAAACAAACATAGAAATGCGCTGTAAACTGACCTTGTGGACCATCAAACAATGATAATGCATTATTATTGTTATTGTTTTGAGCTTGTTCAATTTTTGAAATGCGATCTGATAGACTTTGTAATCCTTTCTGTGTTATTCTAATCAGAGAGAATGGAACAGTTAATACACGGGGCAAAGAAACGATAAGCACAGTACGCAACACGATTAACATAACAGTTAATCATGTCAGGCATTGCATTTGTTGCTCACAACAGTAGAATCAGAAAACGGCACAACACATAATTGCACTCGTCAGTACCTAGTCAACTCTTGTATGCTTCTCTCCATTTCAATGCGTTGTTGACTCATTTCCTTCAACGCCCTCACCACAGCAGTGGATGTGCCTTGAATTGAAGTTGAAGTTGAAGATGAAGTGTAAGGCAAAGCAGTTGAAGTTGAAGTTGAAGTAAACATACCTTGAGTTGAAGTAGGTGGACTGTTTGGTTTGGTGAGTGTTAGTGACATTTGATTGTCATCACTGCAGATAAAACATGAAAATAACAAGGAAATTGAATGAAAATTGGCAACAAACTGTGACTCAAAGAAGAAAAATGCTTACTTGTTGTTATCTTTTTGCAACTCTTCCACATCGTCATCATCATTTGCGCCTTGATCACCTCTACTTGGTCCAGCTAACAGCAAGTTTTCAGCCTTTTTAGCATTTTTAGACTTGACAGATGCGGCAAGTTTATTGATGTTTTTCATTGCATTAACAGTGCCGCGGAAGCTGTGTCAATAATAACATAATTAATGAAAATTTGCAACAAAAAGTAAGAAATGTAATGAAATATGCTTACTTATTAGACTGCTGTGTAGATGGTGCAAGTGCCATAAGAGCAATTGGAACTTGTTCTCCAGTGGTGCCATCCGCATAATCAACACTGTATGTATTATCATCATTCACAACACTAATAACACCTGGAGACCAACCACCACCAGCTTTCAGACTCAAAACTTCAACTTGTGTACCTACTGTGAAGTGTGCACGGGTGATCTCGTCGGCATTTCGGTCTTCATCCTGCTCTTCATTTGTTGCCTTTTTAGCCTGTTTTGACTTGATCTTTGAAGCAAATTTAGCAATGTTCTTCACAGTACTAACTGTTCCTTGAAACCTAGCAAGTCGAACAATTTCAATTGGCACTTCTGTCCCAGTCGCTCCATCCGCAAAATCAATATTTACTGTGTTGTCGTTGTTAATCTCACTAATAACACCATTTGCACTGTCCCCTGTCTCCGGATTGGTAACTTCAACTTGTGAACCAACAGCGAATTGCGAACGGGTGTTCTCGTCATCGTTCTGGTCGTTATCGTCTTCTATGGCGCCTTGATCACCGCCAGTTGGTCCAGCAGACAACATTTTGTCCAGTTTACTGCAAAAACACCCAATCAGTTAAAAATTCACAGTAAACGACCAAAAATGGGGGCTTACTTTTCTAAGATAGCCGCTGGTTTCAATGGCTTTCCACTTGCTTGTTCAGCGGACTTGATTGTAGCTGCTGCAATGCGTGGAGATGTGTCCTTGCTATTGCTGACAGCTATGTTTGTGGGCTTCTCTGGTTGTTTGGGAGCAGTTGCATTTTCAGCAGTGACTTTTGTTGAAGAACGCGCAGAGTTTGCGTCAGCGTCCTTTGTGGTTTTATTTGGCGCAACAGCAGCTGTCATTGTAGGAACAACTGTTCTCACTTGTGGCGACTCGTTTTCTTGCTCACTTCCTTCATCATTTTCGTCATTTTCGTTTGTTTTTGGTGGAATTAATGTCTTTTCCACAGATTTTCGCTTAGTTTCTTTCGCTTTTTTCGACTCTTCTTCGTTGAGTTTCGCTCCAATTGCCACACCCAGTCCACTGGTCGCAATATTAGTTGTGGAAAGTAAACCAAGTTGCGATTTTTGATTTGCTACTTTTAATGCGTCAACTGTTTTGTCGGCTTGTTTGCCTACACCTGTGTGAAACAAACACAAAACATGAAAATATAGCATACACATCAATACAAACCGTGAATCACAGTGCATTAAACTGCAAACTAAGGCAAAAAAAGACAGCCATATTACGGCACAAACCAGCTGTTTTTGCAATGTTTTGCAACATTTCTCCTCCTTGGTTCACAGCTTGTCCAAATAACTTCCCACTGTCATTGTACGCATTTTTCAACACCGCTGGTGCAGTTTTTTGTAACTCAGAGAAATCAATTTGAGGAACATTCAAAGAGCCCACAGTTTTGGATAGTTCTTGAAGTGCGTCTCTTACTGTGCTGTTGTTACCGATGCTTTGTCGTGCTATGTTGGTCACGCCTAAATCAAACAATGTGATGTTGTGAAGAACACTGCCATTGCATTACACAGACACACAACAATGCTCTGTCAAGCATAATTACGAAAACAATCACTCAAAACGCACAGTACACAAAACAAATATAAATTCTTACCTTTTGCATCACTAAGTTTCTTCACTGCAGCACCAGCGACACTGCCAGCAGCTCCAGCCACATTACTTACAAGACTTTGCATTTGTGGCTTTAATTCTTTTGCTGCGTGTTTTGCAACATGAGTGGCAGCTTTCAGACCGATCTGCGTGTAATTTCAAAAAACGGTCAGTACATTAAAATTTTCATACCACAGAATGAAAGCCAAACTTAGGATAAACGCGCAGAACACAGTATATCAACGGACAGCAATTAAAAAAATGCTTTTGATAACAAAGCAAAGAATAAAACTGACCTTGACAACTTCCTCCATAACGCCTTCATCACCACCTTGTACTTCAAAACCAAAATCTTCACCTGTCCAAACCAAACGAGACATTAACGAAGTAATAAGATATTTGTGCATTATACAGCACAATGAGTGTTGATATGCACAACATTCAGCGAATACAGTAGCGTCGACATCAAAGCATGGGTGACAACGGCGAATGAAAGAGAAATTTATGTTGCAAGCAAGTATCAAACCTGCACCATCATCATTATTTTTTGGATTTGGAATAACATGGAGCTCTTCTTCCTCTTCGTCATTCTGTGTTAAAAAAGAACATGAAATACACTACCAAAAACTGCTGAAATAGTACGCAGCTAAATACAAAAGTTTAGCAACAAGCAAGCAAATTGGCACACACATACACACGCCTAACAGCAAAGCAACATTTTTCCCACCTGTTGCTCATTATTGTTATTTTCATTCTCCTCGTCGCTGTCAGGATGATGAATGTTCTTGAATGCTGGTCTAGGCAGCAGCTTGGGTTGTTGTGGTTTACTGCGATAAAAGAAAAGTGCAATAATCAATAAAAACGACTTTTTCATGTGGTTTGAAAAAAAAACTGACCTCAATGCACTGCCACTGTTGTTCTTAGTCAAAGTTTCCATATTCACATCATCTTCATTGTCACGTGATGCTTGTAAATCTTCCATTATTTCCATTTCATCTCCTACTTCATCTTCGTTTTGTGAGGCATATCTTTAGAAGAAAATGCAAAACATCACTTTTGACAGGAAAAATGAGCTTTTAGACTTTTGCATGGCAAAACATAGAAAACATGAATACTCAGAGAAAGTTAGGCTGTATTGTACAAACCACAACAGCAAAATAAGAGAAACAATCACCTGTTGCTTGGAGTTTGCATAGCAGAAGTTGAGTTCTCAGGTATGCTGCTGATTAATGGTGCAGTAGAAGGACGACGTTGAGCACCTCCTGCTTTGACCTGAAAAATGCAATCATGTCTCAATATATGCAATAAGGTTACGAAGAGTGGTGTGAAAATAATGAAAAGAACACATATGAACAAACAACTGCAAAACTGGTGGGAAAAAGCAACAGAAAGTAAGAAAACAAAACATACCAATGGAGCAGTAGTGATACTTTTCTTTCCTCTACTATCTCTTGCAGAACTTGGTCGAGAGCTATTCAATGAACCATCAAGTGACTGACGAGAAGCACTATTTGAACGTGTTGGTGATACGGATGAGGGGCGTGGAAGTTGACCTGTTGAGAAAGATTAGGTCAGTAAAATACAACAAAGATCAAACAAAAATGGATAAGTAATGCAGCAAGAACAAGATAAGTAGATACAACAATCAAAACGAGACGTTATCATCGACACGTAGAAAAGTAACCAAAAACAACTCACCGACTGAAGCTCGAAGATTCGGTCCCGGAGACTCCGCCCTGCTATCCATACTGTCAGTCGATTTGTACACATTTTGAAATGCCTTAATCAAACCAGTTTGTGCCATTCCTTCTCGATTTTCTACACCAAGTTGTGTGGACAATGATACGAGATCATTTTGATGAATCACTAAATTGATTGTGAGCTTTATTTTTCCATCCACTTTTCTCATTCCTGGTGATTTCTTCAGTGTGTACCATGCAGCACTTAATACAATCCCAGTTTTTAATGATTTTCCTTTGCTTATAATATCTTTAAAGAATATTTCTAACATTCCGAGTTCATCATAAGAATATTCATTATTTTCTGAAATATCCTCATCTCGAACATAAATCAAGCATTTTAATGAAGATAAGACATTAATGTCATTGAAATCCAATGGAAAGACAACGTCTTCATTCCATATTGGATCAGTTGTTGTTGGGCAAACTTTCGTTTTCAAAATTCCAGAATTTTCGTCATCTGTTGTGTTCAAATCAGGAGTTTCATCAGCAGGACCACACCATACAAAGCATACAGGATCTGATTTGCCAGTTTCGACGTCACTTGCCAGCAAACTTTTGCCTTCAATGAATGTGATCACTAGACGAGAAAAGTTTGGAACATTTTGAGATTTTCCACTGGAAAAATGATCTTTCGCAACATCTCTGTGCTTCAATCCTGTTTTAACCTTGGTAGCAGCTACCTTATCTGACATTATAAGCAATAATTGACGCTCGACTCAATCAAATTGTGCGGCTCAACAGTTTTTGCCGTTTTTGATTTTTGTAACTGTCAAAGGGGAGGAATATTGAGTTTGGGGATTGCGCAGCCGGTGTGTGGAGTAGCATGCAATTACAACAGGCGTAATTGACTCTTACACTATAAATAGCAACAAATGACATACACCGCTATGCACTTGGTGTTCATGGTGAGGAAGCACACATCAGCAATGTTCAACTTTTGGAGCATCTTTCTCAAATTCTCCTTTCCATTTTCTTCCATCTGCCCAAAAATATTCGCCAAGTCCGCATTTCAGATCATCTTCCCATAAGCCAACATAACGGTCGCCGGAAAGGTATTTCATAGTGCCAAAACCATGTCGATCGTCGTCTGCCCATTTGCCTTCGTAAACACTGTAACCAATCATACGAGATTTCTCGCCATTATGAGAAACTTGTGTGTGAGCATATTTCATTTTGCCACGTCCTGATTTTATGTCTTCCTTCCATTCACCTTCATAGACGTTTCCATAGGAATAAATCATCACACCGTGACCATTTTTCATATCATTCAACCATTCACCACGAAAATGACTATTGTCATAAGATCGCTCAATTCCATAGCCTTCTTTCTTGCCATCAACCCACATGCCGTCATATTTATTAAAGTTGCTATATAAGAAACTGACATGCTCACGAAAACGTCCATAACCATGTCTCTTGCCATTTAGATATGAACCAATGAAGCTTTCCTGGTCTTTCTCAATGTATGAAGCCAGAAAGCCAGTGTAAGGTTCAGGGCTGTTCGTCCTACACATAATCTTTTTATATGCAAAATTTCTCGAAACAATGAAACAACAATCAGTAGCAGAAACGTCTGCCCACATGACAAACTTTTCTTCTTCCAAATTCACTGATATTTTAGCTTTTGGAAACAGTAATTGAGTTATGGATGTGTCTCTATCCATACAACAGACTTTCTCTAGCCTGTTTTCCTTGTGATATCTGTCGAAAATAGACCATTGTTTTAGTGCTTCAACTTCTCTCAAATAAATAACATCCATCCGACTTTTGCCGTTTCTTAGTGTTGAATAAATAGTAATTCCAATGTTTGCACCGTGAGTAGAGGTTGGATGTGCCTCTTTGACATGCAGAAGATGAATCAACAGACTTCGCTCTGTTTTGTTGCAAAATGCTGAATTCATGACACAAACTTGCGAAACAGCCAGCCAATCGTGGAATATACTTAACAGGCAATATGAAGATATGTCAAGAAGCTTCATTCTGCATTAGATGCAAGAACTATCCATAAAACAAAAAAAAATCAATTGTGGGGGTAGCTAATGGTATGCATATTCTAAGAATAGGTATGCAAAACATTTGGATGGGGTTGCAAAATGGTTTCGGTTGGCACATTCACTGCTATCACACAAGAAAATCAAAAATAATTCACAAATAAATGTTTATTCTTATAACTCATGCAATATATTCAATCTGCTTTTGATACTACCAATATCTCGATTCAACTCAGCAGATAATACAATCCAAACATCATCTTTATTTTTCTCATTCTTAAATAACTCTACATAATTTAAAATCAACTCATCATCATCTTTTGTGAATGCAATGTCAGTAGACAGAGTGGAAATAATTGCATCCTCAATCGACCTGTCTTTCTTGCCTTTCGTGACTATTGTATGATGTTTGTTACGACATGATGTTTTGTCGCGATGTAACTTGGTTGAGATTTTGTTCCAGTCAATCATGATGATGTTTCTTGTGGGGTGGACATACATATGTTGTGGTACTAGCTCCTCCAGATGGTTTGTCTGTGTAAAATAAATCGTCATAACACCAACAGAAAACAACAAAGCAGTGTTAAGCACAAAAGTACCTCATCGTTACTCCATAGACCAGTTTTAAACGCCACACTGCTGCTGTCATTGCTATTCTGTCTACGGCTGTGCTGCTTGTTGACGGTGCTCTCTAAGCATGCACGTTGATCACTGATTACTGCCCATCGCTCTCGACAATCTTGCACAGATTTCCTCTCCATCGCACAGCTAATATTACGATTGTAGGCATGTGTTTTCGTTAACCAGCTATCATTTTGATGGAAAGTAACTGCACTCCGTAGATTGGCATCCTGTATCGCAATTCAAAACACATGAACAATCAGTACAAATGGACACAAAACTCCATAATTTTAGTCAACAAACCTGTTGCTCAGTCCACATATTCCAACAATACACGTGTGTCTTATAGTTAGTTATTTTAGGTCCAATTGTGACTGCATGGTTTGGATATTCGTGACCATTTTCATCGTAATAAATCTCATTTTGTTGCATTGTGTCTAGTTGTTCAATAAGTTGGTGACATTCAGTGTTATTATTGTGATGATTCTCATTATCTGTTGTAATTGTAGCATGTACAAGACCAGTTGAATGTTTGTGAGAATGTTCGGAATGCTTCGTTTCTATTTCGCTTTGGTCGTTGCATAATCGATACTGAACATATCCAGTTGATTTGTCACCTGCTATTTCAAGCATATTCTTCTTAACCATGTGCGTAACCGTTGATTCGAATTCTTTATAGCTAAAACTAATATTGCAGTGATCTGTGATTGACGTGGATACTAAGTTGTACAACTCTTTTGAATCGATTATTTGTGAATGATTGAGAAAAGCTTTCTTGATTGCAGTGACCAACAACGACCGTTTATCACGTACATCTGAAGCACAATTGTCACTGCGCATATCTAGAGCATCATATTTTCGCTTCAACGGAGATGGATAAGGTGTTACGACACAAGTAACATGAGTTTGAACATCATCGAACAATTTAATATTTTTATTTGGGACAAGTCTCACAGTATTAAAGCTTTGAGTTTCAAACTCGATCAGATTATCGATGACCATATTATTGAGTGCTTCGCCGAACATTTGATGTCGTTTCTTTCGCTTAACTTGGTAGGCTTTGAAAGGTTTCATAACTTTTTTCAATAATTTAACTGTTTTCATTATCCCATTGTTTATTTTCAACAAATCTAAGCAAGCATCTTCGATTGTTATCATTTCGCCACTAAACTATGCAACAGCTGTTCCAAATCAAGCTGTAGACACAGCAGAACTGTGATTTGCATGTTTGAAAATTTAAAATTTCACCCCATCTTACAAAATGTTTTTGCTTGGAGGAGATTTTTGAGATTTTTTGCTGTTTTATCGGCATAATGAGCTTCTTAGATGTTATTCCAGATGTAATATGTATAGAAATATTGTGCAAATGGATTGAAACAACGTTTGTGGTTCATTTTGACACATCTTTGACTTCTCATGAAATTCGCCAAAATTTTCTTGGACTGATCAGTTCTTCTGTTGCCGAATTTGAGCATGTTGATCTAACACATAAGAATGCGAAGGAAATAGAAACCTGGTCAAAGAAACGAAAAATCAAATTTCAGTCGATTTCTTTGGATTTGGATGGTGAATTCCGAACTTCAGTGAATCTGTTGAATTTTTCCAAGGATAATCTCACAACTTTTGAATGCAAACATATCGCTGACAAAGCAATATCGGACAAAAAGCTGGCTTTGTTTATCAATAAGTGCTATAGCTTGAAAAGTTTGACATTTGACAATATACAATCTTTCACGGATAGTTTCTTGGCTTTGATTCGACACAGACTGAAACGACTGCACAGCTTGTCATTTGAACGATCATGCTGCTTCTATGGTCCTATTCCAATCACTGACAAGGGAATTACACGATTGGCTAACAACACTGGCAAGTTAGAAACTTTACATTTGGAACTTAATTGGCGAACAGAATATTCAGACACTATATTGAATCAATTACTCTGTGCAAATCCCAAACTGAAGTCAATGACACTAAAAGCATGCAAATTGAAAGATTCATTTTTGGCCACAATTGTTGAAAGTTGTCATTGTCTCAAATTTCTCACATTGTGTGCATGTCAATATGATTTTACTATGCCTGCACTTGCAAATTTAATTAACAACACCACACAACTAAGTCTCATCGAAATGTATGATGACAAGAACGAACCAGAGATACTGTTTAAATATATTAAAGCTGAAAATCACTTTGCAATTTCTAATATGCTTGGTGAAAATGTAGATATTCCATCATTTTTTCGTCATCTCACGGTGGCTGTCAAATCAATTAACTTACATAACTTATTTGATGATGATGTGAGTATATACTGCAAAGATATTGCTGTTAGTTGTCCTCAGTTAGAATCCTTTGAGTTGGATTCTGGAATTGATTTGGAAGACATACAAGGAATAAAATATTTGTTTAAAAATTGTCAGAAATTACGTCATTTAGGCATTTTGTGGATTGATGAGCTGGATATTGACACAGAATTACTGCAATTATTTGATGGATCTACTAGTCATAATATTGAAAACTTGAAACTTGAATATATTGACGTGAAAATTGAGACAATACAGGAAATTGTCCAAAAATGTGACAAATTAGAGCTTCTTATTGTTGAATGTCACAGACTGAATGCTGATGATTTAATGGAGTTTGTAGCGAGTATCAATGAAAAAGAGAACAGGAACATTGTTGTGAGACGAAACTGTTTCTATGAGAGTGATTCGGCGTATGATTCAGATTGAGCGGTCGCTCTGTGAGTCAATGCATCAACTGTTGTGCCTATAATACTGTATTCTATTGTGCTTGGTGCACAGCGTGATGTGTACAATTGAGGGTTAACATTTTGTTGGTTTTGTAACAATTAACAGAACCACAGTGCTTCAAAGCTGGCTGGCATGCGGCTGTCATAAATGCAAGGGGTGTTGAGATAAATTTGAAAGTTTAAACCCTTCCCTTGAAAGGATTTTTTTTCGCTCAGGCATTTTGTCCTCTGTTGCTCATAGCTGTCGGCTTATAACTCAGTATGGAGTTGGAAAATGTGGATGTGATAGCCGTCGATAGATTTGTGCGTGTTGGAACCCACAGTTTGCAATCTGAACAAATATCATGCAAAAAACTGAAATCTCATTGTGCTGACCTCAAATCAGCAGTGTCCGCATCCAATCTGGTTCTGAAGCAAATACAACAAGCTGCACGTAAAGTGTGCTCCAAATATGATGGAAAGATGGTGCAAAACATAATCAATAATAACCATGATTTCATCAAACAAAAACTTTTGAAGTTGGTTTACACAGACATTGAACAGTTTATGTATCATGTTGACACAAATTCTTTTAAGAAGATTAGTTGGAGCTCAAAAATAGTAGAGCAGAAAAGGAAAATTATCGATTCTCAACTTAACAAGTTTTTATATCACATTACAAAAGCTTCAAAAAATGATGTTCCAAAAGACAATGATTCAAGCATGTTAATCAGCGGTTTACAGCAATTAGTGGCTCAGTATTCAACAAATATATGCTCAGACATTATTTATGATGAAGAAGATGGCGATAATTTGATTGAAACAGAAATTCCACATGTTGTCTCACAAATGGACATTACTTCTGACAATGACAACAGTGACGTCACCAGCAGTAACAGTATCAACACATCACACTCTTCAACTGACAGTCTCAGTGCTTGTCAATCATCTCCATGCACAACACCTCCAGTAACTAACAATTCAGGCAAAGCTCATCATAATCTCAACTCACTCATCATTGACAAAGTAAAACTCATGTACAAACTGCTAAACACACTCAAACTGAATGACATTGTTGCTCCTGCAATAAATACAGATGGAGCTGCTACTATTCTTGGTGGAGCACATTTTATGACCAAAGGTAATTTTTACTGTTGTGTTCTATTTTTCACTTTTTGTTTCCTGTTTTCAGATTCGTTGTTGCATCTTATCGAAGCCACAGAATTGAACAGCTCCAGTGTGTTATTGGAATTGGGATGTGGTCTGCCTTTCGTCGCTATGTCTGTATGTTTTGCAATGCATTGCAAAGTGCTCGCTGTCGATATGCAATCAGGTTTGTTGGTATGGTCATGTTGTCAAATTGCATTGTTGTTGACTGTTTGATTATGATACCTGTCTCTTGTGACAACGTTGCTGATTTTATTCTTTCTGTTGCTTCACTCTACTTGCAAACTGTTCTCACATTCACTTATTTCCACAGTAATCACTGCGATACACGACAATTTCATTTCACCGCTGTATGCACAGCATGACTCCGACTATGCATTGTTATTCGAAATGAAGGAGCATTTGTTCTTCAAAGCTCAAGATTTACTGCAATTAACTGCAAAGAGCTTACGTGTTGAGAAGGCATCAATGCAGAAAGAGCGACCTGAGAGTAGTGCAGTGGCTACAGTCAGTACCACTCGTTCTAACAAGCGTAATATTGCTCTCATCAGCAGCAAGAATGACTGTAGTGAAACCGCTCCAAGCAACTCGCCAACACTCGCATCAGACTCACCCGCAACAAGACAAGCAGTAACAGAGCGCATAACAGAGCGAACACACGTTTACTTCGACAAAATGGCTACACATTTGTTTCTCATAGTTGGTATTTCTGCTGTCGATTTACAAGTGATGAAAGTCATGTTAAATGCACCGAAGTTGCAGTGGGTCGTGTTTCGTAGCAGTGTGGAGTCAGTCATTCCAAGCAGAGAGTGGCTGTTAGAAGTCGGAAGGCTTTACAATACACACATGCATCGGAAAGTGCCATATTATAATGTGTCATTACACGATATAATGCTACACTTCAAGTTCAAGTTGGTTAACAAGAATCTCACCATCAAGATCGCACAGAATGCAACTTCAGAAGGCAGTAAGAAATGTCATATTTACATGAGAGAAGTGAATGATTTGCACAAGCAGAGCAGTGAGACTGAATCTGTCAGTAGTCCGGCGTCATGTGTTGTTGATGGGCGTTGTGCTATGGAAGTTACTCAAGATTCATCTATCAGTCCAGATAGAGATGTGTTGTCTAGCATCAGCATCCAGTCCAAAGCAGCAGCAGATAGTCAGTCTGAACAGTGTGATACTCCCTTGACAACATCCACGTACTCCAGCAGCTTCTCTCATAGCGAAAGCAGTAGCAATAGGAGCAACAAGAGACAGTGTGTTAATTCTATTCAAACACCTCAAGCACACATCATTGTGTCGCCTGCGATGACTGATTCATGTGAAAGCAGTGTGCAGTCTCACAGTAGTAATTCACATTTATCAATACAAGCTGAACACTTTGATCAGCAGTGGTACGGTGATGATGGTGGAGAAGATAACCTATATGAAGACGTAGAGTACGAGGAGCACGTATCATCTGATGACATTAACAGTAGTGATAATGAAGACAGAGCAAGTTCTATGGTTGGTTCTGTCTGGACCTTTTGTTGTGCTTTTTTTGTTTGTTGTTCGGTTGTCATGCCACTCATAAGCTTTCTGTCAATGTCGTGTGTGTATTTTTGCTGTTTTGAACCACTCTCCATTTCATTAATTGTGATTTGTTTCGCGCAGGATGAGAACAATGAGCAGGAGACTGATGTCTTCGAGTCACCGGGGGACTTATTCAGAGCGAGAGAAGCAAAATCATTGCAACTGCAGCGCGAGTGTGACAACCTGCCAGCCTCTAATGTGATTGCAAAAAGATCGCTGACACGTCGCAGTAAAATGTTTGACTGTCGCTGGGACACAATCACAGCAGAAGTGCGGCGGGAAAGTGCAAGTCAGAACAATGAAGCAAAACACAAGCATCGCTTGAGCGTTTTCCGTCGCAAGCGATTGAGAACAGTATTGTCAAAGGCTGCAGCTGCGAGAGTACAAAAGAAAGCAGTGAAGAGGAAAATGAACACGAAAAAATCTCGAGTTGCACAGGAAAGTGAACGAGCTGTACTTTGTCCTGATTGCAAGCATGCAGCACAGCAGAGTGGACTTAACAAGAATTCGCGCATGACGCGATTACCACAATCTCAGCCGCCGCACGTTCTGAACAGCAACAATCACACGAGTAACAATGGCAGTGGAAGCACAGCACTCAACTCAAACAGTGTCAGTAGCAGCAAAGCATCAAGTGTCTCCGAGCTAAAGCATGTTAACAACAACAGTGACGATGAAGACAGTCAGTTCAGTGACTATTTAAATTTTCACTCGAATTCTAAAGTCAGCAGCAAGAAGAATAAACGAATGGTGACAATACAGCAGTCAAGCACTGATAGTGACAGCGAAAGCCAGTCAGTCAGAAGTTTTCGTGATGATATGTCACAGTCGTCTGAGCAGAGCAACACTAGTGGCAGTGACAGCGAAACAAGTGATTTTCTGTACTTAGAGAATCGTAGACAGCAGAAAGTAGACTGCAGCTCAAAAAACAGGAACAGAATTGCCCACAACAATGGGAATCAAGTCCAAACGCAACCAAAGAAAGCAGCGAGTATGTATCAGCGTGCAAGACAAATGATCGACATGGAGAGATTACTCTGCGCTCAACCAGCAGCAACTGTGACAGTTGAAGTAACTTCCAAAGCAGTACATCCACGTCGTAACACAGCACAAGCACCACAGTCGCAGTGTGATGATTTAGCATTTGATTCACTCTTCGACACACCACCCACACTTGTGAGTTTATTTTCATCTGACACCTACTCCAGTGTCACGACACAATCAGCCGTCAGTAGTACTCAACCTGTATCGCGAGAAAAGCTGTTGTTGCAGTTGCAGATAGATCTAGCAAGACTCACACAAGCGGAACGACAGATCGTTCTCTCAAATAGCAGCAATAGCAACAGTTGTTCGAGTAGCTCGAGTTTGGGTAGAAAACCGAATATTCTTTGCATAGGTAACTTTTTATTATTTCTTGTCATTTACTGTTTGCTCACTGTAGTTATTTGTCAGATATGATGCACGCCAAAGGCCTAACAATACCACTTACAGCTCACAAAGCACAACTAGACAAGCTACGCTGTGATTTATTGGAACAAAGTTATTCAGTTTACACTGTAGATAAAACAGCTTCAGAGCCTTCTTATAAAGGTGCTGTTTCACAACACAGACATTGTCACACAAACTATATGGTTGAAAGAAAGCGATTAGAAGCATTCAAGCGTGATTGGCAATGTGTTCCTGCATTTGAGTGTATTTGTTTTGATCACATTGTGAAAGAAAAACAGGTACTTTTTGTTCACTTGTAACTTTGCGATTGTTGAGGTACTGAGCTTTTACAGACACTTTCAAGCAGCAAATGGGGTGCGGACAACTTAATCGAGTTTCTGTTATGGTTGGCTGTCAATATTCTTTCTGATAATGGTTTGATATGGCTGCCGAATCTAACAAATGTTCGTGAATGTGTCGAACAAAACATAAAGCAATTAGAGTCAGTTTTCGAGGTGGAATTTCAATCAAGATCCACTGTTTTATTGACAAATCCGTTGTATCTGGTCAGTGGGACACAGAAAGTGGAAAGTTACATGTCTGAACATGATTATAAAGTGAGTGATATGTTAGATGTTAGTTATCCTTGTGTTTTATTGACAAAAAGAGGTAGCTGACAGTAACAACGATTGAAAATAGCCATATATATTTATATATAAATAGTAGTTTTGTTGACGTTTAATAATGTGAGATGACAGTTGTACAAACATAGGTTCCTCAGAATGAAACAATAAATTAAACCAAAGGGGAAAAGCTCCAGTTTCTTATCAAACGCAAAATGGACTCAAACAGAACAGAACTTATAAAATCTATCTTATGCATCGTTTGGCCATGCTCTGATCTCATTGGTGTAATCCACACGCTGGTTATTGTACCAGATTTCTTTGGTGCAATTGCGATTTCCTTCGACATAAGGTTTGTTGTGGTTGGCTTCCACATGTCTTTCGATCATTGCATTCATGGCAGCATCATAAGCTTCACGAGAACATCCACAGCCTTCAGATTCCTTGTGTTCCAAGACGTAAACTGCGCAGTAATCTTTTTGATTCACAACATGATTCAAAGAACTCACAACGGAAAATCCAAGATGCTTCAAAGTAGCAAAATAAGAAGCAATATATCTGTTTCCACCTCCAGAACGAACAGTAACAAATGTAACGCGATCAGTCATGGCAGACATCGTGTGGAATCAATTTTGACTTATACAATTTTGTGGTTTGTGGTGAATCTTTGACCCGTGCTTTTGGTCGTTGTTAATTGGACGGTTGTTGACAGGTCGAAATTGCAAGTTTCGCCCAAAAGTTTGTCTTGACTTAACGGGTCACAGAAATAAGGAAAAGAACTCGTAATGGCGGAAGATTTGGCGCGAAATGCGGGTGAGCTTGATGCGCACTTGAAAAAAGCTCTTGGTTTCAAGATTTTGAATCAAGTTGATAAAACTGAATTTCGACATGTGGCGAGAATTGGCTCTGATGGCAAAACCAAATTGTTCTATATTCTTCCACACAATTCAAAATATGCAGTCGAGATTGTTAATCCTTACTTTGATGCAAAATGTGGGGTCATGATCAAAATCGATGGAGTCCAAGTTGGCAATTGGCAATTGCCTAAACATTGGATTGGCACCATTGAACGACCAGTTGACACCGCCAAATTATTCACATTTTTGAGAACCAAACTTGTGGCTGATGCGGAGAAGGCCTGCGAGTTGTTGAAGATCAATGGTGGTGATAAATCCAAACTATCAAGCGAAGAAAGAACTGCTTTGGAAGTCACTCCTTTGGGAAGCGGAATTAACCCTTTCAAAGATGCCAATGGACTTGTCAGTGTGACATACATTCCTCCAATTAATGCGTCTGTTATCCGTGTGCGAAATGAATTTGGATGGTTCAATGAGCACTTTGGTGTTCTCAGGTCAGACACAGTGAAAAGTGTGAAGGAGAAGTTTCTAGTTACATATCCATTCTTCACTGAGTTGCAATTTAATTTTACTCTGGACTACTGGAGAGTGGTGAAAGATACAGATGTGCTGGGTGATATTTTCCAGTCCAGAATATTGTCGTCATTTCGTGTGAGATTCGTGAAAGGAGATTCAAATGAAAAACGAGAGCTTACAACTTATTTTGTCACTTTGCATAAAGAGCTTCTTGGTAAAGAAATGGTTGTTATGGTTGAAGCAGATCGTTTGATCATTGTTTCTGACTTTTTAAAGCAGCTTGGTGAAGAGCATGGCTTTGATACATCTAATATCGTTTTGAAATGCAATGGAAAAGTTGCAAACGAATTTCGTCACATTTTGGATTATTTTGATGGAAAATCCGATGTTGTACTTGCTACCGCGATTAAAAATGGCCATGGAACTGGTCAGATATTTGTCAAGACCCTGACTGGCAAAACTCTTACTTTAGCTCTTGAAATGAAAACAACTACTATCTATGAAGTTAAGCAAGAACTAGAAGATATGACAGGAACTTCTGTTAATGAACAGCGTTTAATCTTTGCAGGTAAACAGCTTGAAGATGGTAGGACTCTTGGTGATTATAACGTTCAACGAGAGTCTACACTTCATATGGTGCTGCGCATGTGTGGTGGAGGTTGTGTCGAACCGGATGTGAGGCTTGCATCTGGAGCCACTACTTTACAAGGTGAGTACATATTAATATATTCATTTGTAGTATTTCTCAATGTGTGTATGTGTTGTTGTCCTCAGGACATTCAAGTCAACAGTTTGGTACTGCCGAGTATCTGCATCTGGATTATTCTCGCTCCGTCACCACTTCTGTTCGTTTGATGTGTGATGCGGACGAAGACTTCACCCTCGACGAGAACAAGAAGCGAGCTGATCTGGAGACGAAACCTACTGCTTTGGGCAAAAGAAAGGGTGGTTTTTTGGTAGCTGATTATAAATAAGTTTGCTTCAATGGCTTCTGTTGCTGTTGATTTTGTTTTGTAGAATAAGAAAAAATGAATGTTTTAACGACGATTTATGTATTACTCTTCATATTTTCTGAAGCGCTGCGTGCGCAAAGTTGACAGACAAGCAACAAATCAATATTAAACAGGAAGTTTGTTAATTTCAATGCCGCCATCACAATACATATCCACTAAACGTTTCATTGTTTTATATTGTTCGGCTAATACCATAATTGGTGGCGGTAACTGAACCTCAGGCAACATAGCTTTCAATCTTAAATAATTAATAATAGATGTAAACAATGGTAAGTTTACTTTCAAAACTATTCTTCCATCACAATCTATTTCACAATTGTTGCCTATTCTATACAGAAATGATTTTTGTGGTGCTTGCATTAACGTACTTCTACTAACTGATATTGTATGGCCGCCAATATTAAATGAAATAATTGAAAAACCATGTGCTTGTTTGATCAATTTAGCTTCAAATAGTACCATTTCGTTAATAATCTTTTCAATTTCATTAAGCACACTGACTATTTCTATTTCATCTTCGTCATATTTCTCATATACAGCTAATGTTACACCAGCATGTTTAGCAACGAAACGCAATTCATTAATAAAGCAATTGGATTTGAATTTTATTTCATTTTCAGTTTGTATTATCGAATGAGAAAGCTCATAAAGTTTCGCAAATGCAGCCATAGCAATATTCATGCCATCTTCCATACCAGGAAAGTTATTCATAAAAGCTTCGCTGTAAATGCTTTCAAGATATGAATCTAATTCTTTCTGTTCATATGTTTCTATTGGAGTAAAATAGCAATGTTCAAATGCAATACAGTTTTGCTTATTTGTGATCTGTTGCATTGCAATGGTTGGTTCATCACATAATATATTAGATTGATTTGTTTCAATATCATGAAATAAGTCAATTCGTGGCATTAACCAGTCAGAATCAAAATCATAAAATACTTTTCCATCACAATATTTTGGAAGTATAAAATCGTAAGTTTTAGACATCAAGATTGTAAACACGCAATTACCTATATGCTTTACATTATCTGCACTGAATTCAAGGTTCTGGCCTCCAAAATTGGCCTTCAATTTTGCAACATTTGAATATGTTTTGTAAATTCTACTATAAAGTTCATTGAAACGCTTTACAACAGCTTCACAAGATGCCGAAACATTCGAAATAGATTTTCTAATGGCACCATTGCCCTCTTTCAGTTTTTTACGTTGACAAGCTATCTCGCTAGTTGTTCCAGCGTGATCAAATTTGATTTTTTTCATATTTCAACAGTTTTTTGTTGAATTAAACAGCAATTTCGATATCTGTTGATTATCAAATCATTTACTTCAGGATCTGATGACTATACACCCAAAACTGTCTCTACAGCACATCAAAACTGCAAAATAATCGTGGCAGTGAAATTCAAACTTTATGCATACCTAATTTGCATACCGGGATCGCAGTGCTTCAATCACAGGGCATTCGACATGGAGGTTTGCGGCATGCTCTTCTTATTAAACATCAATATGAACGATGAAAAAACATGAAGTTATGTTTATGTCTTGAATATCACACGAAGGAGCGATGCATTACCATATCTGATAACGATTTGAAGGATTGCTGCTGCATACAGTTGACATTGTGACACTATTTTCAGCCACATAAACAAGGGCGAAACTAACAATAGTAACAAAATAACAGCGCAATATCACTTATTTTTATTAACAACATACCTTCCACCCTCCAACAACTCAACAATGTCATCATGCATGACTCCCTTCACTACAAAATACGCTGGATAAAAACACAATTGAATAATTTTAATGTATTGATCACACGTTTCTCTTTCTCCACAAACTTTGTTCAATAACTTGATAAACTCAACCAAACCAGCCTTAATACGCTCATACTTCACACGATTCAGTTGCGCAATCAGAACATAAAACAAACCTCCCTTAGATACATACAAGAATTCTCCTATGGTTTCTCTGTTCATTTCAGATACAGCTGCAGTTATTTTCTCAATATTTCTCGTGCATATCAAGCGATAAATCTGATCAAATTGAGCAAAACGTTTATCATGCTGAATTAAAGACATAAAATCTGAACTGAGCCGTCCTGACGGAGTAAACTTATTCCATGCTCTATGTGCCTCTGGAAGTAACATATTGAACATGCTTGGTGGTGTCTCTATCACTTGTGATTCCAAATTCCATGACTTCGTGTTGTTCTCTGATGAGATTCCCACATTGTGTTTGTCGGCGGAATCCACAACCTCGCCAAACAGCTTACTTTGAATGTTGTCCTCTTTAGAATCTGTGGTTACCGAAGCAAAGATGTCATTGCTGTTCAGGCCGTTGAGATTGTCTATGTCAGAGGTCATTTTTATGTCAATTTATTGTTCTATTGCCGAATTAAAAACAAATTTCAGTATTTATTGCACACATATACCATTTGCTTCGGAATCCAATGAGTGTGCATCAATCAATCTCTACAACACGACAAAGCTGTTCTTTTTTTTTGTTTTGCTGTTTTCTTCACGGGCCTGTGGTCGTTCTGGATTACCCGATATCCGTTGATCAGCAGGGCACAAAAATAAAACTGGCGAAAGGTTGACATTGGCTGGCATGTTTGTTCAGGAATTTGAAGATCCAAACAAGAAATCAAGCTCAGCTTCTGAAAGGATGGAAAATTTGAAGAATTCAATTGTCAAACTATTAAAATCACTGGAAAATAAAGAACTTGGCTTACATTCCGTGTACAAGACATTTCCAGCACAGTGGGATCCGAAGCTTGGAATTCACGTGACTTGAAGTCGCGGC
>JADMIO010784961.1_pt1 | contig 100829 bp, 63 predicted proteins | sample 8958161 | NCBI WGS metagenome assembly JADMIO01 (sample SAMN16585339, study PRJNA669376) | soil metagenome | isolation source: Crop rotation soil | place: USA: Cullars Rotation, Alabama | collected 2011 | reverse complement strand
GCCGCGACTTCAAGTCACGTGAATTCCAAGCTTCGGATCCCACTGTGCTGGAAAGTTGGGCAGAACGTGGCGATCAGCGCCGCGATCGCGGAATCGCTGCCCACCCGCAGTCGCATGATCGCGAATCCATATCGCGATCGGGTTTTCTTTCGCGACGACCGGATCGTGCGCGATCGAGAGCTGATTTTCGTCGGCCGCCTCGTGAGCGATAAAGGCGCCGATCTGCTGATCAAAGCATTGGCCTGCTTCGGTGACGATTTTGCGCCGCGATTGACCATCGTAGGCGGTGGTCCCGAGGAAACGAAGTTGCGGGCGCTTGTCGCGGAATTGGGTGTGGGCGCGCGCGTGGAATTTGCCGGTCCCGTGACCGGTTCGAAGCTCGCGGCGATGCTCAATCGGCATCGGGTCCTCGCGATTCCGTCTCGCTGGCGCGAGCCATTCGGGATTGTGGCGCTGGAAGGCCTGGCTTGCGGTTGCGAAGTGGTCGCAGCGCGAAGCGGCGGTCTGGTCGACGCCGTAGGCCCGACCGGACGATTGTTTACTCCGGGCGACGTCGAGGATTTGGCGGCCGAATTGCGCGAAGCGTTGCTGGCTGCACGAGCGGGCCCGCGGACCGATATCCGGTTACAGGAGCACTTGGCCGCACACACGGTTGAGCGCATCGCTAATCAATACTTGGCGCTCTTCTCGAGCGCCGTGCGAGAGCATGCTTCCAATTGACGAACCGCGGGCGGTGCCGGAAGTCGCAACATCGCTTCCCGACGGTGCTGACCAACCGGAGTGGATCGATTGGTTGCGTGGTGTCGCTGCAGTCGGCGTCGCGCTCTTTCATGCGCGCGTTCCGCTTTGGGTGGGCTGGCGCGAGATTGCGTATCATGGAGCAAACTATTCCGCGTTCGATCGGTTTTGCGCCGGGCTGTCATTCTCGACGCCGTTCTTGGGTTCGTTGGTGATGTTGTTTTTCGTCATCAGCGGTTTTTGTGTCCATCGCCCCGTGGTATCGGACGGCGCTCCGTTCGATGTGGGGCGCTTCTACCTGCGGCGTTTCTGGCGCATCTATCCGCCTTACGCCGCGGCGGCATTGCTCAGCTTCGCCCTGGGATCGATCTGGGTTTTTGCGCCCTCCGGTGCGCCGCACCTGCTTGCCACCCTGTTGATGGCGCAGAATTACACGGAAGGAGTTGGGACGCCGGTGCTCGCGGCCCAGCCCTCGGTGAATCCGGCGCTTTGGTCGCTTCCGGTCGAGATGGAGTTGTACCTCATGTACCCCTTGTTTCGCGCGTCAGTTCGGAGGTGGGGCTGGGCACCGATCATGGGTGTCGTGGGCTTGGTCTCGGGTCTTGCTGCACTGGCCGTCCACCGCGGCGCCTACGTCCTAGAGGGCAATTTCGCGCTGCATTGGATCGTTTGGTGCGCCGGTGCCTGGTTGCGCGAACGTTACGTTTCCCGGCAACTTGGGAATGTGCCTCTGGTCGCTAGCGTGGCGGCTTGGATCGTGCTCGCTCTCGGTGGGTGGCTCACACTCGTTTCGATCGGGGGTGTGCGAAGCATCTTTTGGGGACTGTTCTACGCATGGTTGCTCTGGATATGCCTCGTGCATGGGCATTCGTTCATCTCGCGAGGCCGCGGGATGACACGGCTAGGCGGATCGCTCGGACGCTGGTCGTATTCGATCTACCTTTTGCACTTTCCCGTTCTTTTCGCGCTGGGTGCGGCCTGGGTTGCTTGGCGCGGGCACAAGCCAAGCAATTTCCTGATCCCGGTCCTTGGTTGCGTCTTTTGTATTCCGTGCGCGGCTCTTTTTTCGCGCTGGATCGAGCAGCCGGCGCACCGGGTGGCCCGGCGCTTCGGCCCCGCGACATCGGTCTCCGTCCGAAACCAAGGCTGAACGGTTGAAAACGGTTTTGCCCAATCTCGTCCTCGCGCATCCGAGCGGAAACCAATTCTTCCGCCATTTGGCGCTGGCCTTGCGGGATGAGCGGATGCTGGCGCATTTGTGCACGGCGTTGGATTGGCGCGGAGGTGCATGGGAACGATTTTTGCCGCGGGGCGTGCAAGCCGAACTGAGCCGCCGGCGTTTCTCAGCCGACCTGGGCGTACGCGTGATGCAACATCCGTGGCGTGAGCTCTCGCGTTTGGCGGCAGGCCGTCTTGGGTTGGACGCGCTTGTTCGCCATGAACGGGGATGGCTTTCCGTCGATGCGGTATATCGCGATTTCGACGCCTGGGTGGCAGCGAAGCTGCCTGAGTTTGAGGGGGCGAACGCTGTGTACGCCTATGAGGACGCCGCGGAGTCGACCTTTGCCGCAGCGACTCGGTTGGGCTGGCGAAAAATCTACGATTTGCCGATCGCTTATTGGTCGATGAGTCGCCGGCTCCTCGAAGAAGAGGCCCAGCGCTGGCCTGAGTGGGAACCGACTTTGCTGGGAAATCGCGATTCCGTGGCGAAGCTCGAGCGGAAAACCAGGGAGTTCGAAGCCGCTGATGTTGTTGTGTGCCCGAGCCGGTTCGTGGCGGACTCGCTTCCAACCGGTCGTTCCACCAAGCGGGTGGTGATCGCTCCATTCGGTTCGCCAGCTTCCGCTTCGCCCCCACGTTCAGAGCCCGCCGTGAATCGTCCGCTGCGGATTTTATTTGTCGGATCGATGACGCAACGGAAAGGACTGGCCGATTTGTTCGCCGCCATGCGGCTGCTTCGCCGCGACGATGTTGAGCTCGCCGTGCTTGGGTCGCCGGTGGCTAGCTCCGACTTTTATCGTCAGCAGTTCAGAGCGTTTCATTATGTCCCCCCTCGTCCGCATGCCGAAGTCCTCACGTTCATGCGGACCTGCGATGTGCTTTGCCTGCCTTCGATCGTCGAAGGTCGCGCGCTGGTGGTACAGGAGGCGATGAGTGCCGGCTTGCCGGCGATCGTGACCGCAAATACGGGAACGGACGATGTGATCGAGGAAGGGCGTAGCGGGTTTATCGTGCCGATTCGTTCGCCGGAATCCCTTGCTGCGAAAATCGCATGGTTTGCGGATAATCGACCGGTGCTGCCAGAGATGGCGCGCGACGCACAAGCGGCCGCGGCGCGATTTACGTGGGGCGCATACGCCCAGACGATCGTCGATGCTTTGAGCTATAGCCAGGACCCCTCGTCTCAAAATGCCTTCGTCTAGTCCGGTCAAGATTACGCTGTGGCTCTATTTTTGGCTCCTTCTTTTGGAAGGCGTGTTCCGAAAATGGATTCTTCCCGATTGGAGCAATGCGTTTTTCATCATTCGCGATCCGCTCGTCGTGGTGATTTATCTGCTAGCTTGGCGCGCTCGATTGTTTCCCTCTCGGCCGGCGATGATCGCGATCTGGCTTCTAGCGACGGCGTCGCTCGCCTTCGCTCTGACTGGCGACTCGCCGTTTGTCGTTACCCTGTTCGGGTTGCGGACCGACTATCTACATCTGCCGCTGGTGTTCGTCATGACGGCAGCGTTGGATCGCGACGACGTCATTCGGTTTGGCAAATGGTTCATGCTTTGTTCGGTGCCGATCGTGGTACTGATGGTGGCTCAATTTAATGCGGAACCGGAGGCGCGCTTGAATGTGGGCGTCGGCGGGGTGGAACTCGGGCAATTACGCGGCGCAATGGGCAAAATCCGGCCGGCCGGTCCATTTAGTTTTATTAGCGGCGTCGTCAGTTATTTTACACTCGTGGCGTCGTTCGTCATTCACGGATGGGTGGTGCGAGGAAGCTACTCGCGTTTGCTCGTCATGCTCGCGTCTGCGGCGGTGGTATTGGCGATACCGATTTCGATCAGTCGCTCGCTTTTTTTCATGATCCTCGTGGTGGTGCTCTTCGGTGTGACCGCGGCACTGCGGGACATACGGCGAATTCCGACATATGTGGGACCGCTGGTAGCCATTATGTCGGTGGGAATTCTCGCCGCGGATACCGTGTATGTGCAGGCATTCCTCATGCGCTGGCACGAGGCTGTTACGGCCGGCGGTGGCGATTTCTACGACAATGTACTGGGGAGAATTCTAAATGAATTCACCCAGCCGTTCGAGTTGGCGGCCGATGCCCCGCTTTTCGGACATGGGATCGGCGTCGGAACCATCGCCGGAGCGCGCATGATTACCGGCGAAAACAGTTTTTTGCTCGCCGAGTCCGAGCTGGCGCGAAACGTGTTGGAGCTAGGTCCTCTCCTCGGATTCGCGTTTATTGGTTGGCGAGCGTGGCTTGCGGGGTCGATCGTGTGGAAAAGCTGGCGCGTTCATCTTTCGACCGGAGAGCCTCTCGGGTGGCTGTTGGCGGGCGCTAGTTTTCTCTCGGTGTTGAACGGACAGTGGGGGCCTTCAACGCAGCTGGGCTTTGCCGTATTCGGAGCGGGACTAGCACTGGCCGCTCTCAACGATCCGAACGCAGTCGCAGAAACGGACGTGGCGTTCGAGTGAACGGTCTATGATTTCGACGTGCTCACTGCCAATAACAAGCGCCGCTCGACGAACCATCCCTTTAATCCTCCTGGCGTAAGAAGGTCGCGGAGTGCACGTGGCCAGCTCACGCGATATCGACGAAGCTTGGCTCCGCGGTTTGCGAAGAACAATTCGAGGTCGTGAAGCGAGACGAGATGCACGGCATCGCGATCGCGGGAATACGGCAGATAGAAAGCAGAGGCATCGTTGAGCAGCAGAAAGGCCGGACGTCGCATCAGGCGGGCTCTTATCCGTCGCACGAGAATGGCGAACGATAACCCAACCCAGCCAAAAAAACTCAGATGATCGCAGGCGGGCGGGAGATAAAAGGGAAAGTCGTAACGGGGACAGACGATATGAATACTCCCGCCCGGCGCGAGGCAGCGCCACAGCGCCGCGAGCGATGCGCTGGGATCGGTCATGTGTTCGAGGACAAAGGAACTGACGATGACGTCGAACTCGCCGCGAATCTCTGGCACGGGGCCGAAAACCACGGAGTCCGCTTGGGACGCTAGCCACTCGGAGTTCGCTGAAAATACGTCATGAAGGGTGAGAACGACTTTGCCGCGCAGCGCGTGACGCCGAAGAAATTCAGCGATGCCGGTGTAGCCCGCACCAAACTCGAGCAAGCGGCAGGTTCCCCGCCGAACTACAATCTCGTGAATCGCGGTCAGGAGAGTGCCCCAAAAATAGCTGTTGTCGCTGGGGTTGCCCATCGAGGCGGTCGAGTAGACGCGGACATGCAGCGCATTGAGTCGTCGGCGCAGTTCACCGATCTCGTCGGCCCCCTCAAATGTCAGGTCCATGAGGGACGAAGTGGAATGAGCCGAACAAGGGTGGCATTGAGCGGCGGATTTTTCGCGGGAGCCACGGGATGTCAAATAGGGCTCTGAACCTCGGACATTAATGGAGCGATCGTCGAAATCGGTGCTCTTGCTGACAAACTACGCTCTGGATCGGCAGGAGAGCATGCTGCGCTTTGGCGTGTTGCTCCAACAACAGTTGAAGCTTCGCGGTTTTGCAGTCGGCACGATTTCCCCGACCGAAAGCGTGCTCACCCGAGTCGTTCGCCGCACTTCCACACGGAAGGCCATGAAATGGCTGGGATATGTCGATAAATACATTCTGTTTCCGATTCAGCTTTCACGTCGCGTGGGAGCACTCGAGCGAGTGCGGGGATCTTTGATCCACGTAGTCGATCATTCCAACGCGGTCTATATTCCGACGCGATCGGCGTTTCCTTGGCTAATTACGTGCCACGACCTCCTCGCCGTACGCGGGGCGCGCGGCGAGGATACGGACTGCCCCGCCTCTGCCTTGGGTCGCAAACTCCAGGATGCGATCGTGCGCGGATTGAGCCTGGCCTCGGCAATTTCGTGCGATTCTACGAGCACGCTGGAGGACGTCGATCGATTGATTCCACGGGGTCCCGCCCAGCTTCGACGCGTGATACATTTGGGATTAAATCATCCGTATCGGCAGATCGAAGGCGCGGAAGCACGGGCGAGATTGCAGGCCATCACGTCCGCCCCCTGGTCCGGGCCGTTTGTCGTGCATGTGGGTTCGAATCTCGCGCGCAAGAACAAGCTCGGAGTGCTGCGCGTGTTCGAAAAAATAAGCGCGCGCTGGCCGGGTAACTTGGTTTTTTGCGGTGCGCCACTTTCGCCGGAGCTGCGAGGACAAATCGCCTCGCGGGGATTGGCGGGGCGGGTCTTTTCGGTTCCGCATCCAAGTAATGCGGAGTTGGAGGCGATTTATAGCGTCGCTCATGCGCTACTTTATCCGTCGACCTGCGAAGGTTTCGGCTGGCCTATCATCGAGGCTCAAGCGTGTGGCTGCCCCGTCGTATGTAGCGATCGAACCTCTTTGCCGGAAATCGGGGGGGCGGCGGCGATCGTGCACAAGTTGGAAGACGAAAACGGCATGGCGGAATCGTTGTTGCGGCTCGCCGAGCCGGAGTTTCGAATTCGCACGATCCGCCTCGGGCTCGCGAATCTCGAGCGCTTCGCGACGGTGCGCATGGTTGACGCCTATGCCGCACTGTACGAAGAGGTACTCGCCCAATAGGCGTGATGAAAATCTTGTTCCGCGCGTGTATCGTCCTCTTGCCTTGGATTGTACGACGGCACGTTCTGCGCCTCGTCTACGGCTACGAAATCCACCCTACGGCGCGAATCGGGTGGTCGTGGGTCTTTCCCGCGCAGCTTGTATTGGGCGAGGACGCGCGCATCGGGCATCTCAATGTGGTCATTCATCTCGATCGCATGGAGCTCGGAGCCCACGCGACAATCGACCGGGGCAATTGGATCACGGGCTTCCCGTCCGCAGATCGGCGACACTTCTCGCATCGCACGGACCGCAAGCCGGAGTTGATCCTGGGAGAGCATACCGCCGTCACGAAGCATCATCACCTCGATTGTACTGATCGCATCCAAGTCGGCGCCTTCACGACAATCGCCGGCTATGGGTCGCAATTGCTGACGCATTCCATCGATTTGGAGCGTAATCGGCAAGAAGCGGCGCCGATCGTAATCGGGGAGTATTGTTTCGTTGGCACGGCAGTGGTGATCCTCGGTGGCGCGGTGCTGCCGCCGCGATCGGTATTGGGCGCGAAAGCGCTCCTGAACAAACCGCACACGCAACCCGGGCAGCTTTTCGCTGGCGTGCCTGCCGAACCAGTGCGGGCAATGCCGCCGGACGCCGAATATTTCCGGCGCCGAACGGGCTTTGTCGCGTAACACATGCGCGTCCTGCATGTCGTGCGCAGCCTGCGCGCCGAAACAGGTGGCATCGCCGAGGCGGTCCGCAACCTGGCCGCGGCCCAACGTGCGCACGGTGATACGGCCAGGATTGTGTCGCTCGATCCAGCGGACGCGAGTCACGCTGGTATCGTGGCGATCGGGCGTTCGTCACACGGTTACGGACGGGCTCCCGAATTTGTATCTTGGCTGCGAGGCCACCGTGCCGAATTCGACGTGGTGGTTGTGCACGGACTTTGGCAGTACCAAGCTTACGGGACCTGGCGTGCGCTGCGCGGGACCCGCCAACCCTATGTCGTGTTCCCCCACGGCATGCTCGATGTGTGGTTCAAGCGGGCGCATCCGTTCAAGCACCTCAAGAAATGGCTGTATTGGCCCTGGGCGGACTATCGCGTTCTCCGCGACGCGGCGGCAGTATTGTATACCGCGGATGACGAGCGGCGCCGCGCGCGGCAAAGTTTTTGGCTTTATCGCGCCCACGAGCGCACGGTTCCGATTGGCATCGAATCGCCCTCGATGGACCTGCGTCGCTGCGAGCTCGCATTTCGCGCCTCTTGCCCGCCGTTGGGCCAGTCACCCTACCTGCTCTTTCTCGGTCGGATCCATCCGAAGAAAGGCGTCGACCTCCTGTTGCGTGGTTACGCCGCCACGTACGCTCAGGAGACAAACCGTCCACTGCTGGTGGTGGCCGGCCCCTGCGATTCGTCCGGCTATAAACACGAGCTAGGTCAACTCGTGCGGGCATTGGCGATCGACGCCTCGGTCGTGTGGCTGCCGATGCTCAGCGGGGAACTCAAATGGGGGGCCATCGCGGGCTGCGAAGCGTTCGCCCTTTTTTCGCACCAGGAAAATTTTGGCATCGCCGTCGTCGAGGCATTGGCGTCCGCCCGGCCGGTGTTGCTCAGCGATCAAGTGGCGATCGCGACTGATATTGAGCGCCGAGGCGCCGCCCTCGTGGCTTCGAACGATGCTGAAGGTGCGGCGTCCGCGGTTTCGCGGTGGCGCATGACACCGTCGCCGGCGCGCCGACAAATGAGCGAGGCGGCTCGCAACGTGTTCCTCCAGCACTACGAGATTGGCAGAGCGGCCGAAGCCCTCAGCGCGGTCATCGACGACGTCCGCTCGATGAAATGAGAATCGCGATCGTACAAGGGGCATTCTTGCCGGTGCCGCCGAAACGCGGCGGCGCGGTGGAAAAGATGTGGCACAAGCTTGGCGAAGCCTTTGCGGCTCGCGGCCATGCCGTGACGCATCTTTCCCGCCGTTGCGACGATCTGTTGGCGAATGAACTCTGTGCCGGCGTGCAGCACATTCGGGTGCGCGGTTACGAACGTCCACGCTCGCAACTCGTCAATCAGGTCCGCGATTTCCTTTATACGGTTCGGGTGCGTCGTCACGTGCCGCCCGCCGACATCGTGGTCACCAATACATTTTGGGCGCCGCTGCTTTTAGCGGAGCGCTGCGGCCGAATCTACGTGGACGTGCAGCGAATGCCACGCGGCCAGATGCGGTTCTACCGTCGCGCCGCGCGTTTGCGGGCCAATTCTTCGACCGTGGCGAACGCTATCGCCGCCGAAGCGCGCGCGCTCGCGAATCGGATTAAGATTATTCCGAATCCGCTGCCTTTCGCGGTCGATGCGGCGCCGGCATTGAACAGTAAAACCAAGACCGTTTTGTTTGCCGGTCGGCTGCATCCGGAAAAGGGGATTGAATTATTACTCCAGGCCTGGACCCGTCGCCGACCCGAGAGCGTGTTGCAAGGTTGGACGCTTGAACTGCTCGGGCCTACGAGTGTCGCGGAAGGCGGCGGCGGTGAACTTTGGGCTCGGTCGCTGCGCGAACGATTTCCGGCGCCCGATATTCAATGGCGCCCGCCGATTTACGAAGAACGGGAACTCAATCGTTCGTACGAGCAAGCGAGCGTGTTCGTCTATCCGTCCCTGGCCGAAAAGGGCGAAACGTTCGGCCTCGCGGTGCTCGAGGCGATGGCGTGGGGTGCCGTGCCGGTCGTGTCGGACCTGAGCTGCTTCCAGGATTTTATCGTGCCGAAACGCAATGGATTCGTTTTCAACCATCGCGGCTCCGACCCCGCCGATGCTCTCATTCAAACGCTGGAACGAGCGGCGCAACCCGCGTGGCGCGACCTGGCCGACGCTGCGCTCGGCGTTCGTCAGACGCACGCATTGGGTACCATTGCTGAACGATTCCTTCAAGATTTCGCCGAGTTGGGATGAGCATGGCTCGTCGTGTTGCCGGGATTGTCTTGGCGGTTGTCGTTCTCGCGACCGCCGCCGCCTTTGCCGTGCGGTTGTGGTTCGTCATTGCATCGGGGCCGTTTGCGGCGACGACGGGTTTCGAGGAGTTCTGTCTCTACAATATTTGGAAGGTGGCGCATGGGCTTCCGCTCTATGAGTGGCCGCAGAAACCTCCTTTCCTCCTCACTTCGTATAATGTGGGATTCTATACGATATACGGCTCATGGACGCGATTCCTTGGGGCGGTCGACGGACGGCTGGTCCTCAGCACGCGCTTGCTCACGACATTCATCGCGGTGTTGGCGTGCGGTCTTCAGGTCAATCTGGTCCGCCGTATCACTGGCGACCGTCATTGGTCACGACGGGACGCGGTGGCCTTGGGTTTTCTGTTTTGGTTCGGCGTCGCTTGCAGCCCGTGGACGACGGTAACCGCTCGGCCCGACGTAGGCGCGGTTGCATTCGCCTTGGGCGGTTTGATCTTCGCGATTCGAGCCCGGGAGCGGCAAGGCTGGGTGGAGTGGGCGATCGCGTCCGTGCTGTTTTTCGGGGCTTGGAGTTTCAAGCAGTCGGTCGTGTGGATTTTCGCCGGCACGATTCTATACGCCGCGTGCACCCGCGTAAAATGGGCCCACCTTTTGGTCCTCATCGCACCGTTCGCCCTTCTCAGCGCCAGTGTCATTTGGGCCGAAGGGGAAGCCTACCGCTACAATGTCTTCGTGGTCCCCGGCATCTATCGCTGGTTTCCACGCCAAAGCCTTATCCTCCTCGGCAAGCTCGTTCTGCTTAGCCCCTTTTTCTGGATCTTTGGAATCGCCGCACTGATCCGTTCGTTCCGGCGTATCGGCCACGGCGCCGAGCCGTTCAACGACGTAATTGAATCGCGGCACCACATGTTGTCGATCGTGGCGCTTCCTCCGCTCGCCTGCGGAGTTGTCCAGCTCGCGCTTCATGGATCCGGCGGGAACAATATTCTCGAAGGCGCGGTGCTGCTCGCTGTGCTCGCGAGTGCGCGCTGGCTCGAATGGCTTTCGGACGAACATAATGGCATGCGACTCCGCGTGGGCGCGGTCATGCTCATGGCGATTCTGCCTTATTCGGTGATCCATCTCGTGCAGGCGGCACGTGGAATTTCGAACACCGAGATTCATGGCGTGAGTATCGGCAATGCGACGAAGCTCAACGCCGCGCAGCTGGCGCAACGCCAAAAGTTCGCGGCCTGGATGCAAACGCTGCCGAAACCGATTTGGATCCACGATGCGATGCTGCAGATGCCGTGGTTCGCGACGGATAATCAATATCCCACGTATCCCCACGATCACGAATTCATTGGCGATGCCTGGGCGAAGCAGATTATCGAGGAAGGCGGGTTCCCCGGATTGATCCGGCAACGACGCTTCGCGGCGCTTCTGCTGCGGCCAGGCTTGGATGCCGGTCTCATGGCCGTTGCACGCAACGCCGGCTACCGCGTCACAGCGGTTCCGGCGGAGTTTTCGCCCCTCGCCAGCGAGTATGGTTTAGAGCTCCCCGGGCCGATGCTCTTCGTCCGCACGCCCGAGTGAATGATGCGGCGGATTCGTCGATCCGCCGTAGATCGAATCGAGATCGGCGGCTAATTAGCGCGCGATGTGGGCGCCGGCGTGGTCGTAGCGACGACCGAGATCGCGGCGCCCGTCGAATTTCCTCCGGCGCCAGGGGCCGCAGGTGTGTTCGGAGGGGTTGCGGGGGCGGGAGTAGGCACTACCGTCGACGGCGCGAACCACGGAATCTTTTCGAGCCGTTGCTTCGCCTCGGATTCGAGCGATCCGACCACGGCGCCGAAGTGATTCTTGAGGTCCGCTTCGATCTGCGCATAGGCCTGCTGCGCGACTTGATCGCCGTGCGCGGCGCGGATTTTCAGCTGTTGGATTGCGCCAAGCGCGCTGTCGGCAATGGCCGAGAGCCGATGATGGCGAACGACGACGGCCCAGACAATGGCAGCGATCGCAAGCCCCACCACCAAGAACACCATCCAGGGCTGCACGAGCGAAACGAGATAGGCGGCGAGAAAAAATGCACCGGAAGCCAGGGCGAGATGCAGTCCGATCGGTGGATAAAACCGAAACGCCACGGCCGCGGCCACCCCCGTCAGAACGCCCGCGATCGAAAGGTAGAACACCAGCTTTTTCTTCAGCGCCTGATCGTTCGCCAGTCGTTGGTTCTCCGCTTCCAGCTTTTGCGCTAACGTCGTTTGCGCCTGATTACGCGCATCCTCGGAGGTCTGCAGATTCGTCTGCATCTGATTCCGTTGATTCTCCAGCGTCGTCAGCTTCGACTCCGACGCGGCGCGAGTCTGCTGCTCTTGCCCAAGCTGGTTTTGCAAATCCGCCGCCGTTTTGAGCTGCGCGTCGTACATCGCCTGCGCTTGAGCGAGACTCGCCTTGGTGCCCGTGAGCTCGAGCTTCAGCGCTGTCTGCGCGTTCTGCATGCCCTGCGCGTCGCTGCCGCCAAGGTTCGCCGCCGCAATCTGCAGCGACTCGGTCACGGTTTCAGTATACGCATTTTTCTGCGGATTCTGCTGGTTCGCCTGGGACGCCGCGTAAACCGCGTCGGCTGCTTGCTGGCGCTGTTGCTGCAGCGTGGCGATCGTCTGCTTGTAGTCACTATCGATCGACGACTGTACGGTCTCGATCTTCGAGCTGGAGCCCTGAATGCCCGCTTCGAGCGCCCCGATGCGCTGCGTCAACGAGCTGATTTCATGATTTTGCGGCGCGACCGACAGCCCTGACTGACAGCCGGTGAATACGGCGGTAGCCAAGCCGGTAAGAAGACATATACGGGCGAATTTATGGAGCATGGACGGGGTATAGTAGCTGGATAAGACGACCGTGGAGTAACGATCATCATTCAGCTTACTAAGGAGGAAAATCGAACCGCCGTCGAGCAGCCGCGCGTATTTCTATTTGTCGCTACTGAGGTCCTGGAGTTGCGCAAAGGTATCGCGAGCGAGCACCGGATTCGCCTCGGTCTTGTCCAGCACCGCTTGTTCGCTGACTTCGCCGTCGGTCCAGACGGTGACCGCATGCGCCGCCAACACCCCCGCCACCGGCCAGTAATTCCGATACTCCGTGATCGTTTCCCGGCCGCTCTTCGTGCCGGCAGGTTTCGGATCGACGCGCGAGACGATCAGGTACGTCTCGGAATCGAGCAGGAGGAAAAACGCCTGGGACAAGCGCCGGGTTACGAGCAGACGGACCATGGCTCGATCGTCGACCGTCGTCGTGCCCGCGAACTCGATGGTGTCGCCGCGCCGATTCGCGACGAGCAGCGCGTCGTCGAAATCCGCGCCCGCAATAAACGCGTCCGCCGCTGCATGGCCCATTTGGCGAACTTTGGCGGGCTGGACGCGCGTATCGCGCTCCCACGGCGGGTGCGTTCCATCATATGCCTGCACCAACTCGCCGTTCGGATAAGTATATTGCATCCGCAGTCGATTCGGGCGCGCCGCGATAATCGTGAAGGGCAGGCGCTGTCCGCCGGACACCACGGTGCCCGTCGCTTTGAACGCTTTGAGCTCGTCGATTCGCTCCTGCCCTCCAAGCGCCGCAATATGGATGCGGACGATTTCCGCCACGTCCGGCACCTCGGCGCGGACGACGATCCCGAACCATGAAGCGGCCAACGCGGCCCAAAAGAATCGCCCGCCGACGGCTTTCATCCGTTTGAGCGGCGACGTTTCTGAAAGACGACGGCCTCGTGCTCCGTGTCGGCCAGCCGTCGATTGTCCGGCCCGAAACGTGGAAAAAACTCTTTGGGCTGCGGCAACGTGAGCACGCAGCTAAACTCACGCGCCGCAGGCGTGTCGGCAAAGCGAAACATCGCGTGTCGGATGACAAGATAGCCGCCCGGGACAACGCACGCGGCGAGCTCGGCGGCAGCCTGCGCAAAATCCGAGAATCGCAGATGCGGCTCGCACGTCGCGATATTGCGATCGCGCTTGAGCTGCCAGCGCACGAATACCGCCATGCACAAGACCGCGTGGTAGCTTTCGGCGGGTTCGTTGGCGGCGGACGAACCGATTGCGAAGGCGAGTGTGTCATCTCCGCCGTTGCGGGCCAGCTGGCGACGACATGCGGCGATATTGGCCGGGTTGATGTCGATGCCTTTGATGTAGGCTGTCGGAAAATAGGAGCGCAGCGAAAATACCTCATCGCCGGTCGCGCAGCCGAAAGACAGCAATCGCGGGTTCGCGACGTCAGCGAGTTTCTGTCGCAACAGGTCGAAGATGGCGGGGTAGCGGTCGGGCAGGGTGACCGAACGGTGTTGGTACAGATTCGTCGGGCGTCGCCACAACAGAAGATGGTCCCGGCGAAACACCGGATCGGCGGCAAAGTGCCAGCCAAAGCGGGCGGCGCGGTACAACCTAAACGGTCTCAGCGCGGCTTTGATGCATTCCAACACGCCGCGAGCGTGCGCCCCGCTCCTCAATTTTACAGGACAAAACGCGGAGCCTGAGCAGAGACGGGAGACAGCAAGGGCTCGCTCGCGTCAGAGAAACGGCTGCCACTGGGTGCCATGTTTGGGTGCCGTGAAGTGGTGAATCGGTCGTGCTATTTTTTCTATCACGGCCACGAAGGGGTAAAAGTGGACCGCATGGATGGCTTGCTGGCAGTTCGATAGATTTGAGGCGGCACCCGGCTGCCCACTCGGCATGTCCGCTGGAATGGTCAGATGCAGGGTGCCGGCAAGCCCCTGGAGAAATGATGCAAAAGGGTGAGGAGTGCCGTGAATGTCTTCACAAAGATAAACCCCTCCCGGCTGCAAATGCGGCAACATCTCCTCGAATGTCACCCTTTGCTGCTCGGGGAGGTGGCCACCATCGTCGATCAGGATATCGATACGCGGGACCGCCTTTTTCACGTCGCGCCAAAACCCGCGGTCCGCCTGGTCGCCGATGAAGACTTTCGTGCGATCGCCTTCGTAAGCTTTACAGGCCGGTTCGATGTCCACGCCATAGACATGGCATTCGGCGCCAAAGTAGTCCTTCCACATCGCCAGGCTACCGCCGCTGTAAATGCCTACCTCCATAATGTGAACTTCGCGGCCTACGAATCTCTGGAAATAGCGCTGATAAATATCGAAATAATGCGTCCACTTCCAGATACCCGGACCGTTCTGGTGGGCGTTGAAATAGGTCAAAAGAGAATTGGCGGTGAGGTTGGATTCTCCGCCGCTTTGACGACCGACGGAAAAGTCGGTGTCGCCGCTAAATTCGACGCCTCGGGCGACGGACGGCAGCTGATTGAGTAACTGGGCCGTCCGGCCGGGATTCGTAACTGCCGCCCGTAAAAATTGGGCTATTCCGGTCAGGGCTCGGCGCGTTCGCGACATGAAAACCGTGAACGTTAACGGCGATGCCTATCCGGTCACGGCTTTTATTCTGGGACTATCTAAATTAACGTTTTCACGGCTATGCTGTGCTTCCCTTCCGTGCGTTCGTGTCGTCCTGCCTGCTATAGTACCACGCCGCAATTGCGTACTTCCGCAGTCATTCACCTAACTGCGGCCATGGCGCGGCTTGCCCGCCGCGATTGTCGACTTGGAGCCAATCGTGGGCCCGGACGAGCGCGGCCATGAGATCGTCGCTCCGCACCGGCTTCGAAAGATAGTCCTGCATGCCGACTTCAAGGCAGGCGTAATAATCTTCTTTTCGCGCGTTAGCGGTCAGCGCGAGGATGTAAGGCGCGGTGTTGAGCGGTACGACCGCCCGCAGTCGCCGCGTGGCTTCGAGCCCATCCATCTCCGGCATTTGGATATCCATTAGCACGAGATGCCATGGCGCCCGCGCCAACGCGGCCAGGACCTCGCAGCCATTGTTCACCGCCGTCGCTTGGTATCCGAGCCGTTGTAAGGTCGTGAGCAAAACCTTTCGGTTCACGACGTTGTCCTCTGCGATCAGAATCCGCAAAGGACGCCGCTGCGCAAATGTCGGATCGAAGGGGGACGCCGGTTGGACGCGTGGCGCCGGGGCCGCTCCGCCACCCAGTGCGCTCACGACGAGCGAGTACAGCTCGCTCGGTTTCACGGGTTTCGCGGTGCGCGCCACGACGGGGCCGCTCAAAGCCGGGCCCGCATCGCCGTGCGACGTGAGGACGATGATCGGCGGCACTTTGATGTTAGGCATCGCGCACAATGCCGCCGCCACTTGGTTGCCGTCCATCTGCGGCATTTGCACATCGAGCACGATCAGTTCGAAGGTTCGTCCTTGGCTGAAAAACGCGAGCGCCGTCGGGCCGTCCGCGACGCATTCCACCGTCATGCCCCAATGGGAAAGCTGACGTTGGAGAATATGGCGATTGACCGCGTTGTCGTCGATGACGAGCACGCGCGCACCGCGAAGGTCCACCGGCGTGGGGGTTGCGGCCGCGGCAGGCGACGCTTCGTGTTTTCCCGCCCCAATTGAAAACGTGAACCGCGAACCGCGGCCGAGTTCGGTCGTCACCGTGATTTCGCCGCCCATCAACTCGACCAAGCGTGAGCTGATGGCCAGTCCCAACCCCGTGCCGCCAAAGCGCCGTGTCGTCGAGGCGTCGACTTGCGAAAACGACTTGAAGAGCCGGTTCATTCTCTCGGCGGGAATGCCGATGCCGCTGTCCTCGACCGTAAACGTCAGGCGGTGGCCGCCGGCTTCGGCGACCGACGAGATCGAAACCGTCACGCCGCCCTGCTCCGTGAACTTGACGGCATTCCCCACCAGATTGACGAGCACCTGCCGCAGACGGGTGCTGTCGCCGGCGACCATCGAAGGCAAATCGGTGCCGCAAAACATCCCCAGCTCGATCCGTTTTTCCGCGCAGCGCGCCGCGAACATATCGAGCACCTGCTCGACACAGACGCGCAGGTCGAAGGGATGCCGATCGAGCTCGAGATTGCCGCTTTCGATTTTCGAGAAATCGAGGACGTCGTTGAGAATATCGAGCAGAGCGTCGCCGCTGTTGCGGATGATTTCGACGTGTTCGCGCTGTTCGGGAGAGAGCGACAGATCGAGCAACAAGCTGCTCATGCCAATGATCGCGTTCATCGGCGTGCGGATCTCGTGGCTCATGTTGGCCAGGAACTCGCTTTTCGCGCGATTCGCCGACTCCGCCGCGTCTTTCGCGGCGCTCATGGCTTGTTCCGCCGCCTTTCGCTGCCGGATCAGGTCGTCGAGCACGCGCGTCAGCGCCAACAGATCGTCGACGGGTTCGGGCTCGCCGATGACATCGGCCCCGAGCGCCCGGATCGACGCGCGCAGCTTTTCGAGCACGGCCAGACGATTTTGATTTTCGGCGAGAATGCGTTCGTTGGCTCCGGCGATTTCCTCGGAGCTCAGCAGCATCGCGCGTTCGGTCAGCCGGCGGTCGTTATCGAATTGTTCGTACGCGGCCTCGATCGCCCGCAGCAAGTGCTCCCACTCCGCGGGGATGGCGGGATTCGGGCCGAGATATTTGCGAACCTGCCGCTCCAGCAAACGGTGGCGAAACATCCTATTCCTCTCGCAGCGTGGTGATCGTCATCGTCTGGTTATGCAGCTGGCATGCCACCGACGCTCCGGCGGGCGCGAGTTCGCCATACGAATAGAATCCGGTGAGGATAGGGCCTGCGCCGACGGCCGCTCGGACGCATTCCGTTTCCTCCTCGATCCGTTGCCCAAGGACAATCCGCCGGCCGACGCAACTGATGCAGATGACGAGATCCGCTGCCGCCGAATCGCGCGTTTGTTCCGCCGCGCGCGCCGCGCCGTCGATCAAGTCTTCATACGATGCACGCATGAAACGCACGCGCGCGCCCATGGGAATGTCGCCGGCAAACCGCATCCCTTCCGCCTGTTCGTCGATCGAAAGAATCGTCCGCACCACGGCCGAGGCTGTGCCGGGCGGCGTCACGCACAACGGAAACCGCAAGGCGGAGCCGGGCAGCGCGGCCGCTTGATCGCCGAGGTATTTCTTGTAGAGCCGCAAGGCCGACTGGCCATCGAGCTCGTACAGCGTGTTGCCGGCTGAACGTGTGACCACGCGTTCGGGGCCGAATGCGCCCCAGCCGCCGGCCGAGCCGAAACCCACGCGGAGGGATTTGCCCGACAATCCGATAGCGACGATCCGTCCCGCGGTGGGCCGCGAGTCGAGCCCGACGACGGTGCGCTCGAAACGCGTGCCGTCGCCCGCGAGGCCGCCGCTCAAGTGCACGCCCGCGGGCAGGTGCTCGTTGAACCCGCGCGCGAGCTCGGTGCCGTTGACCAATTGCCCATCGGAAAGAACGAAGACGTGAACCAGATCCGGCTGCTTGAGCATGTCGGCCAAGCGGCAACCCGCTTCATAGCTGCCGTCGGCGGAAGCGACCGTTGTTTCGGCGCAGTCGAAGGTCGCGCGATCGAAAGCGATGGCGGTTGCGACGAGCCGGCCTTCGGTGACCTCCGTGTCGACGATTTCGCCGGAGGTCGATGCGGCGACGATCCGCGCTTTGGGGTACAAAGCGCGCAAGGCATCCAGTTCCGCGTCGTGTTCGAGTCGGGCTCGATCGCCGAAGACCAAGAGGAGTTGTGCTTGGGGGCCGTCGAGGCCGCCGGCGCGCACGTCCCATGTGCCCGTGGAGATCGATATACGCTGCTCGATCCTCATTGGGGCACGACTATGGACCTCCCATGGGACTGTCCACGCGAAAAACCCTTATAGGATGTTATACCTACCCGGAGACACTCGGAACATGCATTCTGACCGGTTGAATTGGCGTTCGCGGCCTTCGCATTCTTCGCGAGAAACCTGTATTCTTCCGTTTTCGATTCACGAGCTCACGAGCGACGCGTAGGAGCGGAACGACATGGGGCATCACACGGAAAGTCCAAACCCGGCGCGAGCAACCCCTGAGCGAAGTGACATCAGCCAAGCACAGAATCCACCGAAACCGCCGCTGCATTCTGGTCCGAGTGGAACGCTGATCTAAAAACCATCGGCGCTGATCACGGCGTGGACGACAGAACACGTGGCCGGAAGTTTGAACTGAATCCGTGCCGGTTTGTGATCATCTATGGCTAACTCCGCCCGATGCTTCGCACTTCAATCCATCGATCCGTTCTTATAGGAGACCGCGGAGGACGAGCCGAGCAATTCCATGTCCACTCGGGGCAATCGCTGCTCGGCGTCTTTCGTGTGTTGAGTAAGCTCTTCCGACCGGTCTTTCCTTTGGATCCTTCGCCTCCTTCGCGAGACACCGGCGCTCGACGTCGATGTTCGAACTCCGGCTAGAACTCCGCGCCCTCCTGTGAAATGGTTTTCCAGGGCTTGGCCCTACTTCGACTCCGCGTTCCCGGCATTCGTGTCCCGGCGGATGATCGCCTTCGACAGCATCGTCTGGAGAATCCGCCGGTTGCCGGTCGAATCGGGATTCGCGACCTCGGGCTTACGCAAGGGTGCATGCGCTTCGATCATCCGGTGGGTCCCGTCGACTTCGCTGATCCGCGGGTACATCGCCACGCCTTCATCTGGCGGCGGGTTCGTCGCAGCGGTTTTCGGCGCGACCTCGGCGGATGGCGCCGAGTGCGCGACGTCATTGGCTTTGGCGGTGGCGCCGTCCGTCGATGGCGTGGCACTCGTCGGATCGGAAGGCGCTGCGTTCGCCGGCGGCGCTGACACTACCGTGCTCGTGCTGCTGGACGATGCGCCGTCGGCCGGAGCACGTGACGACTCCGCCAATGGAGCGGGCGCCGGTACTGCGACCTCCGGCAAATGCGCTGCTGGTGCTGGCGAAGCGACCATTGGAGCCACCGAGTGCGAGGCCGAGCGGCGCCAAACGACGATCGCCGTGATGGCAACCGCGACCGTGATGGCAGCGCAAAGGATTACGAAGCGTTTGGGCATGACGTCGTGGAGACCGAATTAATGACGCGCTCAGGGCGTCGTCGTCGTGATTTCCCACGACGCCGTGTTGATAGCGTAGGCTTGGCCCGGCGTCCGAATTTTCACTGAGCTCGCCGGTAATGTCAGCGCGCGTAGCGTCGGCTGCGCCGCTTTGGCGGCATTCGCGTGCGCTTGCCGGCTGCTCGCAATGAGTCCGGCCAAAACAGCGCGCGCCTCGTCGGAGCGCCCTGAGCTCGTGACTCCGGTGGAGTTGGCGCTCGTTCCGTCGGAACCATCGAAGCTGGAATCGCTCGCCGCCAATGACGTTGTATCGAGCACGATTTCCGCGGAGCCGGACGACGCCTTGATTTGGCTGAGCATGCCAAGCGCGAGGGGCTGCTGGTAGAAAGCTTGCACCGTGCCGTCCTCGTCGGTCTTGAGCGTCAACGTGTACGTCGGCAATCCTGCGGCGTCCTTGCTGCGGGCGAGCATGCCACCGCCGGATTGGACGGTGAACGTCACCTCCGTATCGACCAGCGGCTGCAAGCCAGCGGAATCCCAAACCGCGATATCGAACGGCTTCGCGTTAAATTTGCCGGGTGCACCTGTCTGGTTGTCTCCGCCGATGACTGTGATCGTCGGCTTGGATTCCGTTGGAGTCGTCGGTGTGGGCTCAACGTCCTTGGCCGGCATAATACTCGCCAGCATACACGCCATCACCACCGCCGTTACGTAGCGCGGGAACCTCAGTGAGTGTTTAAAAACCGTTGCAGAATTCATGTGTTTAGAAATTTCGGAATTGCGGCCGTTGCGCGTTGTCAAACGTCAAGTCGTGACCCCCTCAGGACCCCACCTCCATCTGTCAAAGGCCCCTAATTGTGCCGTTAAACCTTCCGCAAATGCAGCTCAACTGGAAGGTTTCTTCGTTGATTCTTTCTACCGCTATCGGGACCGAACACGTCGGACACAGCGTAACGACACGGCCCGTAGTGTGATATTCTGCCATTGCCGCGTCAATCAGCCGCGCGGCTTCGAGTTTATCAGAGGGTGACAGATTCTGGTTAGACATATTGCGCCTATGGACCCAGCAAAGTGCGCACGGACGTTCCTCCTGCGCGAGCCCTTTCTACCGCATCTCGAAGTAGCCCGAAGCGTTCGGCTCCAGTGAGACCAGGGAGCTGTCGTCCAGCCAAGCTAGCCCCAACTTCGTCCATCAGTGAACCAGGGGCAAAACCACGAGGAGCGATGAGCTTGTGTCCCCATTCATGCGCGATAACAGATCGTGGATTTAGCCGTTCGAAAAGAGTGGCCGATCTGGTCGGGAATACATTCGGCCCCAAAAAGACTTTGTCCAACATGTCTGAGTAACCCGAGAAGCTCGAACTCCGCAGGAAATTCCCCGAGTCGAGCCCTAGTTCGCCAATATGAGTTTGAACCTGCGCCCACTGTGCGTCGGTAAGTGCGGCGGTATTGCGCACGCCACGACTTCCCAATCCTCGAAGCGCACCACTCTCTGCGGCGCCGCAACTGGCAAGAAACGCGGCACTCTTATCTTCTATCAACACCGCAGTTTTTTCCGCAAACGCGTCCAACCCCATGGGTGTTAGATAAACGCCTGCACGGCCAACTCCTGTCATGAATGCCCGCGACGCGTGATCCGGGTCGCCACCATTGCCGATAATCGCTTGATCAGCTTGCGCCGTAGTGAAATCTTTCAGGTCGCCAAGTAGAGAATCGAAGTGTTTAGGCAGTAATGAGTTTGCTGTATCGATTGTCTCTAACACCAATCCTTCCGTTATAGCGGGCAAAGCGACTTTTGATATCTCAGCGGTTTCTGCGCCAACCTTGACCGCCGTTTCCGTTACCCTTTTCAGCTTTTCCGGTGCTGGTAGCCGCTGAAACGCATCGTAAGACTGCTTTGTGTCTTTAACGGTTTTAACAACTTTATTGCTCGTGTCTGCGACAACCTTCTGGGCATCAACTTTCCATTCTCCAGATATCCAGTAAAAGGCCTTGTCGTACCAAGACGCGTCGCCATCGGGCGCCCAGCCCGTGGGATCAAACAACGATAGCGGACGATTTAGTACATAGGTATATCGATTATAGCTTTGTAGGTCAGTGGCGTTTGGTATCAGTATGTCTGCGCTCAGGAAGCGGCCGAATAGTGAATCATAAATCCGTCCGTTCATGTGAACGAGCCCGAGGTCATCGAGCATTTCATGGCCGGTGTAGCCGCGGGGGACCGCACTATCGGCGCCGCCGTCGTCGGTGCTCGTGGGTGCGCCGGTCCAGCTGGACGGATTCCGCCGCGAACCCCAGGCGTCTTCACTGAACTTGCTGGGTTTGCTGGCACCATCGGCAGCGAGCGTGCCGTCGTTCGAGCCGAAGAGCGTGACGCTTTCGATCGAGCCGAGGTGATCGTAATGATACACCAGCGGCTTCTCGGTGCCGCCGCTACTTGTCGGGTTGTCGAATTCCCGCGCACCAATCACGCCATCTGGTCCGGGCACATAGATCCGCACCTTGCTCAAGCTCCACGAGGGCGTGCCCGTGCTGGCTGAGTTCGTGTAATTCGCTTCGAGTGTTGGCCCGAGACCGTAGACGCGCTTCCGCACGTAGTGCGTGGGTTCGCCCGTCGTCGCGTTCGCTTGGTTGTATTCGAGGTGAACCGTCCGTGAACGATTCGCGTCGTACAGGAATTCCGAGCCGACGGTGGTCGGACCGGTCGTGCCCGTCGTCTTCGTCATCCAACGCGGTTTGTCGAAGCCGGCATACTTCAGCTTCCAGGATTCCGCCGCGCTGCCCGTGGTCGACGAATCGCGCGTGACCATGTTGCCGTTCGCATCGTACGTCATGTTGTACGTCCACGCGGTTGCCACCGCGTGCGGATGCGTCCCGTCGTACGTGAAGTTGTTGTCGGGCAGCGTACCGTCGATCTTCGGCTTTTTGAGGATATTGCCGTTGGCGGCATACGTCATCGTGCCCTGCTTTCCACTGGTGAGACGATTCAGCACGTCGTACGTCACGTTCTCGGTGGTGCCGGAGCTGGTCCGCTGCCGGAGATTGCCAATGCCGTCGAAATCGAACGTCAGGTTCTGGAGGGTGGTATCGCCTGGGTTCGTGCCAGTCTTGATCCCCGTGAGCACGCCGTCGGTCGCGCGATACGTCCGCTGCGTCCAGTGTCCGTTGCCTTTCCGCACGAGCACCGGTCGATCGAGGTAATCGTAGCCCGCCGTCGAATCCGCCTGCCACCACGTGCGTGGCGACGCCGTCGTATCGGCCATCGAGAGCACATAGCTCTTGGCGTCGTAGCTATAGGTGTAGCCGAAATCCTGCCACGCCGACGGCGTCTGGGTTTGATCCTCTGCCCCACCGGGCAGCCAGTGATAGCGCACCTGATTCAGACGGCTGTAGGTGTCGTAATCGCTATACGTATAGAACCACTTGCCGTCGATCGTCGTGAGATCGATCGCCGGACGCCCCTTGGCATCGAAGTAATGAATGTTCGCCGTCGCCGAGTTGCTGCCGGCATATCCCGGTGCACCGCTGGTCGACGACTCGGTCCGCTGGAGCGCCCCGATCCATCCTTTATCGCCCTTCGGCACAAGATGGAGCGCAGGATCGATCGCGGCCGTCGTTGCGGTGTCGTAATAGAAGTAATCCGCGAGCTCGGTCGGTCCGGAACTCGGTTCGATCGTTGCCCGCGAGAGTGCGCGGCCGAGATGGTCGAACGCGGTAATCGTGGTATTCAGATTCGCGTCGTTCTGCTGCACGACTTGCCCAAGCGCGTTGTTGACGTAGCTCCACGCTCCCTTGTCCGGGTCATTGAGCGAGGTCTGGTGACCGAGATCGTCGTACGCGGCGGCGATCGTCTGCGCCTGGTCTTTCAACTTCGTCGTGCGCATCCGCCCAAACCCGTCGAGCGTAAACTCGATCGACGGTATGGCATTCGTGGCCGCGGTGCCCTTGGTGTCGCTGAAGGTCGGCACATTGTCTGCGTTCCAGACCTTGATCGTTTGTCCCTTGGCATTGACCAGGGTCGTGTTCGTCTGCGCGGCGATCGTCGTGCCATTGTAAACCGGCGCCTTCACTTCGACCGCCGTCGCGCGGCCGTTGTAGGTCGTCGTGGTCACGGTGCCATTGGGCGCTGTGACGGTGCTGACGCGACCGACCGAATCGTAGGTCGTCTTAGTCCAGTAAACGGTGCCGCCCGTGGGATATGGCAGCGAAACCGCCACGACTCGACCTAGCGTGTCGAATACCGAATCGGTAATCGCAACCTGCGTTCCAAAGCCGTCCTTGATCGCACGAATCGCTCGGCCGAGTCGGTCGTAGTAGACCGTTGCGGCCGGTTTCATCGTCGCCGTCGTGTGAACAGCGTAACTCGACGTAACGGTGACTGCATTATCGACGCCCGCGGGGGCGGACACGGTCTGCGTTTTCTTCCAGTCGGATGCCGAGGCGCTCGTCCAGGCGAACGTGGTTTCGCTAGTGAGGTTCTTCAGCACGTCGGTGACCTTCGTGGCGCGGCCCAGCGCGTCGTACTCGGTCGTTGCCTGCGCGCCGTTGACGTCGGTGACGCTGGTCGGCTGGGCAAAGAACCGGTGGTACGTCGTCGTGGTGGCGTGCCGATACGGCTCGGCGTTCTTGGCCACCGTCGGCAAGTCGAAGTAGGAATCGAAGCTGTCGACCTTCGCGATCGAGTAGTCGCCGATCGCTTGTACGCCGGTCGCTGCGGTGTTGGTAATCTTGGTGTCCGTGACACGACCGAGCGAGTCGCGCGTGTGCGTCGTCTTGAGATCGAGTTGGTCGCCCGACGCATCGATCGTTTCGGTGGCCACCAAGGGCGTGGAACCGAAGTAGGTGAAGCGTTTCACGGGGGCGGTCTGCGTTCCGTACCCCGTCGACTCCACCGATGTCTGAACGTTATCGACGAGCCCGGTCAGCGAACCGACCGGCGATTTGTATTCGGTGACGACCTTTTCGGTGAAGCCATCGCCGTAATCGGTCGAGAGCTGGACGAGGTTGCCGTATGAAATCTTCCGCGGCAGCGCCAAGCCCTGGATCGTCGCGTAGCTGTTCACGCCAGTAACGGCATTATCGCCGCTGCCGTTTACATCGCTGGCATTGAAGACGCCGGGGAGGGCGGTTTGCGTCGCGGTCTGCTGATCGAACCGCGACTCCGCCGTGATCGTGATGTGCGCGCCGTCTGGCTTGTCGAGGGGGAACAACGCCTCGGACTGCGAGCTCTGCACAGCGGCGCCGAGGCTGAATTGCGCGGTGTCGCTGTTTTCCCAACGCGATTCGATCGCTTTCGAGATGAACGGATAGACGGTGCCCCAAGGCGCGCTATCGGTCGGGCTCTTCACGACTTCATCGAAGACGACGGTGTTGTCGTGCGAGCTCAAGAAGCGGAAGCTGCCGGAGCCGAGATAGCGATAGGTCTCCTCGCGATGCGTGAGCCCCGTCATCGGGAACGACTGCGTGAGGAACTGGTATTTGAAGAGGTTCGTTTGCTCGTCGAAGGTGACGAAGCTGTGGAACCCGAGCGCGCCGCGGCCCGACAGATCGAGGCGGTTGCCCGAGTACTGATAGCTGAAATGCGCCGGGGTGCTGCCGCCGGAGTCGCGCCAGACGTCGGACACGACATGCTGCCCGCCGCGACGCTCGCGGATCGGGTAAGACACGTCCACGCCGGGCGTATAGATCGCGGTGTTCGCCGTCGTCAGGTAATCGACGCGCGTTTCGGAGCCGAGGCCGTCCTTCACTGAGGCGAGTCGGTCGGCGTGCGGTCCGGGCACCTTGGCGAGCACGGGACCATAGTACGTCTCATCGTTGTGACGGGCGGTGAGCAGCAGATCCGAAGCGCCGTCGCCATCGATATCGATCGTTTCGAGCGAAATGCCGCCTTCACGGGTCTCCATGTTCGTGTAAGGCGAGGAGGGGCCAGGGAACGGCAAATCCTCGATATTCCACAGTTTCTGCGCCGGGCCGAACCCATCGGGCGTGCCATACTTCACCCACCAGCCGTTGGCTTCCCAAATATCGCCGATTCCCCACACGTAGTCCGGACGTCCATCGTGGTTCAAATCCACGAGGAACATGCCGCCGGATTGTTCTTTTTCCGAAACGGAATACGATTGTCCGAGTCGGACATAATATCCGCCCTCAAACACCAATTCACGCAAGTCAGGCTCGTTTTGTGTGCCAGTTGGCGTAGGTTCTGGAGGTCTTTTTATCCAGACGTAATAGGATTCCGTGACATCTGGCACGGACGACCATACTTCGTTGATCGTCTGATCGAGAGTTTGCTCGTAGTTGAGATTATACGTTGGGATCACCGTTCCCTCGGCGGTCTCGGCAATCGGCATGTACGCGTCGACTCGGTCGAACTGCCCGAAGCCGTTGCTGCGATAGAGAATCCAGCTCGTGGTGCCGCTGGCTCCCGGAGCATTCTTTCCGAGCACGAGTAAGTCGGGGAGGCCGTCCGCATTCACATCTGCGGGGATGCAGCTCAGAATATAATCCGCCGCGGTAATCTGCGGGTTATGGCCGTCGTTATTTTGCCAATGGATTTGATCTGGATCGGTAAATTTTCGCGGCGTCCAGGGCCGGGAAATCACTACCTGGACGGATACATCGAGCGCATTGAAAGGCGGCGAGAAGCTGTTCATCCAGGTCCGCGTCATGTCAACGAAGGTCCGGCGGCATACCCACGCATAGTCGTCGGCGCCGTCGCCGTTGAAGTCGGCGACAATCGGCTCGATCGAAGCGGCTTCTAACCACGTTCTCGGATCCAGCGCATTCCCGTTGGCCCAGTCGCCTTTCATGTACAGCGCATCGGCCGTGTTTGTCTGGCCCCATCTCGTTGGCGCATCGAACCCGTTGCCGTGCGAAAGCGCGACGTACAGGCCGCGCGGTCCGGCGGTTTGTTGATTCAGCTCTACCCCTCGCGTACCCTCGTATTCGTTCGCCGGGTGCAGCAGAATATCGGTCCGTCCGTCGCCGTTGAAATCGCCGAGCGATACGCGCGAGGCCAGCGTGCCTTTGGGCATGCTAATCGAAGCAGTATTGAACCACACCGTGCCGCTCACGGCAACGTAGCCACCACTCGACAACGGCTCGAAGCCATGGCCGTTCGAACGAGCCGCATAAATGGTATTCCCGTTCATCCAGGCGATATCCGTTTTGCCGTCGCCATCGAAGTCGCCGGTTTTGACGAACTCCACCCAGCCGCTGATCGCGGCAAGATTGATCCATTGCTGCCCATCGATGAAGCCATCGCCATCGCTGAGGAAAACATCGCCGTTGGCGAAGCGGTCGGTCTTGCCGTCACCGTTGAAGTCACCGGTCACTGCGGTGGCGCGATCGCCTCCGCCATGGGCGTTCGCTTGATTCACCGGTGGCAGGACCGGCAAAAGACTCGGGTCGTTCTTGTACGTCAGCTCGGTCGACGGCATCGATTTCCAACTGCCGCCCGGCGCGTCTTTCCACGCCGAGGTGACATAGCGCAAGCGGCTCAAACCGTTCTTCGGCGACGCTTCGTAGACGCAGCCGTAACGCCGCATCGTTTCCCAGGTGCCGCTATCGTTGCGAACGTCGACCTCGATCTTCGTGAGCCGCCGCGACAGTTCGGAGCCGCCTTGGACGGAGCTCTTGGCGTGGTCTGGGCGGACTGACTTCTCTTCGGGATCTTCCGGCGAATAGATAAACCGGATTCGCACCGCGGCATCAACCGACGCGCCAGGATTGGCCGTATAGGTGATGCTCTCGATCTGCTGCTCGCCGGTGCGTTTGCCGGCAACGTTGGTGTAGTTGGTATAGGCAAACACCACCTCGTTGCCGACGGTGTCACTGATTTTCTTGATCGCCCATGCGCGCTCCGAGCCGCGGCTCACGCCATTGTAGTTTGGCGCATAATCGACGGCGTCGTTGTCCGAGCCGACGATGCCGAACTTGGCGACCGAGCCGTCCTTGCCGGTCATGGTAAACCCGTCGACCCAGACGGTATCAGGCGACATCGAGGTGAGTTCGGTGAATGAATCGACTTCGGTCCGGTACGTGCTGCCTATTTTCCAATAATCGTCCTTAAACGCATAGGAGGAAGCGACGCCTGGGGTCGTTTGGATCAAACGGCGACCGTCCAGATATAGCCGGCATTCGTGCTCACCGAGCGACGGTCCCGCGACGACGCCGTCGCGCGCCAAAATCGTGCGGCCACGCGTGACCGCGTGAGGGAAGCCAGTCGAAATCGACCAGCCCAGACCAACCGGCCCGTTGCCGCCACCGCTGTTGTAAGACAAGGCGAGGCTCGGCTGAAGTCCGGCACGTCCGGGCGGCGTCGGCAACGAAATCGTGTAGCTGGCAGTGCCCTTGTTATCGACCGAAAGCGAACCGGGTAGCGTGGCGACCAAGTCGCCTGCGCCGGGCGCGACCGGCTGGCGAACGCTGCCCGCGGCCGGCGCGGCGTTCGTAATGTTGACGGTGAGATCGATCGTAGCCGACTGCGCTCCCGCGGCATCGATCGCTTTGGCATGGAACGTCACCGATCCCGTGCCTTGGCTGTAACTGATCGGCTTCGAGAGATTGTCGTGGCCGTTGCCCCCGCCGGTTTCTTCCGGCGTCTGCCCGTCGCGCCAGATTTGAACCGTGGTCAGATTACCGTTGGCGTCTTCGGCGTGCGCTTGAACCGTAAAGGTCTCGCTGGTCGCGGCCGTCGCCGGTCCCTGCGACCATGAAATCGTTGGCGCGATATTTGCCGCAGCCTCCTCGGCGGCAATTGTCACCGTCTGCGTGATGACGGCTGAACTCGCGTTGCTGGCATCGGTTGCCTTGGCCTTGAACGTAATCGTCCCCGACGCAGTTCCGGTGGCGGACGCCATGGGCGTGACGCTGATTGAGCCGTCGCCACTGCCAGCGCTGGCAAAGACAACATCGCTCCCATCGACAACGCGCCAAATGGTGACGCTGCTCAAATTACCTTCGGCGTCTTGGCCTTGAGCACGAATGACGAACGGGTCACCGGGGTGTAGCGTCGTGTTGCCGTCGGGAACCTGCGACCAGGCGATCGTCGGCGCTGTATTGGCGGCGGCGACGGTCAGGGTCGCGAGTGACGATGTCACGGAGCCCGCGGAATTGGTAACGGTGACAGTATAGTCACCGGCGTCGCCGGCGGTCGCACTCGTAAGCGAATACGTGCTCGCGGTGGCGCCGGAAATGGCGACGCCGTTTTTCTTCCACTGATACGTCGGCGCCGGCAAGCCGCTCGCGAGAACGACGAAGCTCGCGCCTGAGCCAACGACGGTTCTCGCGCTCGACGGTTGTTGCGTGATCGTCGGTACGGCGTCGGTCGAAACCGTCACGATTCCGGGATACGAAACGACGGTGCCGCCTGCATTCGAAACGGCGGCGGTATACCAGCCCGCGTCGGCGACCGTGATGTTCGTGAAAGCGAGCGTAGTATTTGTGGCGCCACTGATTGCCGCGCCATTTTTTCGCCATTGGTACGTCGGCGTTGGTGTGCCGGTGGCAGCAACGCTCAACGTGATCGATTGACCGGCGACCACCGCTTGGCTCACCGGGTGCGTTTGAATCGTCGGCAGAATGCCAATCACGATCGTCAGAGAACCATACCCCGGACCACTACGATTCATGGCCGAGGTCGCAAGGGTCCATGAACCCGCGGAAGTCGGTGTGCCAGAGATAACGCCGGTCGTGGAATTAAACGACAGGCCAGGCGGCAAGGTCCCCGTCACCGTAAAGCTCGTGGGCTGATTCGTGGCGACCAAGTGAAAGTCAAAGGCCGATCCGACTGTACCCGTTGTATTGGTTGAATTGACCATCGTCGGAAGTAGCAACGACGTAATCGTGACCGGAGCGCTCCACGCCGATGATTCGGTCCAATTCCGGGCGCGAACTTTGAAGGTATACGACGTGCCCGGCTGGAGGAACACCAAGTTGGTCGAAGTTGCGGTTCCGGTGCTGCCCATGCTGCCGTCGTGCCCACCTCCGGAGAGGTAAACTTCGTACGTTATATCGGTCGGGGAGCCTGGCGCGGGGTCCCAAACGAGTCGCGTCGTGGTCGATTCAAGATCCACCACTCGAACGTTGACGGGAACCCAGCTAAGCGTGCCAGCATTGCTGACCTGAACCTTCCGATAGTGAAAAAATCCCGGCACGTCGGGTTCGTCGAAAGACCAACCACGGGTGCGGAACATAATGGTATTTGGCCGATCGAACGACATCGTCGTATCCATCGAAAAATACGGATTTTGCTCCCAGTAGCCTTCCATCGGCGCGATGCCCTCCCACGCCGTGCCATGCGCTGCATCTCCTAAGGTCCACGTCACTCCACCGTCCAACGAATAGTCTACCCGAAGAGCCCCGTTTAATATGGTAGGACTGAACCGATACACCTGACTCGAGAAGGTAAACGCTACGTTAACGTCGGAATTTGCAGGCGGACTGCACACCGAGAATATTTGGCGAGGTACTACCTCTCGGTAGGTTGGTGTGAGGATCGTGCGCGCTGGCCCCAAGATCAGCGTGGTGTCTCGTTCCGTGACCGATTCGATCATGCCAGGCCCTTCGAGTTTCCAGCCCCAGAAAACCACGGTCCCTCCCGGATTAGGCGGAGCGTGAATCGAAATCGTCTGACCAGCGGTACCACCCGCCGAAGACAGCGTCGCCCGTCCGGGCACATTCGCGGCATCGACAACTAGGACCTGATATCCTTCGGCATAATTCGCCTTGATCGTCGCACTGCTCGAGCCGGCCGTGAAAATAGCCGTCGGCATCACAGGATAGTCAACCGAGCCCGGACCGGTGACGCTCCACCCGGCAAAATATTTGCCGACGGGCGGTTCGGCCGCCGTCAGTTGGTGCTTAGTTCCGGGTAAAGCGACGATGGTGTTCGCTGAACCACTTTCAATCGAAAGCCCCATCGTGTGCAGGGTGAGTGGCGCGCTTGGCGCGGACCAGTTCCCCGAGCTGTCTTTTGCGCGCACGGTCACGACGTAATCGGTGTTCGGGTACGCAAAGGAGATCGAGGTCGTGTTCCCAGGGTACCTGCCGATGGCCGTCCCGTTCTTCAGAATTTCGTACGCCGTGACTGACATGTTATCGGTCGATCCCGACCAGTTCAGGGTTAGCTCGGGCGCGTTTTGTAGATCGCTGAGGTACGGCGCACCCGGTGCGGTCGGCGCTTCGTTGTCGACGATTACCGTCCACACCAAAATACCGCTGCCGGTGCCGTAGCTATTGGTCGCCGTGATCGCAACGCGGTACGTGCCGGCGGCGTTAGGCGTGCCGCTCACGATTCCCGCGGTGGTCATCGAGAGGCCGGGCGGTAATCCAGTGGCGCTAAATGTTGTCGGGGTATTGTTGGCGGTGAGTGCCAGCGTTTCAGCGACGCCTAGCGCGCTCGTCCGGGCGGTGGGGCAGGTCAAAGCGGGAATGCCAAACGTTTCGACCCCGACCAGTGATACGATCCGCTCTTCTGTATGATCCGAAAACGTATCGAAATTATATGTTTCGCTGTACCCGCCATTAGGCTGTACGGTCCACTGGCTGTCCTGCGAGAAATTCTGGCCGAATGCACTATTCGAAAACGTCCGCGTATAACGCGAATGAACGATGAGCGCCACCCCGGTAAGATTGGTGTAGTTTTTGTAGGTCCCGTAGCCGCCGTCGTCGTAGGTATAGCTTCCTTCGCCTGCGAACGTGAATACCCCAGCGGGGGTCACGACCGTCGTTGTCTCGCTCCAAGGCGACCAGTTGCCGGCTGCATCGCGCGCGCGCAGCTGCACGGCGTAGCGGGTATTGGGAAGCAGTCCGGTGAGGGCATGATTCGAGCCGGTGAAGATGCCGAGACTCACGCCGTCGAGGCGAATTTCGTAGCCCGTGACCCCGATAGTATCGCTCGATGCATTCCAATCGAGTGTGAACGACGAGCCATTCAGAGAGCTGACGCTTAGCCCACTTGGAATCGAAGGGGGCGTCGTGTCGGCCAAAGTCGTGACGCCGAACGAAGAGCTCCAATCGGACCAGTTTCCATTCGCATCGCGTACGCGGACCGTAAACGCGTAGGTCGAGGCCGGCGTGAGCCCGCCGATCATCATCGCGTTGCTGCCTACTGTGCCGAGCGATGCTCCATCGCGCCGAACTTCATAAGCTGCTGCCGCAGCTTCGCCCGGCGAAGCATTCCACTGCAGCACAAAGGACTGGCTGCCGATACCGACGGCATTAAGGCCATTTGGTACCGGAATCGCGGCGACCCTCGCGGTAAACGAGCCTCCCCCGGTCACCGAAAACCCCGGCTCGAGCCGAACCTGATTCGCTGCGACGTAGGTCACGTTGGCGCCATTCGGCACCACGACACTATTCGCCGTGGTGATCGTGTCGGCGACCGCTACCACCGGAATACGAGAGATACCGGTCGAATAAGTCTTCGGTCCGCTCTCGATCGTCTCGGCGCGGCCGACCGCGAGCAATGAAAGGAAGAAAGCAGCCGCCGCGACCAAGGCAGTTTTCCCACGAAGCACGCTAAACGCGCTTCGCGCCAGGGCTAGGATCTGGGATCTAAGATTTAGGGCGGACGAAACGGAGTTCGGAGTTTGGTGTTTGGAGTTCGGAGTTAGGCCACTTCGCGCGTGGTCCCGTGCCTCTTGTCTCTGGTCTTTGGTCTCCAGCGCCTGGTCGCTCGTCTCTCGTCCCTGGTCTCTGGTCGCGGCGGCTGACGCCGTAGGTTCTAGGGTCTGGCGTCTGGCGTCCGGGGCTGAGGAGTCTCTGGTCCCTGGTCTCTGGTCTCTGGTCTGTAACCGCTGGAGCTCCGTGGCGAAAGATGACGTTCTCACTTGGCCACCTCCTTCAGTAGCTCGGGCAAGAACTCTGGCCGGCCGTAGCTGTAAACCTTTTGGCTGCCGTCGAGGATGACGACGTACGGGACACTCGTTACACCAAGCGCCTTGCAGATCGAACCATTTAGTCCCTTGGAGTCGTATACCGTCGCGACGCCCATCTCGAGCGCCTTGGCCGACTTCGCGTCGAATTTCCCGGAGTCGTCCGCAAACACTTGCACCCATTGCACGTTTTTCGCGGCGGAGTTGCTATACACGGCCAGTTTGTCGGTCGGCCCGCAAATATACAGCAACGTGTAGTTTCCTTTTCCAGTCGACGTGCTGATCGACCGGTTATCGATCGTCGTCAGCGAGAGCGTCGCTTTGTTTCCTTTGAGTTTCGCTCGGGCAGACTCGGCCTGGGCTTGGGTCTTCAGGTATTGGGGCGTGCCCTTCAGGGCGAGCAACTTGGTGGCGAGCTTGCTCGCGTCGTCCATATTGGCCTGCCGCAGGAGATCGCCGTAAATCGCGTAGGCCCCCGCTGCGTCGTCGCACTCGACGCGCAGTTTGTCGACGAGCTTCTCGATGTCGGATTTCCCATTGGCGGCCGGGTTGCCTTTGGCGGATTGCGTGAGCTTTCGGCGCTCTTGTAGCCACGCGACGTCGAAACGGTCATTGCCCGAGTTCTTTTTGTCCGCCCGGAAGGCGTCGGCTACCGTGTTCCCCGCGGTTTCCGAGGCGGGATCCTCGTCATCGATCGCCCGCAGCGCCGCGAGCGCTTCGATTTTGCGCGCTTTGGCGGCGTTGGGGTCGTTCGGGTAGGTCGCGTAAAAACTCTTGGCCAGGGCGGCGCTCTTCTTGTGCAGATCGCGCTTGGCCTTTTGCTTCTCCTTGTTCTTGGCGTTTTCCTTCGCTTTAGCCTGGGCCTTGGTTTTTTCGACGGCAGCGTCGCTTTTCCCCACGTCGGCAGAAATAGTGGCGGCCGGTGCGGCGGGAGTGGTCGCGGTCGCCGTCAAGTCCGCCATGACGACATCCTGCCAGGCGTAGAACGCGTTCACGATGCGCGGCTGCTGGCTTGTTTGCGGCGCGGCCAGACTGGAGACAGGGGACAGGAGACAGGCGACGGTAAGCGCCGCAACCCAGCCGACCCCGACGGCGAGTCCGCGGCTGGGATAGCCACGAAACCACCAAATACACGGATGCTCGGCTGCTGCGGCGCCAGTTTTGGGTTTTGAGTTTTGAGTTTTGGGTTCGCAGCACGCGGACGCAGACGAGGCGGAGTTTGGAGTTTGGTGTTTGGAGTTCGGAGTTGGCGCGCTTCGCGCTGGGTCTAGGCTCTGGGATCTAGGATCTAGGGCGGAGGTTGATCGTTGGTCTCTGGTCTCTCGTCCCTGGTCTATGGTCGGCAACGGCTGAAGCTCTGTGACAAAAGGCTCGAATTCTTGAACAGGAGGTAACGAAGGTAACAGAGGTCGGTCCCGAATCGCTTCTATGCCCCTCTTCGCTGATCCCTCTGCGGGCTCCTGTAAAAACGGCTTGGTCTCTATGTCCAAGGCACTTTTCCCACGTACCGAGCGAAAGCGACATTTCGCCAACACACCAAGGGCAAGAAAGCGGTTTTCGCGGGGCGAAGACCTAAAGCTGGAAGCTGAAGCAGGCATGAGAGTGAAAGTCTATTGAAGTGCTGAAGGGCGTGAGCATTTCGCGCCGCGACACCCTTGGGGTTGATGGCTAATGTCGCTGCGCTTGGTGCGCGTGTTGAGCGGTCCCAAACAGTCCAATTGCTCGGTGTGGCCGGCCTATTTGCTGCTCCGAAGCGCGTCGTTTTCGCTTTGCAACTTTTCAACCTGAGCGCCGAGTTGCCGGATTTGCTTCTGCTGTTCGATCTGATGCAGCGTGAGCTCTTCGATCTTGCGGAGGAGGGTCGCCTGCATTTCGCCGACGGACACGCCTTTTTCCGCGACCTCTTGCGCGGAAGGCACGCCGGGCAGGTGCCCGTGCTCCTTGATGTGCTGCTCGACCTCGTTCAGCGGCGCATTGCGGTAGTTCGCATTGAACACATCGTCGGCCCAGCCGGTTTGGTCGACCACGACCTCCTTGGTGTGAATCGTGCCATTGACCGCGAGTTTGTACGTACCGGGATTTGTCGTTCCGACGCCGACATTGCCGTCGCCTCGGATATATAGCTTGGACGCATTGTCGCTGCCGACGAAATTGGCGATGATGGTGCCCGCGCCCAAGTCGCCGCCTTTCACCTGAAGGCCGGTGCCCGTGCTTTCAATCTGAAGCTTCGCCACGGTGGGACTGTTCGTGCCGACGCCGACATTGCCATTGAGCACTGTCGCGCCGGTGCCGCTGGGCGTAATGATGACGCTTTGATTGGTGCCGCCGGCGTTGAGTGCGAGCCCTGTGGTGCCGCCGGTCACGGTCCCGCTGCTGGCGGTGTAACCCGGAGCGGAGAAGGTGCCGCTAACCGTGAGGTTGCCGCTAATCGCCGCGCTTCCGACCACATCGAGCTTCACCGCGGGGGCGGTAGTGCCAATCCCGACGTTGCCCGAGGTGGTGGCCAAGGATAAACCCCCGGTTGGGTTAAGGTAGAGCTGCTGCGCGCCATTCAAGAGGTCCGTAACCTGTATTTGATCCCTTCCTATCTTTATTCTTCTCGCGTTGTCTTCAGCGATAATGGAGTTCAATGCGCCATTCCCCGATTGCGTGACGGTAAGTTTTCCGTCGGGTGTCAAGGTCCCGATGCCAACATTGCCGGCCGATGTAATGCGCATTTTTTCGGTCGTCGCTCCGCCCGCTGCACCCGCGTTTTTAGTGAGGAAGCGCAAGCCGAATAAGTTGTCGCCCGCTTCCCAGTAACTCGCGATCGATGCAGCAGTAAATCCATGCTGGGACACTTCGTTGGAGCTAATAAAGTCGAGAGATCCACCAAAGCCTGCGCCGCCCGCCGTGCCGCGGGCATCCAATCGCATGATCGTGTTCGCGCCCGAGCCCGAAAGACCTGAACGGCGGACATCGAGCGTAGCCGAGGGATCCGTCGCACCGATGCCGACGTTGCCGTTGATAATCGTGGCGCCGGTGCCGCTCGGCGCGATTGTCACATTTTGGTTCGTTCCTCCCGCATTAACCGCGAGCCCTGCGCTACCCCCAGAAATCGTGCCATTAGTGGCAGTCAGGGTCGCCGCCGTGACGGCGCCCGAAAATGCGCCTGAAGCCGAACTCAGCGGCGTGAAACCAAGAGCGGTCGTTACGTCGGAAGAGGTGAGCGTCACATTGCCCGTACGACCGAACACGCTTTGCACGGGAATCGAGGCCGTGGTGAGATAGCCCGCGGGATTGGACGCGTCGTAAGGCGTATAACCGAGTGCGCCGGTCACATCGCCGGAGGCCAGAGTCACGCTACCAGTACGGCCGAATACGCTCTGTACGGGAGCGCCCGAGGCGGTGATATAGCCCGAGGGATTCGTCGCATTGTACGGCGTGTAACCGAGCGCTCCAGCCACGTCGCTGGAGCCGAGCGCGGCGCCGGAGGTCACGCGGCCTTTAACGTCAACCGTAACCTTGGCGTAGGTGCCGGCAGTCACGCCAGAGTTCGCGAGCGTAAGCGTCGTCGAACCTGCGCTGGACGTGACGTCACCGGAGAACGCGGGCATCGCGCCAGCCGCGAGAGCCCCGGAAAGCTTCGAGGCGGCGAGCGAAGTCACCCAGACCGGATCGGCGTAGCTGCCGTTCGTGAGCACCACGGGGTCGGTGATGCCATAGCCGGAAAGGGTCGTGGCCGCGAAAGCGAGGGTTTTGCGCGTGGGGCTCGAGGCGTTGTTGGTGAGGTAGAGGTTCGTGCCGTCGAACTCGACCGCGCCAAAGCTCGGCGTGGTCAAGGGTGAGCCGCTTTGGAAAATCAGCGGCGCAGCCGACGTGCCGCCGGCAACCAGCGTGACGCTACCAGTGAACGCATCACCCGCCTTGTTGACCGGGGTAAATGTGAGGGCTGACGTTAGGTCAGCAGCGGTCAATGTGACTGCGCCCGTGCGGCCGAAGACACTTTGGACCGGCGCACCCGAAGCAGTGATATAACCCGATGGATTCGTGGCATTATACGGCGTGTACCCGAGCGCGCCGGTGACATCGCTGGACCCGAGGGTGGCGCCGGAGGTAACGCGACCCTTCGCGTCAACGGTGACTTTGGCGTACGTCCCTGCGGTCACACCTGTGTTGGCGAGCATGAGCGTGGTCGAGCCGGCCGACGAGGTGACGTCGCCGGTGAGCGCGGGCATCACGGCGGCCGTGAGCGTGCCGGTTAGCTTCGCCGCGGTGAGCGAGGCGATCCAGGCCGGGTCGGTGTACGAGCCGGAGGTCAAGACGACCGGATCGGTAATCCCGTAGCCGGCGAGATTCGTGGCCGAGTAGGCGAGCGTCTTGCGCGTCGGGCTGGCGACGTTGTTCGTGACGTAGACCGCCGTGCCGTCGAACTCGACTGCGCCGAAGACGGGCGTGGTGAGGGAGGTGCCCGACTGCAACGTGAGTGGCGCAACCGTCGCTGTGCCCGCGGCGAGCTTGAGATTGCCGGTGAGCGTATCGCCCGCCTTGTTGGTCGGCGTGTAGCCAAGGGCGGTAGTGACCTGGCTGCTCGTCGGAGCGAGTGAAGCCGCGCTGGCGGCGACGAGGTTACCCGACGCATCGGTGCCGAGGATCGTGGCATTGGCGAGCGTCGTGATTTGAACCCCCTGATTGCGGACGACACCGGCAACGTCGAGCTTAGCCGACGGGCTCGTCGTGCCGACACCGACATTCCCGTTAATGACAGTCGCCCCGGTGCCACTCGGCGTGAGCGTGATGCTCTGATTGGTACCGCCGGCATTGAGCGCGAGCCCGCTTGAGCCGCCTGTTACCGCCCCGCCGCCGAAATTCGCCGCGGTAAACGTCCCGCCAACGGACAAATTGCCACTGATCGAGGCGTTGCCGGCGACGTCGAGCTTGGTGGCCGGAGTGGATGTGCCGATGCCGACATTGCCAGAGTCAGTGACTCGCAGCTGTTCAGCCCATGTGGTACTACCGATGGGGGTTGTGCTCAACGTGAGATAAGTGCCCCGGGCCGCGTCGGTGAAATTTTCCGCCGCGTGGAAGCGCAGCATTCCGCTAGCTACAGGCGGGAATATGGCGTCAGATGCGTCGTCCGGCGCAAAGGCTCCGAAAGCATTGAGACCAGTAAGGGCATCGCCATTAAACACACGGCGAGGGGCGGCAACCGTGCCTCTAGCTTTTCTCCCACGGACCACCGCCCCTACGGGCGAATCATTATATTCATCCAAATAAAGCGGAAAGCCGCTCAAATCGGCCACGTGCATTTTCGCGGCAGGCGCGTTGATACCAACACCTACATTGCCATTCAATACGGTCACGCCTGTGCCACTCGGAGTTATCGTGACATTTTGATTCGTACCTCCGGCAGCGAGCGCGAGCCCTGTCGCCGCGCCGGTGATGTTGCCGGTCACCGTGAGCGAGTTTTGCACCGTGGCATTACCGTTGATGATCGTGCTGCCGGTGCCGCTGGGCGTAATCGTCACGTTTTGATTCGTTCCGCCCGCAGAGAGTGCGAGACCTGTATTTCCGCCGGTAAGCCCCGTGCTCGCGAAATTTGCCGCAGTGAAGGTGCCTCCTACGGTCAGGCTGCCGCTAATCGCCGCATTGCCGGCGACGTCAAGCTTGGCGGTAGGAGTCGTGGTGCCAATACCGACATTTCCGGCGCCGTTGATCGCCAATCGATAACTTGATTGGGCAAGGTCGTAGATACCGAATCCATTATTACCGAGGACGAGCGAATCGGTTTGTACGGAATAGCTAGCGGATGAACCAGAGCCATTGTTGTTTTGCAGATGTAGCGCCGAGAACGTATTATTGTTGAATGTCGAATAATTGGCGGCGGAAACTGTGCCGCCAGCGGTCAGATTTCCGCTGACGTTTGCGTTTCCAACCAGGTCCAGTTTTGCGGTTGGGGTGCTGGTGCCAATGCCTACATTCCCAGATCCATTGATCACGAAGCGATAAGTTGATTGCGCCGCATCGTAAATACCAAAGCCATTATTGCCGAGGGCCAGTGAGTCGGTTTGTACGACATAGTTCGCTGTTGACCCTCCCCCATTGTCGTTTTGCAGACGTAGAGCCGAGAACGTATTATTGTTGAACACATGGAGTTTGCTTTGCGGATTGGCTGTGCCAATTCCCATGTCACCGGCGAAGTAATTCAGTGAGTTTGCGTCCGAGGCGTAGAACGAGAACGGCTTGTTGGTTTGCGTCCCGGCAGTGAGATTCCCGATGTAAACACCGTAGGTGTTGGTGAGCATGCCTTGGTTAGCCACATCTCCGACGTGCAAGCCGGTGTACGTTTGAACGGTGCTCGTCGTTCCGAGGTTGGAGAACAGTGCATCAACGGCGACGACATTGCCCGCACTGGCGCTCGTAACGCCGCCCGGTGTGGTGCCGTTCGATGTTGAAGCGCGTATGCCGACTACATTATCGGCATTCGAGTAGTTACTGGCCAGGGCCAAATGCCCAACCATCATCGAAGCATTCCCTGTTCCGTAGTGTGCTGCTACTCCAGCGGATCCGCGCATAACACCGACCGCACCCGTGTAGTTAAATGGATCGTGAATTTCCGAATATATTCCGGTTACTAGTGGACCAAATCTCGTCACTTCATGACTAACGAGTAGGCCTGCTCGCTGGCCTGATGTTGTAGTAAAGTCGTTGGTGGTGGTTTGAATCAGCGCTTGTGAATTCATCGAACCACCGAACGAAAAATTATACGGCGCGGGACTTTTGTATACTTGGAACGTACCGTTGTCCACGCTCCCGGTCTGGCCGACTGTGAGCGGGGCCGACGGGCTTGCTGTGCCAATACCCACGTTGCCATTGAGTAGGGTGTAACCGGTGCCGCTCGGAGTGATCGTGACGTTTTGATTCGTGCCGCCAGCGGAGAGCGCGAGCCCCGTACTACCTCCCGTAAGCCCCGTGCTGGCGAAATTTGCTGCGGTAAATGTGCCGCCCAGGGTCAGATCGCCGCTGATAGCTGCGTTGCCGACGACATCAAGCTTAGCGGCGGGAGTCGCGGTTCCAATCCCCACATTGCCGCCGGAACTAATCCGCATTTTTTCCGCGGTAAGCGCGGAGCCCGTGATTCGGGTGAAAAAAGAGAGATATCCGTCGTCGCTTCCCGACGTGCCATTTTCTTTCGCCCCTTTGATCGCTCCAAACGTTTGATAGTCGCTATTTGAAGTATTATTGTGACCGCCGAAAGCAATAATGCCGCCCACGCCTGCAGCCATGGCACCGTTGTCGTACACACCGAGTTGCACCGCCAAAGCGTTGCTTTGCAGCGCTGATGATCCTTGAATTTCAAGCTTCGCAGCCGGTGTCGACGTACCAATGCCGACGTTCCCGCTGGAGATTGTCGTGCCAGTGCCATCAACGCTAGTTCCGAAGATCAGATTGCCGATGGTAAGCTGATTCGAATCGGTCGCCGATGGCGTGCTGACATTGTAACCGATAGCGATATTGTTCGAGCCAGTCGTGACATTGGAGCCGGCGCCAAATCCAATAAAAACATTGTTCCCACCGGTGCTCCCGACCCCGGCGCTTTTTCCTATAGCGATATTGTTGCTACCGGCAGTATTGGTTTGGAGCGCGCGAGAGCCAATGGCCACATTGTCGGAACCAGACGTGTTGGCCGCGAGCGCGCCCTGACCGAACGCCATATTCCGGGCGCCAACGGTATTCGCCGCAAGCGCATTGTAGCCAAACGCGGAATTCTGGGCGCCCGACGTATTCGCCTTGAGGGCATTGGATCCGAGAGCGGTGTTGTAAGAACCGGTTGTAACCGCCGCCAAGGCCGAAGGCCCTACCGCACTATTGTCAGTCCCAGAGGCCGTTAGATTTCCTGCCGAAGGTCCGGCAAAAACGGAATTGCCCGTGGAGCGGAGAATTGTCGTGCCGGCCTGCTGAAATCCGGAACTGGCGTCGGTATTGATATAACCTGCGACGTCGAGTTTGGCCACGGGAGTGGTCGTGCTAATGCCGACGTTGCCATTCAATAGAGTATAGCCGGTGCCGCTCGGCGTAACGGTGACGTTTTGATTCGTCCCACCGGCGGAGAGGGTCAGCCCCGCGCTTCCGCCGGTGAGTCCCGTGCTCGCGAAGTTCGCGGCGGTAAATGTGCCGCCGACCGTCAAATTACCGCTGATAGAAGCGTTGCCGGCGACGTCGAGCTTGGCCGCGGGTGCAGTGGTTCCGATGCCAATCTTACCTTCCACGCCATAAATCCAATTGCCGATGGAAAGCTGACTGTCGGCGGTCGGAGATGGAACTTGAGCGTTTGGCCCGATCGCGATGTTCGAACTTCCCGTCGTGATTTGTGAACCCGCTTCATCGCCGACCCCGACGTTATGATAGCCTCCCGTATTTCCCTTGAGCGCGTTATAGCCGAAAGCCGTGTTGAATTTCCCCGTGACATTCGAGCCGAGCGTGGCCGGACCACTGACCGCACTCGCGCCGACGGCGGTGTTTCCTTCGCCGTTGGTATTTTGCTGCAAAACGCCGTAGCCGATCGCCAAATTGGCAACGCCCGAAGTATTGCTTGAGAGCGCCCCACCACCAAGTGCGAGATTCCAATCACCGTTTCTATAAATTGCGATACCGTTGACCGAACCGCTTACGTTTATATCGCCGACCACATCGAGCTTTGCCTGGGGCGTAGAGGTTCCAACGCCTACACGGCCGCCAAAATAATTTAATGCATTCGTGTCAGACGCGTAGATCGAGAACGGGGTGTTGGTTTGCGTGCCTGAGGTTAGATTTCCGATGTAAACGCCATATGTGTTCGTGATCGTTCCGATATTGTTTAAATCTTCTATCTTCAATCCAGATGCACTCGCTATGGTCGAATTTCCGCCAGAATTTGATATCCATCCATCAAAGACCGCTGCATTTGTAGCGCTAGCGGCTGTCGAGCTGTTGCTGTTTATCAAGAAAGCCCGTGAACCGTACATATTGTTTACGAGGCCTGTCGAAGTGTTGGTCACCGTGCTAGAATCTCCGATCAAGAAGTTGGCTGTTCCCGAACCGGAATGGGTGACATTGACATAGCTGCCGCGAACCTGACCAACTGGAGAGGTATTCGTTGACGGATCGTAGATATCTATAGACATCCCGTTGCGCGGCCCAGAAACGTCGGAGATTTGATGGCTAAGCACGAGCGCGCTAGTATTAAAAGGCTTCGACGCAGAGGATGTATTAGTGACCGCTTGGATCAGGGCCTGTGTAGGCCAGGATGCGCCCGATGTCGTGACGTAGGTTGTTGGATTTGCGAATACCCGGAACGACCCGTTGTCAGCGGTCCCTAGTTGGCCAATAGTGAGTAGTCCAGCTGGAGCGCTGGTACCAATCGCCACATTTCCCGCGATCAACGTGCTGCCGATGCCGCTTGGCGTCAGCGTTATGTTCTGATCTGTTCCTCCCGCGCTGAGCGTTAGCCCAGTCGAACCGCCCGTGACGGCGCCACCGCTTGCGATTAGCTGTGAAACGGTCGCATTGCCGCTTACGGTCAGATTACCGCTGACGGTTTGGTCTTGGGCGGAAGCGCTGAGCGCGAGCGTCAGCGCAAGAAACGCTGACACGCCGAACCGCTGGCATGCTGAAATCGGAAGTAGGGCAATACGGACGGTTTTCATGAAAGTTGGAGCGAAAGCGAGTATGGCTGGAAAAGTGGTGAGATTCGGCGTCGCCAAGGAGATGGCGAGGTAAGCGGGAGACAGGAGACAAGTGGCAGGAGGCAGGCGACGGGAGGCAGGTGGCAGGGGACGGGAGACAACGGAGAACAGGCGCCCGGTCGTCGCTCCAGTGGAGCTATGGCGAGGCGAGTAGTGGCTGAATAGAACGATAAACGGGATGGCTGCGTGGGCGCGGTGGCGCCTTCGGCGGGAGGAGCTGGAAAATTATCCGGATGCTAGGCTACAAACATGCAGCAATACATGTCCGGAACGCAGCGGGCTGGAAGTAAGCGGAGCTGGAAGGAAGTGACGGCGTGCGACGGTGCACATTCTTCCGCAAAAGCAAAGCTTTCTGTAAGGCTAATATTGCGTACGCTGTGTCTAGCGCTTAGGCAGACCGCTGCCGGCATTTCTGTTGACCCGATTATAACGACGCCGATCTGTGAAGGGTCCGCTTGAGCTAGCCTGCCGGGCTCAGGGGCCGAACAGCAAGATGGGTGACAGGAGCCTTCGGTCAGGTCGGGGAGGGGCTTTATGCCCCGACGGTTGGCGTGTGTGAAAAACTTTCGGGGCGTGAAGCCCCTCCACAGTTTCGAACGCCAGTTGCGCTGAGCGGCCGAGGGCGGCCGCGCTTCACCTCGGGCATTCCGACTGCGCCACTGGACGGTGTCGATCGAGGTAGCTCGCTCCTGCCGTGACCAAGGTGAGGAGGAAGTTCGGGCTCCTTCGTTCAACCCCGAGAGGGGGCTTTATGCCCCGACGGTTGGCGCGTACGAAAAGCTTTCGGGGCGTGAAGCCCTCCCACAGCTTTCAATCCGAAGCCCAGAAACACCCGTGCAGCCGGAAAAACGGGCGACGGCCAATTTCGCGTAACAGGACAGAATCTGTCCCCTTATCTGCGTTAACAGGACATATTCTGTCCTGTTATGGCGTTTTGGCTAATCGACGGCCTTGCCGTTTTCGAACGCTTAAACGGCGTTCACGAATCGAAGAGGCGCGTGCTCCACCGGCGGGCGTAGGCGTGTTTTTGCGCTCGGCTTGGTGCTAACGGCTACGAATCGTTGCGGCGATGTTACCGAGGTCTGGTTCCGAGCTTCGCGCTGCGTTCCAATCGTGGACGGATTGCTTGCTCGATCCGGCGCAGGCGCCCATCGAGCATCTCAAAGCGGCGCGGGCGTGGCAGGATTGGGGGCTCGAGTTTTTAGGCGTCGATCCACGCATCCCGCCGGGACACGCCGACCCGCTCTTCGCCGATAGTCATTTGCCCCATGGGAAGGCGATCTCGCCGCTCGGTGCCATTCGCTGCATCGGAGAATACCGTCGCACCGCCGTGTTTCTTCAGGCGATGGCGGCGGCGCTGCGCGAAGCGAGGCGGCGTTTCCCCGGCGAAACAATCCATATCGTCGAAGCCGGCTGTGGTCCGCTGGCCCCGTTGGCCTTGCCGTTTGCGCTGCGCTCTACGCCGTCCGAAGTACAATTCACCTTGCTCGATTATCATCCGGTTGCGCTCGACGCCGCGCGTCGTGTCGTCGCGGCGCTCGGATTGCAGGACTCGATTCGAGCCTACGTCGCGGCCGATGCCACGGCTTACCGCTTCCCGGAAGCGGACCGTCCGCATGTGATCGCTTGCGAGGTGCTCCTGAGGGCGCTGAAGCGCGAGCCACAAGTTGCGGCGACGGTAAATCTCGCGCCTCAGCTTCGACCCGGCGGGCTCTTCGTGCCGGAGCGGATCGATGTCGAGGCGGCCTGGTTCGATTCACGCCGGCATTTGCAAGCGACCATGGACGCGCAGCCGAAGGGCGGCGAAGCCGATTCCGACTCTGAACGCGGCATTCGGCGGATCGGTCCGGTGTTTAGTCTCGAGGCGGCGACAGCTTCAGTACTCCCACGTTTGGACACAGACCTATTCCGTGCGGAATCGATCTGCGTGCCGGCCCAGCGTAACGAGGTGGCTCGGCTCCACCTGCTCACGAGCCTTCGCGTGTTTGGCGAACACCGGTTGGTCGACTTCGAGAGCAGTTTGAATCTCCCCGAGCAAGTGTCGTTGCCGCCGGGGATCGCCGCGGCGGGTGGCACGATCGACTTCGTCTATGAGGCGTCGCGCGACCCAGGCCTGCGCATCGCGAATATGCGACCAATAGCGTAATTCCGCGGATGGACTTCCCACTAAATACACGAACACGAGAAAGACCGAATTGGAGTGGCCCACGGTACCGAGCGAAGCGACATCAGCCACATACGGACGACACGGAATTCAGAGGATAACACGGAGATTTTGAACAGAAGGTAACGAAGGGAACTAAGGCTCCAGGGCGGCTGGATCCTTTGTTGTTGGGTGAAGATGGAACGCTGATCTTAAAACCATCGGCGCTGATCGTTCGAGCCGCTCGTCTTTGGTGCCGACGGCTGGTTTGCCGACGGAACACGCGGACAACACGGAATTCAGAGGATAAATTCCGTACTCCTATCCCTCGTGTTTTTGCCGCACGATTCCTTGGCGTCGAAGTTCCAATCAATCCCTGAAACCACCGATAAACACGGATGAACACAGATGTCTGAACCTTCATTATCTGTGTCAATCTGTGCCATCTGTGGTAAACGGTTTGTAGGTTTGGTTTCGGCCGGAGCCGATCCAGGTCTTCAGTGTATGGCTGATGTCGCTTCGCGCGGTACTGTGGGCAATCGGATCGATGTACGTGCGGATTGTGTCAGCGAATTGGGCCGGCCGCTGGGAGGCCAGCTACATCTATGAACCTCATTTGCGGAGTGGACGTGTCGAGCGCTGACAAAGGGCCGATAAGCGCTCTTGCTGGGCGGAGACGATGCGAACGGCGACTTTCTTTCTTTCGACCGGCCGGTGCGGCACGCAGTGGATCACCGAGGCGTTGCGAGGGGCCTTGGGCGACCAGGCGGTCGTCGAGCATGAGCCGCTGCATAACGACTATGCGCCGCGACGCATGCTTGGCGCGAACGGTCCGGCGGCGGTCGGCGGACGGAATGCGCGACGCATGCTCGAACACACGGCGCGGATCGACGAAATCCTGGCTTCGCGCGACTACGTCGAAACCGGACACCCGGCTTGGGGCGCGTTGCCTTGGTTACTGACGCGGTTTCAGGGGCGCATTCGAATCGTCCATCTGGTCCGCCACCCGATCCCGACGGCGCGTTCTTGGCTATCGCACCAGGCGTTCATGCCGTCTTTATTGCCGCATTTGCCAGTGAAAGAGTTGATTTTGCCGACCGATACTGGCGTCGCCTTCCCCGAGTACGCAGCTCGATGGTCCCAACTAAGTCCGTACGAGAAGTGTCTGTATTACTGGGCCGAAGTGAATGCGCTGGGCCTGCGGCTCGAACGCCAATCCGGAGTCCCGTGGTTTCGTATCACCTACGAAGCGTTGTTCGACCCGCGCTCGGTCGAGCTTTCGCGGTTGTTCGATTTCGTCGGCGCACCGGCGGCTGCCGCCAATGCGGTCGATCGTACTCAACAGGTCGACCGACATCGTTTCGTGCTCGAGGCTCAGCCCGAGGTCGAGCGGATCGGGGCCCATCCGCAGGTCGTCGCATTGGCGGAAGCGTTCGGATATAAATTATGCGATCCTCCAGGCTCGAAAATAGAACGCTGATCTTCGCTCATCAGCGCTGATGGGTCGCAGATCAGCGTTCCGCGCCCAGTACGCTTGTCTCTGTTACCTTCGTGATCGCCTTCAACCGTAAAGGCAGCCCATAGCAGGCCGACGCGGAACCCGCTCGCTAGGCGCTCGCAGCTACGGGTCGTACGGCGTCCTCAAACTTCAGCCCGACGTCGAACGGATCGCTGATGGATGGCAGATCAGCGTTCCCTTCGGCCGGCGGTTTTCTCTCCACCGCCTCCGCGCGCTCCTGTTCAAACCGGAGTGTGCGTAAGCGCCGAAAGCGTCTGCGCAAAGCGAACGGATCTCCAACGGGCCGGCTCTAGGAGCCGAGCTACAATGGCGGACAAGCGCGAAGCGAGGGAATCCGCTCGCTTCGCGCTCGTGGCTACGAGTTCGCAACCGCTCAGCCGGTTTGTGGCACGAGGATGCAAACGTTCGGGTTTGGCGTCACGGGCGGCAGCGGGTACGGCCCGGCGAGCTTCACGGCGGTCTGGTCGGTCATCAGCCGGTGATACATCGGCGGGAAGTGCTGGATCATCAGCTGGGTCAGCCAATCGTTCGTGCACTTGGCCGGCGGGCCCGGCGGAGCCCAGACGAAACCGGTCATCACCTGCGCGCCGACCGTCGGATGCGTGTAGGTCGGCGGATAGTTATTGATCACATATTTGATCATATCCGCCGGCGACAGGCGTTTCAGATCCAGGCATTTCGTCGGCGGCAATCCCGGCGGATTAACGTTCCAGAAACCCTGAATATTTTGGAGATAAAGCGGAACGGTCGGATTGGGATTGCTCGTCTGCTGGAATGCGTTCGAGACGACATCGAGCGAGTTCCACCATAGCGTCGCCTTGGGGAAGATCGTATTGAAATTGGTCGCGAAGTCCGTGAGCCCGGCGGTCGGCGCGGCAAAGGGCGTCGGCACCACGGTCGATGCGGACTGGCCGAGGAGATAATAGAGGTACGTCGCCATCACGGTGGTTTGGCAACCGCCGAGGCTATGGCCCGTGACGACAATCGGAGTGGCGGGGTCGGTATTGTAGATCGACTGGACCCAATTGGCGACGCTGCCGGTGCCGGCCGCACCCCAATCCTTGCGCGGCGTCAGGCCGAGCAAGAGATTGAGGCCGTCGTTGGTGCCCTTCGCGACCGACAGCGTCGGCGTGGGCAGCGCCGATTTCGGCATGCTCATCGTGGTCGTGTTCTGCCCGTTCAGATCTTCGATGAGCTGCGTGATCAAGCCGGGTCCGGCGTCGCTGGTGTCGGTGCCGCGGATAACGACGGCCGCGAAGACCGCGCTGCCGGTGCTATCGCGGTACGTCGCACCGTAGATCGCATTGGAATACGTGAGATCGTAGGCAGGACCCCACTCGACGGCCCACGTGCCCGCCAGCGTCGGCTGTGAAGCGGCCGTGGGTGCCGACGGCAGCGGCGGCAACCCACTGACATTCGCGGTCAGTTGTTTGATGAGATTGCCTTCTTTCCATACGCTGGGATCGGTGTAGGCGATCGTGGCGAGGGCGAGGTGAACGAACCCGTAGTAGGGCGTATAGATGGCGGTGCGCGCAAGCTGGCCATCGGGGGATAGCTGAGGGATGCTCATTGGGATGTGAACGATGCCGCCGGCTGGAAGACGACGACAGGTTGAGGTGATCTCGACGTGAAGCCCGATCCGTTCAACGTAGCGGACAAACGGGGGACTGGCGTTGCGCCGAGGTGAAAGCTAACGTCATGCTATTTCCGTTACGACGAGCCGCGGGACAAGATTTTTTCGGTGACAAATACACGTATAAATGAGGTGGTGATACGTACCGGCCGCCCCGTCGGATAAAGGTTATATAGAAACGATTTATTGTTATAAACATGTCATCGCTTAAACCGGCCGACGCACCGACGTTGCCGCCCGCCACCGAGGTCGGGCGGCTCGGGGTCTGCCAACTGAAACGCCTGTGGGCCCGGGCGCTCGCGGCGCGGCAAGGGCAGCAGGATCGCGACGTGGACGAGGCGCACCGCGATCAGTTGGTGCTCGATGCCGTGGGCTTGGGTCTCGAGCAAGCCCAGCAGTATCTGCTGCGGACGGCGCCGACTTTCGAGGAATTCGAGGCGTGGATCGTCACGACCGCGGGCCACGTGCCCGCGGAGCAAGTGGCGCGAGTCAACGCCGCACTGGCCGGCGGCGACCTGCCAAACGCCACGAAGGCGCGCATCGCGGAGATCGAGGCCATGGATCCCGTGCTCTCGGCCGAAGACCTCGCCCACTGGGACGAGCATGGCTACGTCATCGTGGCCCGCGCCGTGCCCGAGGATGTCCGTGCCGCCGCCGAGCAGGCGATTTGGACGCATCTGGGCGGCAGGGCGGACGACCCGGACTCATGGTACGTGCCGAACGATCACGGGATCTTCGTGCAATTCTTCCAGCACGCCGCGTTCACGGCGGTGCGGCAGTCGCCGCGGATTCACAAAGCGTTCGCGCAACTGTGGGGCACCGCCGATCTCTGGCCGGCGACCGATCGCGTGGGTTTCAATGTCCCCGAGCGGCGCGGCTGGATGTTCCGTGGGCCGCATATGCATTGGGACGTCAGTCTGGCGCAGCCCATCCCGTTTGGGACGCAGGGAATCCTGTATTTGACCGACACGCCGGCCGAGCAAGGTGCCTTCACCTGCGTGCCGGGATTCCAGCGACGGATCGATGCGTGGCTGGATAGTTTGCCCGCAGGTACGGACCCGCGGATGCAAGACCTCCATGCCCTCGGTTCGAAGCCGATCGCCGGCCAGGCAGGCGATCTCATCATCTGGGATCACAAGCTCCCGCATGCGAGCAGCCCCAACCGCGGCCAACGGCCGCGGATCGTGCAATACGTGAATATGTATCCGACGAAAAAAGAACAGCAGCAGCAGTGGGTGTGAGAAGGGACTGAAAGGCTGAAAGGCTAAAGGGCTGAAAGCAGTGATGAACCGCGAAGGACGCGAAGAGGCGCGAAAGTCACAGGCGATCGACCGGCGCGTTGCTTGCGGTTCAGCGGCACGATCGCCGAGGCGCGAAAAAAACGAAGCTACCGGTGTGAGAAAGGACTGAAAGGCCGAAACGCTGACGACGGCCGGGGTAGGGCGCGTTATCCTTAACGCGCCGCTCGGTGTTCGGTCGAACGACGGCGGATTAGGGATAATCCGCCCTACCCCAGCAGCCAGCTATGTCTTCACGGTTAACGCGGCGCCTGCCGTTGGCGTTAACTCGCCGCGCACTCCGAGGCCAACGGGTAGGCACTCTGGGGATTCAACTGCAGCAGGTAACTCGCGAGCGAGTGGTAGCACAGGATGCTGTGCTTGATCCTTGGGTCGATCTTCGTGTCGATCTCCGTGCCGGGCCCGAGCTGCGAATAGAGTGGGGGGACTTTGGGCACCAAGTCCGGCTCGTTGAATACCCGGACATTATTCGGGACATTGACGGCGAAGCTCGCGGCAAAAGCTTCGTCGCCGGTCCGCGGTGCCGCCAGCGTATATAGGCTCAGGTTTTTGGCGCCGGCGTTCACCGCCGCGTCGAGGGCGAGCAGGTTGGCGACGGCCGCCCCCAGGCTGTGTCCGACAATCGTCATGTTGCCGGCGGGAGCCAGCCCTTCGATGAAAGCGCGCAGATCGCGCGGCGTTTGGCCGTCGGGCATCAGCCCCGTGAGCGATTGATAGACGCTGAAGAAGCCGTCCTCGACATGGCCCGCGGTGGGCACCGGCCCGAATTGGACGGGCAAGAACTCAGCGTCGATCAGCCATTCGATGATTTTATCGGTACCGCGGATCGCGATGACGTACTCCACCGGGTCGGACGTCGACTGCGCCACGAATCCGTAGAATTCGCGTTCGCTCTCGAGGGAGAAGTGGTCGACCGCCGTGAGATAGAAAACGAGTTCATATCCCGCGGGGAACTGCACCGCCGGCGTGATCGGCGGCGTCAGCGAATTCGGCGCTTGGTCGAACATCAGGTAAGCGCTTTGGACGAACGCGCCATAGCGGTAAGCCGCGAGGGGATCGAAAACAGCGGGTAGGGGAGTCGTCATAGGGGAGCGAAGGGGAAATTCGCATCGGGCAGGACTGAAGGAGTTCTCGCCGGAGGCAATCCGCGAGCGATGGGCCGAGGGGCATGCCGCGCTATGCCTGGAGCCGGTTGTAGCTGGGCGGCTGGCGGCGGCCTCGAGGAGGCCACCTACAAAATGCGGTTGGTTGTAGCTGGGGTCCGAGACCCCGGCCGGCTTGTCGCGCGTCGTGTTGGTGAACAACACCCCGGCGCGTTCGCGCCACCCCTCTCGAGAGGGGAGCCTGAAGGCAAGAGGCGATGTAGTGGGGGCTGGGCGGCCTCAAGGAGGCCACCACAATAATGCCGTTTGTTGTAGCTGGGGTCGCTGACCCCGGCCAATCGATCGCTCAATCGGACCGAGGTTGCGGACCTCAGCTACAGGAAAGCTGCTCGCTACTTCTTCACGTTCGGTGCCGTCACTTGGCCCGTCACCGAATTTGAAACCGCGTAGGGCGTGCCGACCGCTAGCACGTGACTCAGCGCGATCAGCCGATTCGCGAGTTTCGCGGGTGGCGGATTTTGGAAGGAGTACGACGTCGGATTGTGGCAGGTGAAGCAGTTTTGAATGCTCGAGACCGGAGCGTTCTTCGGCACCTGGAAGAAAGTTTCGGCCGTGGCGTTGGCTAACACGATCGATCCAACTGCATCGGTTTGGTTGCTTTGGAGATTATACGAGTTCGGCTTCATCCACACCGTGCCATCGAGCGTGTAGTTGGCGAAGAGCGCTTGGTCGCCTTTTTGACCCGCTTCGAAACGCTGTCCGCTGGCGTTGACCGAGAGCACATTGCCGGGGCCGTTCGGTTGATTTTCGCCGCCCGTGGCATTGACGAGTACTGCGTTCGTCACCGGGGAAAGCGTCTGCTTGGCGGGATCGAGCTTCAGCGTCGGCGGCGTGTTGGCTTGATTGACCTGCGTGTACGACGTGTTGGCGGCGTAGAACGTGTAGCTGTGCGGATCTTTGCTATTCGTCGAAAACGTGTTGTCGGGCACGCGCGGCGCATTGAGGTTGTGCTCGAAGGTGCCCCAGAGGAATTCGGGGTGATTCACGGTGTAGCCGACGACGTGCAGGCCGACGAGTGCGACCGTGACCGTGACGAATTGATTTGGCACTGGCTCGATGGTGACGCTGCCCGGGATCGACTTCGTCTGCAGGACGGGGACCTGAGCTTGCGTGGTATATGCGCCCTTCGGAGCGGCTTGGCCATCGCCGAGTCGCAGCCAGGTCGCTTTGAATACCGCGGCGCCGACCGCGAAGGACGAATCGGCGGGCTGATTCTGATATCCACCGTCGATGATGAGATTCTTCTTCGCGGTGCCGAAGTACGACTCGTTCATGTGGACGGAGGCGTAGACGGGGAACCCGTTTTGTCCGACCAGCATATTGCCGTCGGCTTCGACGACCGCGGAGGCGGCTTCGTTGGAGTTCGCTCCGGCCTGCGGCGCGAGCGAGCGGGCGGCGAGTTTCAAGGGACGGGCGTGAGCTTTCCCGGCGTTGGCGTCGGGGCTGAGCAGATCGTCGACCGTCGGCAGCGTCATGAAGCGCGGCACCTTGTTGCCTTGTCCGTCGGAAATGAGCGCCGTGGCCCAAACGTACGCTTCCCAGGACCATTCGTGGAAGTTGCAGTCGGGCGTGGGAAGAGTGGCCGTGTCCTGGGTGGGGAAGGCGGCGTCGGGCTTGAGATAATTACCCAGATTTTCCTGCCAGCCATTGGGCGGACAACCGGGAGCGAGCGGTGGGTTCTGCGCCTGGCTCGAAACGGTGCCGAGAGAAACCAAAGCGAGAGCGACGCAGGTAAGCGCCGCCCGAGGGGTAAGCTGGATATGCTTCATGGGTTGATAGATGAGAACCGCGGAAGGTTTTCAGACCCTCGCGCCGGCTCAATCTCACCGACTACCGGGATTCCGGTAGTGGCAAGGTGGGGCCGTTATCCCTAACGCGCCGCTCAGTCGTAAAGGCTCGCGATGTAGCTGGGGTCCATGACCCCGGTCAGACTTGAAACGGATCTGAGCCAGCCGGCTTTTGCGCGCCGGCTGTCCACTGTAGACTGCCACTTGTCTCCTGACTCCTTGACTGCACTGACTTGACCGCCGACGCACACCTGTGCGCTTATGGGCGGCTCATGAACCAGCCGGGCGGGCACCACTACCATCGGGCGTTTGGACTGACCATCCGATCATGCCTGCCGCTGCCCGAGTTGCTGTCCGCTGCAGCCGATGCGCCCACCGATGTAGAGATTGAATATGCCGATGTACCGATGGAACTCCCGGACGCCCTCGCGCGCGGGGTGCGGTTTCACGCGGGTAAAAATCGGCTCCTGCTCATCGTGGATGGGGTGGCGCGTTATCTCGTCGAGCAAGGCCGGCGCATCGCGATCGTGCGCGATCCGGCGGCGGAAGACGACGATGTTCGAGTCTTTCTCTTGGCCTCCGTTTTCGGCGCGCTGCTCCACCAGCGGCAGGATCTCGTGCTACATGGCAGCGCGGTCGACTGGAATGGCGAAGCCGTCGTGTTCATCGGATTATCGGGGGTGGGCAAGTCGACCCTGGCGGCGGCGTTCCGACGCAAACGCCGGGCCGTGCTCACGGACGATCTCTGCGTCGTCCGGCCCGACGGCGCCGGCCGAATGGTCGCCTATCCCGGGTTTCCGCAAACGAAACTGTGGCTCGATTCGTTGAAACAGCTGGATCTTTCGCCTGAAGGGCTGCGGCGGATTAGGACGAAATTGGAGAAACGCGCGGTTCCCTTGGGCGAAGATTTTGTTTCCGTACCGCTACCGGTGAAGAAGCTCTATCTACTTCGTCCGTACAACAAACCTGAACTCAAGATCGAGCCGGTCGTCGGCCCAACCAAGTTCGCGATTTTGAAGAACAACACGTATCATTTTGGCTTCTTGGCTGCGATCGAAGGTAAGGCTGGGCACTTTCAACACGCACTCAAGCTGGCCCAACAAACCCCACTGGCGATTGCACTGCGCCCAAATGGCTCTTTTCAGCTCGACGATCTCGTGGCGACGATAGAGGACGATCTCCGAAACGCTGAAACACGGAAAAGCTGAAGCCTGAAATTGGAAGCGATGCGAGTCGCGCCAAACCACTCTCGATTTATCGTCGGATTGCTGGTTCTCCAGCTCGCCCGGTCGCGTCCGAGGCCTTGGTTTCAGCGGGTAAGTTTTTCCGCGTGTCAGCGTTTTCCGGTATGAAAGGCATCGTCTGGCTCGCCTCGTATCCGAAGTCCGGCAACACCTGGTTTCGGACCTTCTTGACGAACTACCTGCGGAACTGCGACACACCAGCGAACATAAATGATCTTGAGGGTGGCCCCATAGCGAGCGCGCGGAGACCCTTTGACGAGACGGTAGGGTACGATTCTGGAGAAATGACGCTTGATGAAATCGAGCGATTGCGGCCGGAGGTATATCGGTACCAAGCGGAGCACGCACAGCAGCCGATTTACTGCAAGATTCACGATGCATACACGTTTTTGTCGACTGGTGGGCCACTTATTCCTCCCGACGCGACCTCGTGTGCACTGTATTTCGTCCGCAATCCTTTGGATGTGGCGGTATCGTTTGCCCACCATAGTGGCCAAGATCGCTTCGACCATGTAATCCGATACATGGGACGGACGGAAAATTCGTTTTGCGACGTGGAGGCGACTGAATCTAGTCAGCTCCGACAGAAGCTGCTCACCTGGAGCAGGCACGTAGTGAGCTGGGCAGATGCACCGGGAATTCGTGTCCTCGTCTTGCGGTACGAAGACCTGAAACTGAACCCCGGGGAAACATTTCGTGCCGCTGTTCGCTTTGTTGACCTACCGGACGATATCGCGCGGGTGAAGAAAGCGATCGACTTTAGTCGGTTCGAAGAGTTGAGAAAACAGGAAGAAAAAGACGGATTTGGAGAAAAGATGCCCCGGGCTAAGTCATTCTTTCGCAAAGGCGAAATCGGCTCGTGGCGGGAGGTTCTCACCCGGGAACACGTCGCGAAAATCATCGCCGACCATGGCGAAGTCATGCGGCGATTCGGATATCTGGATGAGGAGGATATGCCTATATTCTGAAGTACCCCCGAATGGCGCAAATGAGCACGAATCAAGCTGTGCGATGCGTCATGCCCGCCGTAGACAAATACGAGTGTCCGATGTGTTCGCGAATTGAATCATTTGCCGAACGAAGATTTTCGTCCGTGCAATCTGTGAAATCTGCCGCCAAAAACCTGACCGATGAGTTTCCAGCCCACATTGGAACCGCTAACAACGATTCTCCGCAGTCCCGATCAGGTATCTGGCGACCTGGACGGGAAGATTGTGCTGCTTTCGATCGAGAACGGCCAATACTACAATATGAACGAGGCCGGCGGTCGGATTTGGGCGTTGCTGGAAAAGCCGATGACCATCGCGGCACTTATCGATCACTTGTTGGGTGAGTTCGAGATCGATCGATCAACGTGCGAAAAGGAAACGATGGCATTTCTGGAGCAACTTCAGAAAGACAAGTTATTGAAGATCGAACCTAGGCCGAGGTGATCGAGGTGGAGCGGATACCTCATGGATTTTCCAGGAAACTGCAGAGATAAAAGCCGGTTCAATTGTACGTCCGCTGCTCATTTTGAGGAACGAGGACCATTCTGGGGAAATGGTTTTTTGGAGAATATTTATTTTACTGTCGAAACCATATCGACTTCCACGTTGGGGCATATCTGGGTATGAGTGCAATATGTGGTTTGTTTCGAATAGATGGAAAACCCATTGGGGGTGAAACTGTATGTCGGCCAATGGACGCGCTTGCCAAGTATGGCAAAAATCAAGAGCGGATATGGAGTGATGGAAGGAAAATCGTTTTAGGCTGTAGAATTGATGATATCTGGACCAAATCGAGGGCAGAAACACAACCATTCAGTCATGCAGGTTACTGGGTTGTAGGTGACGTCCGAATCGATAATCGAGATGAATTAATTGCTGACCTTGATATCGGTGCGGAGGCTCGGACGGTCATATCGGATATTGAGCTCGTCTTGCGGGCGTTTCTGCGCTGGCGCCAGGATTGCCCTCTTCATATAATTGGGGATTATGTGTTCGTAATTTGGGACTCGCATCTCGAACGATTATTCTGCGCGCGTGACCACATTGGTGCACGCCCTCTGTTCTACTTCGATTGCGGCGCCATTTTTGCTTTTGCGACGGACCTTCGCGCATTACTGGATTTCCGGGATGTTCCGGCTGAAATCGATGAAACCGAAATCATACGAATGTTGCAGGCGAGAGTTCCTCGCTATTTTGATAATGAACGAACGTTCTTCCGAAATATTAGGAAGATTCCCTTTGGTCATTCGTTATTAAAGAACCGATCGCGCCTACATACGTCGCGGTATTGGCGACCGGAGGAAATTCGTGCGATCGAGCTTCCAACCGTGGAAGACTACGCGGTTAGGCTGCGAGAATTGATGGAAATAGCCGTTCGTGACCGGCTACGGACGGACGTGCCAGTAGGGGCACATCTGAGCGGCGGGCTAGACTCATCTGCAATCTCAGTACTTGTGGCGCGGATTCTTCGCGAACGTGGCCATTCGGCGCCATCAGTCTTTTCGTGGTCGCCACCGCCAACCGAATCTGTGGCCTATGGCGAATATAGTCGAATCGGAGCTGTGTGTACGCATGAAAAACTAGAACCTATCTACACGGATGCTCCCAATGTCGCAACCGATGAAGCCGTTGAAGAAGATCCTGCCGCACGCCCTGCTTTTGCATTGACGCTCGAGCGATTTGTGCAAAGGCGTGCGAAGATGCTCGGGGTTCGTATAATGTTCTCAGGCTGGGGAGGTGATGACGCGGTGAGTTCTGGTGCTCGCGGTTTGCTGGCGGAAGATCTTCGGCGACTCCGTTTGGGCAAGGCATCGTCACGTATCTGGTCACGAATTTATTTTCGTCACCCGAGAAGCATCCTCCAGATTTTGAGATTATTTTGGCACGATGGGCTGAGCCCACTGTTGCCGGACGTACTTTACCGGAGCCTATCGTCGTTGCGGGCACAGAGAGACTACATTGCGCCTGATTTCCTTGTCCAAATGAGTGGAGCGCGCCCGCCGGTGTTCCGGATACCGCGTACCAGAGCAGGGGCACGGACGAATCAATGGCAGGCGTATTATCATGGAGGCATTACGGCACGGATCGAATCGTGGACAGTGTTCGGCGCCGATAACGATATAAGTTATGTGTACCCGATGCTTGATCGGCGCGTGCTAGAATTTATCTACGCGATTCCTGTCGATTTGCACGACCGTCAGGGCTACGGTCGATATTTGTGTCGCCGGGCCATGGCGGGTATACTCCCTCCGCATGTGGTGTGGTCTAACCCCAAAGCAGAACCGTCATTTTCGATACAGGTCGAAGGGGGAGTGGCGACCCGTCGCGAACGCTACATACGAAGCATAGAGTTAGCCGGGTCCGACGAGATTCCATGGGTCGACATCCCCCGACTGCGCAGCGCATTGCAAAGTGGGAATTGCCAAACTGGCGATTGGATTTCCATTAACCATGCTATCCGGGCCATAATCGTGTGGCGGCGATGGGGGAAAAGAGTTTGCTCGACATTATGAGGTGACTTCGCAGCCTTTCGCAAGTTTCTGGTTAAATGAACGACATTAAAATAGTCGCGTCTATAAATGCTGCCCCCCCAGACAGCACATTTCGTCGTAGGTGGGAAACGCCTAGTATCGAGATACTTGAAATCTCCTCCACTGAGGCAAAGAGCCATGGCGGGACCGAGACGCCCAGCACTCCGCACGCTGGTTTAGTTACTTAGCATCCAAATCGAGAAATCGAGCGTGACGATTAATTTCGCTGCACGCGTTTTATGCTAGTTGGCGTTCTGTTTGTGCAACGCCGTCGATCACGGGTAGCCAAAAGCCGCCGTCGTGTACGGCGGCTTTTGGTGCTTATTTCTTTATCGGTTCAATTCCGCGAAGGGAAAATTCCCGAGGTGCAGATGCAATAATTGATGACGAGGTACGGCGATTGAATATTGAACGGCTGGCTGCCACCTGCGGTTTGGACCGTCGTCGTTGCCGGGGCTGTGATTGAGCCAGAAAGCGTCGTCGCGGCCATGCCTGAATTCATCGAAACCGCAGTCCCGTTCCCCGCTGCAGCATAGTTTTGCATGACGTTATTGCCCACGGGGTCGAAGCCTACTGTTAGGAAATTGTTACCGGGTCCAGGAATGCGCGCCGTCGGGGCACCAAGGGCCGTAATCGTCGTCGCTGCGGTCAGGGCAGACGTATTCGGCGTTACCGTCGTGGCCGCGATGTGATTATGCATCGGCATTTGAAGCTGCGTGAGCGTGATGTTTTCCGAGCCGGCGACTTCGCCCATGACGTATTGGGACGTGCCAGGACTTTGGCCTTGGCCGACCGAATAACGCCCGCCGAGATTGGGGAGCTGGAACGTGGTCTGGCCGTTGCCGCCGTAGGTTGTGCCGAGCAGCGAGAACAACGCGCTGTTTTGCGCGATCGACATCGTCGCGCCTTGGGCAACCGCGAAATTACGCGGGGCAAAGCTGAATCCGTACGCTCTGACTTCTCCGAGGAATGCTTCTGACATATGAGTATGCTGTTATGGATGGGTGATACAGCGCGAAGGCTGTGGTGGATTATTCCCCCGTTTCCTTCAGCAGGTTAAAGACGGCTTCGTAATCGAAGCCGGGTTTTCGCGACTGAATGGGAACGAGAAATAAATCGAATTCGCCCAGCTTCGGATGGCTGACGCGATAAATCGCCTGCGGCCAGCATTCCGTGCCGACGAAACGAAGCACGAAACAGTGCTGAACCTCATCGTCGATCTTCGGCACCACGGCCTGGAGCGTGAAAGTCGCCGTGGCGTCTCCGTTGCGCATGAGAAATGCCTCGCCCACGTGCGGCTGATAGTCGGTGACCGAGGTGAGCAACGTCATGGCATGCGAAACTGACGCGGCGTCGCGCCGATTGGCGCAAGCGACGGTGCGAGGATACTTCGCAGGGTGTGCTGGGGCTGGGGCTCGGGTGGAACGGGCATGGGAGAGCCGACTAAACAGCGGGCGCTAGGTAGAAGAAGTGCCGCACCATTTGCACGTTTAAAATGCCGGCACAGCGAAATGTTATATATTGGCCGGACTCGAACTCCGACCGTCGCGCTGACAGAGAGACGATTCGAGGTACTGTAGAGCATGAGATTCGCAGCGATCGGAACGGGGAACGCTGATTGGCCAATCCATCGGCGCTGATGGCTGAAATCGCCTCGTCGTCTACAAGGTGGAGCTGGGTTGACAGAGTTCACACCGGCGTTCCAGTGGAGCCAACCATGGATGCGATGCTGAAACTTCGGCCCGTCGATCCCGACGATGAGCCTTTTCTCCGGGAGTTGCGCGCTCAGGTCGATGTGGAGCGGCTCGGGCTGCAGTATTGGTCACCCGAGGACATCCCGCTGGCGAAAAAGATCGTCGATCTACAGTTCAGAGCCCACGCGGCGCACTATCGCACCGTTAAGAACAATTGGGACACGAAGGACTGTGTCATCGAACTCAACGGGCGTCCGGTCGGCCGATTTATCGTCACGCAAGACGCGAAGGTGGTTCATTTGGCCGACATCGCGGTGCACGCGGCCTTTCGCGGCATGGGCCTGGCCCATGCCGTGATTGAAACGACCAAAGTGGAATGCGAGCAAAGCAAGCGAACCTTGCGGCTCCATGTCGATCCGACCAACCCGGCGCTTGAGCTGTATGTCAGTCTCGGCTTCAAAGTCGTCGAAGAAAAACCTGGATCGTATCTCATGGAATGGGTGCCCGCTTCGCTCCAAGGGAAGACGTTGTATTTTGGGCCGGCGGCGGGGTAATGCCCAATAACCAATAACCAATAACCAAGGACCAGAGACGAAGGTCAACGAGGCGACATCATACGCTAGCCAGCCAGCGCTCGTAGGATTGCTTGGTCCAACGCTCGAAGGCCGCCCGTACGGCGACACTGGCCGCTTGGCGCTTCCGGGCACTGTCGGGGACGAAGCGTTCCGCGGGGTTCTTGGCATCGTGCAGTGCGGCCGCGATCATCTGATTGCGTTCGGTCGCGGTGAAGCCGAAGGCGGGAGCCAGCGTATGGAGCGCTGTCTCTGGCAGCGCTTCGTAGCTGATGGGAATCAAGTGGCGCCGGTGGAGCGACGCTGTCCGAAAGAATGCGCCGAGAATGGCTGCGGCATGTTCTTCCGATGACAGGAGGTCTCGCACCTCGGCCGTGATTCCTAATTGATCCGGCGACACCGTGCCCCGGACGATGGTCAGACTCGGCCGCCGCATGAGCGACACCAGCACCTCGAGTGGGTCCCGATAGACGAAGATCAGCGAGGCGTCCGGAAAGGCCCGCTGCAATAGCGGCAAGGAAAAGAGGTGCCAGCAATCGAGCTTGAGGAACAAGCGCTCGGCGCCGCCCGCCGGCGGCTGACTCAACGTATTGGCAATGCCGCGGAGAAAAGAGATTCTTTCGTTATCCGTTATTGGCGACTCGGGGAGTTCCAGGCGCAGAAGGTCGTTTAAAATCGGCGGCTCGGACGCGACCAGATGGCGTGGGACCGCGGCGAGCATGCGCGCTAAGAGCGTCGAACCGCAGCGCGACACGTGAAAAATCAATCCGGCAACGGGCAATCCCGGCGGAGCATCACGTAGCGTCGATAACGAGGTCCGCGGACGATCGGCGCCGCGGTTGGCGGGGTTTTCTCGTCGCAGACGAGCGAGCGTGTCCTCGAAAAAAGGTTCGATAAACCGGCCTCCGTCCGACCAAAGCCACTCGACCTCAGGAATATCATCACCGCTCAGTCGGTAGGGGAGCGCCCCGGTCATACCATTGGATCTGGACGCTCCACGGCGAGGGCGGGAAATGCGGTCTGCAGCGCCGTGAGTAAACCCCCAACGTCGTCGCGATGCCGCAGCGCCGGATCGGGCGAGGTTTCAACGCACATCGCCCAGCCGTCACCCGACGTGTCTGGTCGCAAGCGAATCTGCCAGGCATGGCGTTCAGGCCATTGGACAATCAGCGTCGCTTGGTCGACTCGGAATCGCGGACGTGCCGGAACGCTCGCGGCGTAGCCGGACACCGTCGATAGCAGCGTCGCTGAATCTGGACTTTCCGGCAGAGAGAGATGAGCGGAATAGTGATCGACCGGCGTTCGCGGCGTGGTCGCGAACAGCTCCCGCATCCAGCCATTTACTTGGCAGTCGATCACCAGATGCACTCGGTCGGCGTTCGAAGCGTTTTCGACGCTGTGAGGCAGATTGACGTTCGTGTACCAACATTCCCCGGGGGCCATCACCAGCCGGCTGCCGTCGAGATAGAATTTTACGTCATCGTTCGTCTCTATGGGCACGTGGAGGCGAACTTCACCGTCCTCAAAATCCAAGGCGTGATCGACGTGCTCCGCGATATTCGAACGCGGATGAAGCCGCAGCAGCCGCACCGCTTGCAACGGACAGCGAAACGTCGCGAGCACTTCGCGAAAATATGCGCACCGGCCGAGCAACGCGGTATCGCGGAACGCTGAAATATCGGCCGCATCGGGCACGATGTTTTCCGCGGCGCCCTCGATCGACCGCAGCGCGGCGCCGCTCCATTCGCCATCGTAGTGGCGACGGTTGACGTGAGGAATCCATTCCGCCGCGGTCACAAGCGCCAAGTCGGCGCGGAGACGTTCGGGCGCGAAGACAAAAGGAAGTTTTAAGCAACGCACGGGGGGACGGAAGGGAGGCACTATAGCGCCAGCAAGCGAAACGCGGTCGATCGCTCGTGATTTGTTCGACACCAAATAGCGGATCGACTTCTGGTGTGACTCGATGCCGCGATGGTTCAATCTGAAATCTCTATTGGTCTGCGCGGTGGTGGCGTTGGTCGCCGTGCGCGGCATGAGCGAGTTGACCGGTCGGGGAAAAAAATACTGGCATCTCGATTTGCGAACGCTCTATCGCGAGCAGACGAGTTTCTATCGGGGCGACTATCCGCATGCCGCCGTCGGTTCTGCGCACGATCGCCAGCTGAAGCTGAAGTCGGACTATCCTCCTTATGCCTTTCCGTTGTTTATCCCCTGGCTGCCTCCCGGGTTAGCGCTGAAGTCGGCCGAAATTTGGTTCACGCTTTGTCAATGGGCGGCGGCGTGCGTTGTCGTTGGATGGGCTTGGCGTTCCGGTCGCGGAGTATCGATCTCCGCGGGCGTGTTCATCGCCGCCGGCGTCCTGGCCATCACTGGATTAAGGGCTGATCTATTGTTCGGGAATGTCGCGTTGCTTACGACCGCGATGTTGGTCGGGCTTCAGGTTGCGATTGACCGCGAGCGTTGGTGGTGGGCCGCAGCGTTTTGGGCCGGTGCGATGCTCAAGCCTCAAATGGGATGGGCCTTCGCGCTGTTGTTCCTGCATTCACGGGGATGGAGACCACTCGCCACGGCTGTAGCGGTGCTCGTGGTCTTGGCCTTTGCGTCATGTCAGTGGACCGGTGTTGACCTTGCGCAAGCGCTCGGAGGCGGGGTGGCCGACAGCTGGTCGGCGATCTTGCAGGTCGGCGACCGATATAGCTTGGTCACGCTGCTCGCAACGGCAGGCGTGCCCGCGGTCGTGGCCATCGTGGGTGCCGCCGGGATCGGAGCCGGAGTCATTGGCTGGAAACTCCGGGGCGATCTCGAGTCGTGCGCAGCGCTGCAACGGTTCGCATTCGTCGCGCTGGTGAATCGAATCTGCGCTTACCACAACGTTTGCGACGATCTGCTGCTCACGTTTCCCCTCGTCTGGCTGGCGCAGCAAGCGTGGACAGAAAATCGGTCGGGCGATTGGGTCGCGCTCCTCGCACTTGGGGCGTCGATATGGGCGCCGACGGTCGCCTTTGGTTTGCCGGGCGCGAAGCTGTGCATCGTTGCACTTTGGATTGCCGTCGCGACCTGGATTTCGCGCGGTTCGCGTCTCGCCATTATATCCAATCCTTCATTGCGCGAAGCTGGCTAGCTTTTCGTGGTGCGCCGCTTCGTGCTCGCCCGTGACAATCTTGTCGCCGGCACGGAGCCAGGCATGTGCCTGAATGGCGGCCGCGTTGGCGCGATCGGGTGCTACACCCAAGTAGAGGGTCGAGGCAATGCCGCGGCGGCGGAGCATGTGCTGCGCGGCGATCGCCTGCGGCAGGCATACGAAACCGAGCGGCACATGCCGGGCGGCTGCTTGTACGGCCCACGAGATTTGGACCGCGACCTTTCGTTCTTCGGGCGAAATCGATGGCGACGTCTCTGCCTGCAATCGCCCGAGCCGCGGCGCGAGTTTACGGAACGGGACGAGGCTCACCAGTACCTTCCACCAGCCGAGCAAGAACAGCGCCTCGCCGAACAGAGCGCGATCCTCCGAACTCCGTCCAAGGAATTTGCCTAATAGCGCCATGGCCGAGTCATCGTAGAAGATACGGATCCGATCAGCTGGGCTCCGTGCTCGAACGGCCGAAACCAAACCGGCGCCACAGCCAAAGAATCGGCGTCGCGGGATAGTACAAATAGAACCATCGATCCGGCAGCTGCCACATCCGCCAGCTCTCGGGCGAAAATAGGTGAGGTACGAGTACGTCGTATTTCGCGCGCAGTTTTCTCTGCAACCGCGTTCGGTAGATCACTCGCCGCAGCCAATCGCGCGTCGTTTCGGTTTCCAGGGTCGGCCCGGCGATGTCACGGCGCGCGCGCGTCGCCAGGTCGGCGATACGCGCCGATTCGGCCGGCGGCGGAACCAGACTTGGCGGTGCCGCGATGCCCAGCAAGGAGGCGCACAAGGCGGCGCCTTGATACGCGGACCGCTCGACGCCGTGAGCGCAGGCCGTCGCGACAACCTTCGCCCAGTCGGTATCGGTTTGCTGGAACAGGCGGGCGATATCGACGAGCCAGAATAATCTGAACCAGCCATGACGCGCGCCATGTTGAAAGAGGTATACGATTTCGAGTTCCGGCGCCAGGGTGAGGACGGTTCGCCCTGCAAAGGGACGCGGTATCGCGTAGGTTCGAATATCGTCGGCCACAGGAAGGTTTTCAGGACGCCACAACAGCTCGATGCGTTGGGCAGAGTTCGGTTTTAAATATTCGAACTCGGGTTTGATCCGAATGTATTCCTGCATCTGGCGCGGCGTGAGCTCGAAATCCGGCCGCGTGCGGCGAAGTCCCGCGGCCCGCAAAGTCCGGTCGGCGAGGACGACGTCCTTCGCTGCAATCAGCAAATCGATGTCGCCGACATGACGACGGCCGATGCCACCATACAGCCTTTCGCCGAGGCCGACGCCTTTCACGACGATGACAGGGACATCGTGCTCGTCTATCAGAGCCAACAACCGCAATTGCTCGGCCGACTGAAACATCGCGCGGCGCAGGGTCTTTTCGGCGATTTCCTTGAGCCGATCATCGACGCGTTGAGGCCAGGATTTGCGGGCTGCTTTTGGGCGTTCCGCATAAAGGAACGCTCCGACGCGATGGCGCTCGACCGCTGCGTCGAACACCTCCCATCGCAGATCGGGTATCGCCGGCCATGCTCCTGCGCCAAGTGCCGCGCGTAGGCAGCTCAGCAGATGCTCAAGCTCGGCGGAAAACGGCTCGGTCATATCGCTGCGCACTACTTCCGATCTGCTTCGACCAAGCGGCGAAATACGCCGCCTTCGCGCGTGCCGAGGTCGTCCCAGGTGCCGGACTCGGCGACACGGCCGTGTTCTAGGACGAGGATCGTGTCCGCAAAGCGCACGGTCGAGAGCCGGTGCGCGATGACTACGATCGTGATTTCGCCGCGGAGGCGTTCGATCGCGTCCTGGACGAGCCGTTCATTGTGCGTGTCGAGCGAACTCGTCGCTTCGTCCAAGACCAGCAATGTCGGGCGCCGCAGGAGCGCGCGCGCCAAGGCGATGCGCTGCCGTTCGCCGCCGGACAGGCGCACGCCGCGATCGCCGACGATCGTGTCGAGCCCCTGCGGCAGCCGATCGACAAACTCCTCTGCCGCTGCCGCGCGCAAGGCCGTGCGCAGCTCCGCTTCGCTGGCCGACGGCGCGGCCCACAGTAGATTGGCGCGTACGGTGTCGTGAAAGAGAAACGTCTCCTGCGGGACGTAACCCACGGATTGCCGCCAGGCATGCAGGCGGTCTCCGTCGAGCGAAGCACCATCGACCAGCACGCGGCCTTGCGTCGGCGCGAGCAGCCCTAGCAACACATCGGCCAGCGTGCTTTTGCCTGCTCCCGACGGGCCGCACAGCGCCGTGACTCGCCGAACCGGAATAAACGCATCGATGCCAGACAGCGCCGCCGCTTGGTGGGCGGGGTCATAGCGGAACGAGACCGACTCCACGGTGATCCCGTGCGTGAGGGCCATGCGGCTCGCATCGGCGGGGATCGGCGGTTCCGCGGCCGCGACGAGTTGTTGGCGCAGGCGTTCGGCCGACGCGAATGCGGGCAATCCTTGCACGATTTGCTGCCACAGCGTTTGCAACAACGTGGATTGCCCGAGCAGGCGCGTGAAAATAAACACCAGCACGAGCAACTGCGCTGCGTTCACGTGTCGAACGACGATCGCGACGTCGACGAACACCGCCAGTGCGACCACCGCGCCAATCTCGGTCCAAATCGAGGTCCAGGTTTGAGCGCGATGAACGCGCAGGGTGTGTTCGGCGATGGTCCGCATCGCTTGGGTGAAGCGCCCGAATTGTTGGGCCTCGCGACCATGGCTCTTCGTGATCTTGAGTCCGGCGAGGTGCTCGTGCACCGCCGCCGTCATTTCGGCGCGATGCTGTTGCGCGGTCTTCGCGAGTTGAAAGGACTTGCGGCGAAAACGGCGCAAGCCCGCGACCATCACGACGCCGCAACCGACCGCCACCGCGGTCATTGTCGGGGAAAGGACAAAGGCGACCCCGATTTGAACCGAGGCGATGACCGCCGAGCTCAAAAGCATCAAAAGCTGCCGCGTGACGATCGAAACCGAGGGTAACTCCGTCAACAACGCGTCGCTCAGCTCGGACCCGCGACTGCGCGTCAGAAAGAGCCAGTTTGCGTCCATCATCGCCCGATAGAACCGGTCGCGCAGAAAGCAGATGAACCCTGTGTCGATGCGAAGACTCAGGGTATTCGACGCGGCACGCAGGATCGCCTGGAGCGTTTTGATCCCGACGAAGAGCGCGAGGATGACGGAAAGAGTGACCGGGGCGTGGGCGGCGCTGAGCGTCGCTACCGCCCAATTCGCGCCCGGCGCCGAAAGCGCGGCGCCGAGGCCCAGGGTGTGCAACAACGGCAAAAGCAACAGCAGGCCGTAGCCTTCCAATAATCCCGTGCCGATCAGGAGGAGCACTGTCAACCACAGCCGGGCACCAGCGTAATGCGCGAGCGCACGCCAATAGGCTCGAAAGATCGTCGCTACGCTATTGCTGGTGGGTGCAATCACAGAGGGAGCGAGCGACTGTGGAGCGGCTGGGCTCGATCCGTCAGCTTCATTCTTCGGCAGAGTGCGCGGGTGCGCTGGCAAGACCGGGTCCTCTATAGCTGAGGCCATCCGCATACTATATTTCATGTCCCGGCTGGATCGATTGCCATCGGCGTTTTTGATCGACATCCGTTCTCGTCCTGGTGGTTTGTTTCGCTCAATACGCTGAATTCGACGGCTTTGGATCGGCGTATGATCCCACACTTCTCATGCGCGCGTTCCCACGTCACTGCGGGCTCCTTGTTGCCACCCTCCTTGCGACATCTCCCGTCGCCTTGGCTTTCGCAACCCTCGAGCACGGGCGGCTCGTCGGCAGCGCGACCGCTCGCGTCGACTACGACTCGAATATTTTCGTCAGCAGTTCCAAAGTCTCCGACACGATCGGAACCGTCGATGGCAATATCGAGTATATCAGGGACGCTGGGATCGTGACCGCCGATGCATCGCTTGGCCTCGTCGCCCAGGCTTTTGCGGACCATTCGGACCAGAACACCGCGGATCCGTATTTTGGCGCGAAAATCGGCTATGTGCCGTCGGATAAAACGACCGCGCGCGTCGGACTCGATTACCGTCGGAGCACGATTGCGAACGAGTTCGTGAATGCCCGCACGCGTTCCGACGATCTCACCTTGAACGGTTCGCTCGAATATCTCGCGACCGAAAAACTCGGGCTGCGGGCGCTGTCGGACTACGTGAAGAGCAACTATCTCACGCGCGGTTATAGCTCGCCCAATACCTGGGATTTCGGTCTCTACGCGGTCCATGTGTACTCTCCGAAACTCAAGCTACTGGCCGGGGCGACCTACCTCGAATCGTGGACTTCGAAGCGGGCGAACACGACTCCTTCCCCGAATGCTTCCGATTGGCGGTACGCCGTCGGCGCCGAAGGCGAAATCGCGCCGAAAGTGACCGGTAATATCAATCTCGGCGTGAATCGTCGAACGTTCAAAAACTCGGGATTTTCGGGGAGCACGGATGCCTATATCTCGACGCAACTCGCGTGGGCGGCGGACGAAAAGACAACCTGGAGCCTGCTCGCGAGCCGGAGCCTCGGCGTGACCGCAGCGGACCAATCGGTCCGCGCTTTCGATGTGTCCGTCCAGATGGTGCATCTCCTCACGCAAAAACTTTCCGTCGAGGCCAGCGCGGGTTGGAACGACTCGAAATTTCAAAGCTATCGCGGACTCCTCAATCGTGACGATCACGGCTATACGCTCCGTGCACGGCTAGCGTATGCGGTCAAAGAAAACATTTCCTGCGACGTGTCAGTCGGATATCGCGACAATGCTTCGTCGCTGTTAGCGTCGTCCTACGACCGAGTTAATTTCGGCGCGGGGGTCGTGGTGCGGTTCTAGCCTTGTGCACAGCACGCGGGGGTGTTTTGACCTCACGCGGGTTAAGCTGACGCGACCCGCGGAATGACTCTTACTCGACGACTTCATTTTTTGTTCCTGCTTGTTGGCGCGATCGCGTTTTCTCGCGCCGCCGAGGAGACGATGACGGCGGTCAAAGAGTATCGTCTGTTTCCACGCGATCTGATCCACGTTGCCGTGCATGACGAGCCCGACGTAGCGGCGGATCAGCGGGTAAACGGGGCAGGACAAGTAAACGTCCCACTCGTCGGCGCCGTCAAGGTAGCAGGACTGACGCTCGTCGAGGCGCAAAAGTTGATCGCGAAGCGTTACATCGACGCCGAAATCTTCATTCACCCGGAGGTTTCCATCGGGGTGATGGAATATAGCCCGAAAGAGGTGATGGTGTTAGGGCAAGTCGGCAAACAAGGGAAACAGGCCTTTCCGCCCGAGGCGGGCGGTATATCGATCGTCGAGGCGATCACTGGCGCGGGCGGACTCACCCGGATCGCGAAAGGCGATGCGGTGAAGGTGACGCGCAAGGACGAGGCCGGGAGCGAGCAGTCCTTTACCGTCAACGTGGAGAAGCTGATCCAGGGCCGAGCGGCGCCGGGCGAGAGCTTCCTCCTCCAACCGGGCGATGTGGTCTTCGTGCCCGAGCGCGTGTTCTAATCGACCCATGGCTGAAAAAAACCACCCCGTCCGGCCGCCGAGCAAACCTGCCGCGTCGGCACGAGCCGGGGTCGCCCCCGCGACGTTCGATTTGCGCCAGCCCTTGATCGTGCTGCGGTCGCACCTTTTGGTCGCCGTCGCGCTCGCGGTGGTCATTTGCACGCTCGTCGCGTGGGCGCAGATGCGCCGGCCGAAGCTTTATGCGGCGAGCGCTTCGCTTGTCGTCGAGCGGAGTGAGCGCATCGAGTCTCGAGAAATGATGGCGTTGGCGGGAATGGAGATGCTGGTCGCGACACGGCTCGAGCAACTGCATAGCCCCGAATTGCTCGATCGGGTCATGGCCTCGTTGACCGCGGAGGAGCGCAAGCAGATCGTCGAACCGTACCAGCCGACGAACGCTCGCGGAAACGTCGATGCCCGCGTCAAGGGCATCGTCAGGGGTTCGCTTTCGTTTCAGCGCAAGCCAAACACCACGTTGATCGCAATCGACGCCGTGCATCGCGATCCGGCGACCGCAGCGCTCCTGGCCAACCGGTTCGCCGAGCAGGCGATTCGTTATGCGGTCGACCGCAGCAGCGCGAACAACGACGCCGCGCTCGCCTTTCTGCGGGACCAGGCGGAAGACATGCGCAAGAAGGCCGAGGCGGCCGAACGAGCGCTCCAAGAATATCGGCAGAACTTCAACCTCGTGTCGTTGGAGGCCAGCCAGAACATCATTGTCGATAACCTGAAATCTCTGAACGCCAGTGCCACGGCGGCCGGTGTCGCTCGGGTGGCCATCGAGGCGCAATTGCAGCAGGTCGAATCGATTCTGAAACGCGGCGACGATCCGACTCAGCTAGCATCGATCAAGGGGTTTGAAGGGCTCGGTGAAATCGCGAAGCAGATTTCCGAAGTTCGCGCCAAGCGAGCGGTGATGGGGCAGCGCTACGGACGTCGTCACCCCGCCATGATCGAAAATGAAAGCTCCATGGAAGCGCTGGAGAAGGCGCGCGATAAGCAGGTCGAGACGGCGGTGGCTGGATTACGGAGCCAGCGGGAGAAGGCGCTCAACGAGGAGCGGCGGCTCGGCGAGCAGCGGGCGATAGCCGAAAAGGAGGCGCTGGCGCTCGGTGAAGTCGGGGTCAAATACAACATCCTGCGACGTGAGGTCGACAGCGACACGGCCAGCTACGCGCAGCTCCTGGCTCGGCTCAACGACGCCGTCGTCTCGGCACAACTGCGGGGGGTGAACCTGAAGATTTCCGAAAATGCGACGCCGCCTGGCGCCCCCTTCTCGCCGAATGCGCAGAAGGCCTTGCTGATCACCCTAGCGCTCGCGGTTGCGATCATCCTCGGCTATCCCTTCTCGGCGGAGATGTTTTTCGGCCGCATCCGCAGTTCCAGCGATGTCGAATTCCATCTGGGCTGCGATTTACTCGGTGAAATCGGATCGGTCAGCCGCGTCGACGAACGGGAACGTCCGTTCCTCGCCAAGACCGAAAAAGACGAGGCGGTTTCGGAGCAGTTCCGCGCGCTGTATAGCCAGCTGAGCCTTTCGTCGAAGATCGATCCACCGAAGGCAATCCTCATCACGAGCACGGCGCCGGGCGAAGGAAAGAGCTTCATCGCTGCGAACCTCGCCGAGTGCTGTGTCGCGCACGGCCGCCGCACGTTGCTCATCGACGCCGACCTGCGCCGGCCGGCGCAGCACCGAAATTTCGCGGTCGATAACAAAGCGGGTCTCATTCGCTGGCTCGACGAGGGAGGCGAGTTGGGCGGCGATCTGCTCAAAGATCCGCGGCTTGGCATCCTCGAGATTCACCCCGGCCTTTACCTGCTGCGCACGGGCGGATTGAGCCGTCGCGCCTCGGAATTGATGGATCTCGGCAAGCTGACGCAGTTGCTCGAAGCGTTGCAGCGCCAATTCGACATCATGATTCTCGACACGCCGCCGGCGGGGATTTTTCCCGACGCGATGGCGTTTGCGAAAGTCTGCCACGAACTCGTCTACATCTGCCGCTTCAATGCCGTCTCGCGCACCGCGGTACGGGATGTACTCGAGCGGCTCCGTCAAACCGAGCTCGAGGTCGCAGGCGTGGTGCTGAATGCGATGCCGGCCGGATTTGCGGGTCAGTATTACTACAAAGGCTACAGCTACCAGCGCGCGAAGTACTATTCGAAACACTATCAGGCGTCGTCGAAGACGTAAGCGTTAGTTGGGTGAGCCCGACTGAGTTGGACCCATGCAGTAAGAAACCGCGAATGGACGCGAATTCGCGCGAATATCAGAGGAGAGAGATCGGGATCCGAAATCTCGATCCCTGGCCGCCATTCAGCGGCTCGAGGAGCAGTGCTAATCCAACGGAATTTTCATTCGCGTTAATTTGCGTCGATGGCTGATCTCGCACGGCTCGGTACGCGGTCAATTGAATTGTCACGGCTGAGGCTTACGATGCGCGCGCGCGCGGACGCGGACGCGATATGCTGTCGTCACTATCACCGTGCACAACATAAGCACGGCGGGATTGCGGAACGGAAAATCGATCAACGCGTACATCCCGACGAGTGCGCACACCGCGGCAAGCCAGCGAGCGGGGTATGAGTCGCTCTTCCATCCGCATGTCAAACACACGCCGAAGGGAACAACGATCACGATAGCACCGACGATGCCGCATTCGGCGAGCAGCTGCAGCCAATCGTTATGGGCATCTTCGATGCGCGCTTCCGGCCGACCATCCGCCGACCGGAGATAATTGCCCTGGTACAGCGGGAACACGATGGGGAAGCTCCCGGGCCCCCAACCGAACCACGGGCGGTCGTGCGCCATTCGCCATGTGTCTCGACTGAGTGACCAACGCAGATTGGGCGTCGTATCGGCGGCAATGTTTAGCTCTTGCTTGGTCCGAGCGAAATCGATCGCTGCGCGCGGCCGATAGGCGTCGACGGCAAAGACGATGACGCCGATGGCGATGACGGCATACATGGCCGGCACGGTGAACCCGCGCGGCTCCGAACGAGATCGGCGCGAGGTGATCAGCATCGGAACAAGGAAGGTCGCCAAAATCACGAGGGCGAGCAATGCACCGGCGCGCGATCCTGGCAGCGGCAGCGTGCCGAGCGTGAGCAAACCGGCGCCGCCAAATAACAATACACGGCCCTTCGCATCGGGATCGCCGCGAACCGACGATCTCCAATCGAAGAGGACCAAACCCAGAGATAGCGCTCCCGCGAGCGCGCCGAAGGCGGCCCAGTGATTTTTATAGAAAAACGTCGCGAAAAAATAGGTCGGCTCGGGTGGATCGATGAATCCGAGCATTTGCTCCGAGCCGGCGAATCGCAGGCATGCTCCAACCGCTGCCAGAACAAAGCCGTTTAACGCGATGACGCGCCAGAGCCAAACGATCGCTCGGTGCGACGGAGCGATCGCGACCAGCAGGCCGCCTTCGAGCAACGCCGCGAGCCACGGTTGACCGGCAACGAGGGTGTGCGCCGGATCGACGGTGCCGGGCAGCCAGGCCTTGAACGGCTGCGGCAACCAGCTGCCGTTGGGAAGCGCGCGGTAGCTCGGATTTAGCCACGCGATCCCGCAAAACAGGGCCCAAGCAACGGCCGGGGCGAACGGCCACCAGCGGAAGCCGCCGATTTCTCGGGCGCGTAGAAGCACGATCGGCAAACCGAGCGCTGCGAGGGCGAGAATGCAAGGCGGACCCCAGGGATAACTCCCGCCACCTGCCCAGCTGGAGAACAGCACGACCGCTGTCGCTTGGAGCACGATCCAACGCTCGGCGGGCGAAACGAGATCCTCCGGATGCGAGGCGTATGAACGGGGATGCGACACGGGGCGCGGCGACGCCGCGACAAGGCGATGGCTCGCCACCCAGCGCAAGCGTATTTCCCCGTCTCGTCGCTCCAGCTTGCCAAGCGGCCTGCAGGCACCGTTGGATCGTGACGATGTCGCCCGCTTCGATGCTTCCCGTCAGCGAAAACAAAGTTTCGCTGTCGGTGCTCGTGCCAGTCCGAAATGAAGCCGCGAATCTGTCGCGGTGTCTCGCCAGCGTCGCTTGGGCCGCCGAGATTTGGGTGGTCGATTCGCACAGCACCGACGCCACCACGACCATCGCCGAGACGCATGGAGCGAAAGTCGTCCAGTTCGATTTCAACGGCACCTGGCCGAAGAAGAAGAACTGGGCATTGGATTCGCTGCCGTTCGCGCATCCGTGGGTGCTGATCCTCGATGCCGACGAAGTCATGCCGGCCGGGTCGGAATCCGAGCTCCGGGCGATTGTCGACGATCGGAGCCACGCGATCGACGGCTATTGGATCAACCGTCGATTTCAGTTTATGGGGCAATGGCTGCGGCACGCTTATTACCCCAATTGGAACCTGCGCCTTTTTCGTCATCGACTCGGCCGCTACGAACAAATCACCGCGGAGGATACGGCGAGCGGCGATAACGAGGTTCACGAACACCTGGTTGTGCGCGGGCAGACGGCGCGGCTGCGGTCGGAGATGGACCATTACGCCTTTCCCTCGATCGAAGTGTTCATCGAAAAGCACAACCGATACTCCAACTGGGAAGCGCGGGTGGCCTTGGCTGGAGACGACGCGGAAGCGCTACAACTGCCGGAAGTCCGCCGCCGTCGTCGTCTAAAGCGATTCGCGCGACGGCTGCCATTTAGGCCGCTGCTCCGCTTTGCGTATGTATATTTCTGGCAGCGCGGGTTTCTAGACGGTCGGGCCGGGTTTTATTTTGCGCGTTTGCATGCCATGTATGAAGCCTGGTCGGTGATGAAAACGCATGAACTGAAACGGCGCATAGGGCGCATATAAGCCCGTTTACAGGACCGGCGCGCGAGCACGGCGCGGGGCATTTCACAGGATTTTTTGCACGCTTTGGGTTTGCAAAAAGTGGGCTGTCGGACCGAGATCGACGCCCGCTAGCCGATTCGCGTTCCCATCCTACCTACCATGATTCGTTGCCGTTCGCTTGTTCGCGTCGCCGGTTTCGTTGTCACCTTTTCCGCCGCGACGATCACCGCGGCGGCTGCCGATGCACACATCGTGAAGAAGGTCGGCGACGGGTCAGCATTCTTCACGGTCGAGGGGGGAGCGCCTCAGCCCATCACCGGCGCAGCGAATCAACCGGTGCCGGAACACGCTCAAATCACGACTGGGCCCGGCGTCGAAGTATATGTCGAAACATTCGCCGGCGCCGTCGCAACCGTGCGCCAAAACAGCGTCGTGACGCTGCAAGAAATCTCGGTCGGCGCGAAGCGGAAGGCGCGGCTCAATTTGAAATCCGGTGAGATCGTTTCGACGGTCGATCCCTCACGAAAAAACGAGACCGACTATGGCATCGTCACTCCTACTGGTGTCGCCGCGGCCCGCGGCACCGTCTACGCCGTGCGGGTCGTCGGCAACACGAACACGTCGGTCGGCACATTAAGCGGTATCGTTGAAATCGATCGCGGCCCCGGACTCGCGCCACTGCGCGTGCCGTTCGGACAAATGGCGGTCAACTCGGCCGTCGCACGGTCGCTCGCGGAGCTCGCGAAGTCAGATCCGTCGGTTGCGGCCGACATCGTTGCGGCAGTTCAAGTCGTGGCCACGAATGTCGGGGGTAGCCTCTCTGCGGCCGGCAACGCCGAAAACGCCACGGGTGAGTTAGCGGCAGTCACGTCCGCGGCGATCGCCGCCGTGCCCGCGCAGTCCGCGACGATCGTTTCGACGGCGATTCGGGGGGCGACCGACCAAGGTGGGGCGACCTCAGGCAACCAAGGCGCGACCTCCAATGCCCTGGCGGCGATTACGGACGCGGCCGTTCGCGCGGCGGTCGGGACCAATAATACGCAACAAATTTCAGCCATCACGGAAGCGGCGACGGCCACCGTTACCTCCTCCGGTCGAGCCACGAGCACGAACGACGACGCGGTGAGCGCGGCCGTTTCCGCCATCACCTCGGCGGCCGTGGGTGCGGCGCCGACTCAAGCCGCCGCCGCCGCACAAGGCGCGGCGAAGGGCGTCATTGAAACCAAGGTCGCGGAAGCAGTCGCGAACGCCAAGAGCGCCAATCCGAATGCATCGGCCGACGAGCTTGCCGCAGCGGCCAATGCCGCCGCGAACAGCGCTGGCGCCACCGCTGCGGTCAGCACGATCGCTACGACCGCCACGGGCCGTGAACTCGCCGCAACCGGCCAGGCGAATACGGCAGCTGCAACCTCCGTTGCGACGACGATCGCTGCGGCGGTCAATGCGGGTTCGGCGTCCGGCGCTGCATCGGCGAGCAATCAAATCACTTCGTCTGCCACAGTTACTGCGCCGACTGTTACCGTTACGGTCAATCCGGGTGCTAACGGCCTGGTCATCAATTCGACCTCCGGTACGGCGGACACGCATTCGACCGCGACGCAGACGGTCAACGGCAATAGCCTGTCGCCGATCACGACTCAAACCGTCAGCCCGACGGGAACGAGCGGCACCGTAATTCCGACGGTGAGCATTCTCCCGCCGCTCGATCAAACGCAGCCGGTCGTTAGCCCCTCGCGGCCATAATGACGCGGTGTTCGTCGGCGTGAGCGTTCGCCGCTCACGCCGAGGTGGAGCCCGCCCATGTAGGGCGGGGTCTCCCGACCCCGCCGTCGCGGATGCGTGGGGATGCGTAAATGCCACGTACATGCGGCACGGGACGCGCGACGGCGGAGTCAGGAGACTCCGCCCTACATCAATCTCAAAACGGGCGCGACCGAAGCCCGATTGGGGGGGCGGTGGTCGCGATCCTCGCGCCTACTTCTCCGTCATGACGTGGACGCCCGTCCAATCGGGCTTCGGTACGTTGGCGGCATATTGTTCTACGAGCTTCGTATAGACCGTCGATGGATTCGAACGGACTCCCGGGTCACGGCCGGGTTGGAATCGTTCCAAAGCTGCGCTCGCCGCGAATTTCGCCCGCGCCATGTTCCAATCGCGCCTTAGATACGCCGCCAAACCTTCGGCGAACAGTCCGAGGCACTCGCGGTCGCCCGAGCTCAAGCTGTCCTGCGTCGCGACGACTTCGCAAATGCCGACGGGCTGCGCGCGCCCGACGACCACGATTTGGCCAAGCGGACGAAACACGATCGTGTCGCTCACATGCTGCTCACATGCGGCCCGAGTCGCGTCGGTGCATAGAGTGTAGACGCCCCACGCCTTCGCGCCGGATTCCATGCGCGCGGCGAGATTCACGTTATCTCCCGTCATGGTGTAGTTGAAACGCGTGCGGCTGCCCATATTGCCGATCGTCGCGGCGCCCGTATTCAATCCGATGCGCGTGCGGATATGCCGCACCTCCGCCGGCCAGCGCTCGCCTTCGCGGCTCCAGCGTTCGCGCAGCGCGATTTGACCCTGCTGCACGCGGAGCGCCGTGATACAGGCACGATACGCATGATCGGGAAACACCAAGGGCGCGCCAAACATGCCGACGACGGCGTCGCCGATATATTTGTCCAATGTGCCGCCTTGCTCCTGCAAGATGTCGGTGCACATCGTGAGGTAGTCATTCAGCAGTTCCACCAATTGCTCGGGTGGAAGCAGTTCGGAGAAAGTGGAGAATCCCTGTATATCGCTGAAATAGGCGGTGAGTTCGCGCTGGTGGCCGCCGAGCTTCGGCTGCTGGCCGGATTCGATGATTTGGTTAACCACCGCCGGCGATACATAGGTGCCGAACGTGCCGCGGATTTGTTCCTTGGCGCGTTGTTCATGGCGTACCCGGCGCGCGATCGTGTAGGCCTGCGACAAAGCGAAACCGAGCAACGGCATGACCAGCGGCAGTTCTAGGCTCCGCACCGTCCATGCGGCACTCGCCGCAGCGATATAGAGGAGGGGAGCGGATACCGAGAATGCGATACCCAGTCCAAGTCGGCGGCGAGTAAAGATTTCAGCCCCGACGATTCCAACGAGCGTCGCGGCAAGCCAAACCAGCAGGCGCGGAGCGCGCGTGCAGAAGTCTTCGTTCAGCACGTTTTCGATCCCGTTCGCATGAACGAGGACGAGCGGCGAGAGAGGTCCGAATGGAGTCGGTCCCAGGTCCGAGAGCCCGTCGGCAACTTCGCCGACAAGTAGAATACAATTTTCGAGCGCGGGGACCGAGACCGGCTTCTCCTCGGCATATTTTTGGCGCAGCCCGGCGAAGAGGCGGCTATACCCGTAATTAGCATAACCTTCGAGCGTGTGACGGTAGTTGAGCCAAAGACCGCCGCTCGCATCGATCGGAATGCGGTGTCGTTTTCCAGGTGTCTCCACCCAGATCGCTTGGCCCAAACGAACGTCCACCTGTTCAGGACGAGCATGCCAATACGCGAGCAAGGTTTGCAGAGCGAGCGTCGGATACACGGCGTCGTCGATGCGGACGACGAGCGGCAATATGCGGCGAATTCCGTCTACTCCGGGCGGCGTATCGACAAAGGCGATGTCGGCCGAGTGTGCGAGCTCGCCCACCGGCAAGAGCAAGGCTGGCGCGGCCAAGATTCGCGTGCGGTCGCCATGGACATTCGGAAGCGCCTTGAGCCGCGAGGATTGAACCGCCGGGGCGTTCGGTTCGAGTCCGATTTCGGAACGAGCGCGCAACGCACCGAATACGATCGGGACGTTCGCCTCGCGGATCGAGTCGACGAGGTCTTTCGTGTCGGCGGCTTTTTCCGTAAAAAGAATATCCCATGCGATGACCGCTGGAGTCGTCTGCGCCGCAAGTTGAATAAAATCTCCGTGACGCGCATGAGGCCAGGGCCAGCGGCCGATTTCGCGCAAGCTGCGTTCGTCGATGCCGATCACCGCCAAGGCGGCCGGTGCAACGGTGGGATTGAGCTGGGCGCGGAGTCGCGTGCGCCAATCGAGCGACATCGCTTCGATGCGAACGGCGATTTCGGTTTGGGCGGCGAGTGCGGCTAGGCCAAAGGCGGCGGCCACGGGCAGGAGATTGCGTTTTAGAAAAGGCAGGATCGCCGGCATCGAAGGCGTGCAGCATGCTGAAGGATTCCCCCTAACCAAGGGGAAATATACGAAGCTCGGCGGCAAATTCTCGACGCCGGTCGCAGATACGCTTTCTGTATAGCGCGATCCTCGGACCGTTCCCACCATGACCTGCCAGTTTGTCAGGCTCTAACGCGCCCATTTCCGTCTGAATGCTTGCGCCTGCCGCTAGTCTCAGGGCCTCGGACACGACACGGATCCTTGGCGTATCCTTTTTCCAAGGTTCGCTCGATGTTGCCTGCAACCGCGCGGCCGCTGGTGGCCTCCTGACCGCGCCGTCCGGGCCCGGCATGGCGTGCGATTTGGTGACGCAGCCGGAGTATCGCCGTGCGCTCGAAGCGAGCGACATCGTGCTGACGGACTCGGCCTTTATGGTGCTTCTGTGGCGGCTCCGCACCGGCCGACGGTTGCCGCGCAATTCCGGGCTGGCTTTTCTCCGCATCTGGATGAATCGCGATGTCATGCGCGAGCCGAGTGCAGTGTTGTGGATCATGCCAACCGAAGCGGAGCGTGCGCACACCCAGCGTTGGCTAAGCGCCGCCGGTTATCCGGCCACCGAAAACGACTTCTACGTCGCGCCCGAGTATCCGGCCGGTGCAATCAAGGATTGGGCGCTGCTGCGGCGAATCGAGGCCCAACGTCCCAAAATGGTCTACGTGGCGATTGGCGGGGGCGTGCAAGAGCGGCTCGGCCTATTTCTGCGCGACGAACTTTCCTATCGCCCGTCGATCTTATGCCTTGGCGCCGCACTGGCGTTTATTACCGGAGCCCAAGTGCGCATTGCGCCCTGGGTCGACCGTTGTGGCTTGGGCTGGCTGTGGCGCATCGCGTCGGATCCGGCGCGTTACGGCCGGCGTTATCTTCGAGCCGTGCGGCTCGCTTGGATGATTCTCCGTTTTGGCACCGATGCGCCGCCGGTGGTTGCGATCGAGAGCGGGTCGTCCAGCTAAACCTACCCTCGGAAGCTCATCCCCAGCCATGATCGACCGGCGAAGTTCGGGCCTCGCGTCCCTCTATACGTTGCTGCTCGTAGTAGAGGTACCCGCGTGGTGGCTTCTGGTGGCGGCGGTGCACGTCCATGTTTTCCACATGGCGTTCGTGTCGCTTCTGCCGATGGGCACGTACCCGGTTGCCATCGCTCTCGCGACGTTGATCGCGATGGGACCGCTTCGCGGCATGGAGGGCAATCTGCCGACGCTGGGATGGGCAGGCGCGATGCGTTTGGCGTTCCGGCAAATCGTGACGATTACGGGCGCGATATTTACCGTTGTCGTCGCGCTGAAAGATCCCGGCATCAGCCGTATATTCCTGGCCGTCTATATTCCGACGGCCGCGATGCTGTTGGTGATTTTGAATCGGTATCAACCTGGCCTGTTGATGCGCTTGTTGTTCGCCGGCGGGTCTCGATTACCGACGCTGATCTTGGGCGACGCCGAACTGTTTCCGGAATTCAAACCGTGGTTGGAGTCCCGCCAAAAGCTTGGCTTGAAACCGATCGGACTCGTTCGCTACCGCGATAGCGTTCCACCGATCGCGGGTCTGCCGGTCATGGGCGAGTTCGCCGACCTGAAAGAAGTCATTACGCGATCAGGCGCTGGTCAGGTTCTGATGTTGTGCCTCCCGCAAAATGCAGACGATGCCGAGCACCTGGCCAAAGTGTGTGCGAGCTGCGGCTGCCGGCTTCTGATTCACAACAACGTGACCTTCCGGCTCACGTATCCGCTGCGCGTATTGTCGCAGGACGGCTACAGTTTCCTCGCGTTTCAAGACGAGCCGCTCGAGAACCCGCTTAATCGCGGCCTGAAGCGCGCGCTAGATATCGTGGTGGCGCTGCCCGTGGTCGTCTGCGTGCTGCCGTTCGTAGCCGCGATCCTCAGGTTGATTCATGCCCGTCAGGCGCCGGGGCCGCTTTTTTATCTTCAATCCCGCTCGGGCCGCGCCGGTCGTGAATTTCGGATCGTGAAGTTCCGGACCATGTATGCGGACGCCGGGGGCGAGACGCGCCAGACCGCGGAAAACGACGAACGTGTTTTCCGCTTCGGACATTTTCTCCGTCGCACCAGTCTCGATGAGCTGCCGCAGTTCCTCAACGTCCTCGCCGGCGATATGAGCGTGGTCGGGCCGCGGCCGCATTTTGTCCGGCACGACGATGCGTTTGCCGACGCGGTGAATGAGTATCGCATTCGGTACTTCGTAAAGCCGGGAATTACGGGCTTGGCCCAATCGCGCGGCCTGCGGGGAGAGATTCGAACCCCCGAGTCAATCAGCCAGAGGGTGCAGTTGGATCTGCTCTACATCCATTCCTGGTCAGTGTGGCTCGATCTTGCGATCATCGCACGTACCACCCGCCAAATGATCATGCCGCCTTCGACGGCGCGCTGACGGCGTTCCGGCCTCTAACGGAAGTACAGCAGCAATCGATGTCCGCAGTACGCGAGACACCCGCACTGTGCCGCCCGCGGCAGGTTAGTCCAATGTTGAACGAGCGTTGCGTTCGTACCTTGGCGAGGATTTCGTCACGGTTCGCATTTATCTCCTATGAATCCCCTCTTCCGGTTTGCCGGCACGGTTTTGCTCGTGGCATCGGTGGCGCATGGCGCCGAAGAAACGCAGTCGCGCGTTGTCGCGGCTGAATATGCGTCGGTGAAAGGACCGATGAGTCGGATGTACAACTTCTGCGTCGGCGCGGGACGCGCGAACGAGGGTCTGCGCGCCGATTGGCAGCGGCAACTACGGCGCGTGCACGATGATTGCGGTTTCCGTTACATCCGGTTTCACGGGCTGTTTTGTGACGACATGGGCGTCTACCAAGAAGACAAGCAGGGCAACCCCGTCTACAATTGGCAGTACGTCGACGAGCTGTTCGATTTTCTCGAGAGCATCGGCATGAAGCCATTCATCGAGCTCGGGTTCATGCCGAGCGCGCTCGCGAGTGGGAAACAGACGATTTTTTGGTACAAGGCGAACGTGACGCCGCCGAAAGATTACGCCAAATGGGAGGCGTTCATCACCGCTTTCACGCGTCATGTCACGGAGCGCTACGGCGCGGATGAAATTCGGCAATGGTATTTCGAAGTTTGGAACGAACCCAATCTCGATGCCTTCTGGATGGGAAATCCGGAGAAGAAGACGAATGCGGAATGGGTTCCGGGCGCCCGCGCGGAATACTACAAGCTCTACGAAACCTCGGCGCGCGCGGTGAAATCGGTCGACCAAGCCTATCGCGTCGGAGGCCCGGCTACCGCCGGGAGCGGGTGGATCAATGAGACGTTGGCTGCGTGCGCGGAAAAAGGGATGCCGCTGGATTTTGTCAGCACACACACGTATGCGACAATGAGCGGGTATCTCGACGAGAACGGCAGCGCCGGCACGGTCTTCTCGAAAAATCGCCACGCGATCACGAGCGAAGTGAAAGCGACCCGCGCCAAGATGGATCACTCGAAGTTCGCTTCGTCGGAGTTGCACTACACGGAATGGAGCAGCTCGTACACGCCTGCCGATCCGATTCACGACAGCTATCACAGCGCCGCCTTCATCTTGGATAAGATCCGCAACATCGGCGATGCCGCGACTTCGATGTCGTATTGGACGTTCACCGATATTTTCGAAGAAGCCGGTCCGCGCACGACGCCGTTTCATGGCGGCTTCGGTCTGCTGAATTATCAAGACCTGCCGAAGCCTGCGTTCTATGCTTATCGATTTCTGCACCGGCTCGCGGAGACCGAATTGCGCTGCTCCGATCCGGCAGCGTTCGTTTGCCGCGACAACGGGGGCGCAGTGCAAGCGCTATTCTGGGATTTCACGATTACGCACCCGGGCCCTTCGATCATCAATCAGGAGTATTATAAGGCCGACCAGCCGGCCCACGAGAAGGCGCCCGTGGAGCTGCAGCTCGCCGCGTTGCCGAAAGCGACGTATCGGCTGAAAGCTTACAAAGTCGGTTACCGCGCGAACGACGTCCAATCGGCCTGGCGCGACCTGGGGTCGCCCGCCCAACTCACCCGCGAACACGTGGAGGTCCTGCGCAAAGCGTCCGCCGGCTCGCCTGTGTTCGAAGAGGACGTGGTCGTCGGGGCGGACGGCCGCTGGTCCCGGCGATTCGAGATGCGCGAGAACGACGTTTGGTTCGTCGAGCTGAAGCCGCGGTAAATCGCGGTATCTCGGTGTCGCCAAAGATCCAGAACTGTGGGAGGGGTTCGGAGTAGCACGGAAGTCCCGCCCGCGGATCTCGCTCCGCTCCATCCAGCGGCTCAGCTCTAACGTTTGGCTTGTCAAAAGACCGGAACGCCTCTCGTGCTGCCGCTATCGCAGCACGCGCTCCGTCGATGAAGTGGCTATTGATCATTCCCGCTTTGGCCGGGCCGATCGTGGGTGCCGAGGACTCGCCGTCCGAGACCATGCGCGAGAGGCTTCACGCGCGCCTCATGGCATCGTTGCCACCCGCCGCCTCCGCGAAGCCGACGGAGAAACCGATGACGGACGTCCCTCCATTCTTATCGCGGTTGCCTGATGTCTCCGACCTGGTGGGACTGCGGCAGGACCAAAGCCGCAACGATCGCCCGATCGTCGTGCTGGCACCGGTTGTCGTATCGGAGCTGAAGCGGGACCGAAATCTGGAAGCGGCGATTGCTCGGCAAACCGAGCGTCAGCCGTTTTCTCCCACGAGCGGCGGCACGATTTACAGTAATGGTCGATTGAAAGCAGGTGGTTGGTGGACTCCGACGGAGGGTTGGAGCTTTTTGAAAGTCGTCTGGTGACAGCCGTGCCCAACCAACCGCCCCAGACCGACGGTCCGGTGCCCTATCGCCGACCGGTCTTCAGCGGTGCAGCGAGGGCTTCGTTTACCCTTTGATTTTCGAGGCGTCGTCCGTCCAACGGCCGTGGAGCGCGCTGTTGACGGAACCGGGTTGTGGAGCGGAGAGGTTCAGTTTCGGGTTTTGGAGCAGCTTCATGACTTCCAGGCCCGCGTAGAGCACCGATCCGCCGAACGTCGTGTTCGGGCTGGCGCCACGATAGTAATAGTACGTCATGTCGTTCGCGTACGTCGTGCCTTCACAGATTCCGTCGATGCGTCCATCGGGTAGCACACGCGTCGCTAGACCGTTCCAGCCGGTGATCGCCGCGGGCGCGAAGATCGGGCTGAGCCAGCCTTCGTTCACGCCCTTGGCCAAGCCGTACACGAACATCGCGCTCGCCGACGTTTCGAGGTAGGTCTCCGGCTTATCCAGCAGGTTGTGCCATAGGCCGGTGCCGTCCTGGAGTTCGACGAGCGAGCGCAGCTGCTGCCGGAAGAGACGCAACACGTCGGCGCGGCCCGCGTAGTTTTCCGGCAAGACGCTGAGCAATTCCGCCATGGCCACCGTCGCCCAGCCATTGGCGCGGCCCCAATAGAACCGGGGATCGTAGCCGTCGGTGTTCTCGCTCCAGCCGTGATCGTACAGGCCTTTTTCTTTGATGAAGAGGCGTTGCGAGAGCTGCACGACTTGGCGCACGGCGTCGTCCCAGTATTTCGTTTCACCGGTCATCTTGCCGCGTTGAGCAAGGAACGGAATCGACATGTAGAAATCGTCCGTCCACAGCGAACGCGGCTGCGGGCGCGCGCGCGCGAGCGTACCATCTTCCAGCCGAAATTGCTTCTGCGTGATGTAGGTGTCGACCGTGTCGATCCAGCTGCGGTAACGGTCGTCCGGATGCTTGAGCTGCGTGCGGATCAAAGCGCAGGTGATCGAACCGCAATGATCGAGCGCGGACATGTGCACCATGCGAGAAAAGTCGTTTCGCTTGCCGGTTTTCTGCTCGAGCGCCTCGAAGTACGGCTTCCATTTGAAAATGAAATCGTAGAACCGCACATTGTACTCGAAGTAAGAAGCGTCGCCCGTGGCGTCGCTAATCACGCTGAAGGCCGAGAGCACCACGCCATTGGTGTAGTCCCAGAAGTTCCAATTGCCGTAACGCCGGTCGACGACCGCGTTGGGATTGAGATTTGCCAGGTCGGGCACGGCGATTTCTTGGCCGGTCTTGCTATCGAAAACCTTGAGCGTCGTGGCGTCGGCAATCTGGGCCTTGATCCGATCGAGCGTTGCTTTGACTTGCGCGGGCTCCGGCACGATGTACGGCACCGGATAGGTCGGCACCGCGCTGGGACCGACGAGACGCCGAGTCGCGTCGGTCTGGGCCGTCGCGGAAGCGACGATGAAGGCGGTCGCGGACACAAGAGCGGTGCGGAGGAGAAAATGGACGGGCGAAAGCATGGACCCTTCTCTAAGTGAAGACACGGGCCGGTGAAAGGGCGAAGACGGAATCGAGTGGAGGGATCGGCGCATCGCGTGGACCGATCCAGCAGCGGATTTTACGGAAAACGCGGCGAGAGCAGTGAAATACGAGGTCTGAACGTAAGACGGGCTTTATGCCTCACGCTCGGGACGGCGGAATGAGTCGGGGCGTAAAGCCCCTCCCACAATTAATTCTCCCGCATGGAATCGATCGAAGCCGTGTCGATTCGCGTTATTCGCGGGAGACCGGTTTTGAAATCGAGCGTCTGCGGCACAGCTACTTTACGACGCGATTGCGACTGGGCGGCTTTCGTTGCGGGCCGAGGCGAGGCAGGCATCGGTGAGGACCTGGGTTTTCCACGCGATTTCGGGCCATTCCGAGTTCAATTTGCCGGAGCGAATCTGCGCGGCGAAATTTGCGAACATCCTCGTGTCTTGCGCCGTCGCGTGGCCAGGCTCGCCGAGCGTGCCAGCGCGCGTGGGCATTACGGTGCCGGGCGTAGCCGCGACTGAGTACGGTGTCGTGTTGATTTCGAATCCGGGCTCGTAGCTGTTGTGCGGGTGTACGAAGTCGGGCATCCGCAACGACCCTTTCGCCCCGCTCACCACGGCCCATTGCTGCAGCTCCGTCACAAATGAGCAGTAGAATCCTGCCGATACACCATCGGCCCACAAAAGCTCGCCGGAAAACTGCGCCGGTGTGACGCCATCACGGGCGAACGAAAGCACGCGGCCCGTCACGCTGGCCGGAAGCGCCCATTGTCGCGCGAAAAGCGAGAAGCGGAGGCAGTACCAGCCGAGATCGCCGAGGCATCCCGCGGGCTCGAGGCTCGCTTGCACCCGAATGTTCGTCTGGAAACCGGCCTCGTCGGCGGCAAAGCAGAACATCGACGTGATCCGCCGCAACTGGCCGAGGCGGGTAGAGTCGTCGAGCATCGCGCGCAACGCTGCCATTCTTGGGCTGTGCATGAACATCACGCCGTCCATGAATTGCACGCCGTGCTTCTCGCACGCCGCAGTCATTTCGCGCAGCTCGGCGGCCTCGATGGCGCAGGGTTTTTCGCACAAGACGTGCTTGCGAGCCTGTGCCGTGCGAATGACCCACTCTTTGCGCAAACCTGTCGGAAGTGGAATGTAGACGGCATCGATTTCAGGCGAAGCCAGTAGTTGCGCATAGCTGTCGAACACGGCCGGCGCTTTCACGAAGGGAAATTGGGCCTGGCATTCGCGCACGAACTGTTCGGCGCGCGAGCGATCGCGGGCCGCTACACCGGTCACGATATTGTCGCCCGAGCTGGCGATCGCTTTCCAATTTTGCCGAGCGATGCGCGCCGCCCCGAGGATGCCCCAGCGTAGTGGATTCATGTCGCGTATCTCTTGATCCGGCACGGCTGCCGCCGCAACGCAAACTAACCAAGTCTGTCATGACTGCCTGCGTTTGAAGTTCGGTGCTTGGTCGGGCTGTGCGAAAATGAATTTCGCGAAGGCGCGAAGAGTGCGAGGTGCCGGAAGTATTGGCTTTAGCCTTTCTCAGCGCGCTCCGCGTTCTCCTGAATTTAGCGACGTATGCAGCATGGGCATCTTGCCACGGGCGGGTCACCCGTGCTGCGTACCGTAAATGCGCGGCAAAAATTTGGTGAATGGCCGCAGTCCGCGCTGCACTTCGACCGGCTGGCTTGCGGCGGGACGCACGCGGCGGCACGCTCGCGCTCCATCCTTCTTCAACCATGCACCTGTACATTCGGATTGGACTGTTCCTGGTCATCGCTGTGTCAGTCCGCGCCGCGATCGCGCTCGGCGACACCTATGAGCAGGTGATTCATGAAAACGGCCAGCCGACGGGAAAAATGCAGGCGGGCGACACCATGATTCTGCGCTTTGCCGACCAAACCGTTCGGCTCAAAGCGGGGAAAGTCGTAGCCGTCGATCTAAAGGGCGGCGGCGCGGCCCGGAACGAAACGGTTGAACCAAGCGCCCCGGTGTCCGCGTCGAAACCACCGCGCGCCGCGGCAGCACCCGCCTCCGCCGCTGCTGCCGGGCCCCGGCTCGTCTGGGCGACGAACTATCGCGCCGCAGTTGCCCAAGCGAAGGAGCAAGATCGGCACGTATTTCTTTTCTTCACGGGCTCGGACTGGTGCGGCTGGTGCATGAAACTGAACCAGGAGATTCTTTCGACTCCCGAATTCGCCCGTTACGCGCAGGAAAAACTCGTGCTCGTCGAGGTGGATTTTCCGCGTGGCAAATCGCAATCGGCCGAGCTGAAAAAACAAAATGCGACGTTGCAGCGCATCTTTGAGATTGAGGGCTATCCGACGGTCGTCGTCCTGGACAAAGCGGGCCGTGCCGTGGGCCGGCTCGGTTATCAAGAAGGCGGCCCGGGGCCGTTCGTCAAAGCGCTGAAGGCACTGTAGACAGGCTCCAACGCAGCAGATTTTACCAGAGAGCGCGAAGAGCCGATAACGATATAGGCTGTGCCAGAGGCTCGATGCCACGAGTCTTCGCCAATGCGAATCGTCCGCGCGTAAAGCCCATCGCGCAGTTTTGAACTCTCGAACGATTCGATCTGCGATGGTTGAGTCGCGTCGATTTGCGGATTCGGGCGAGACTCGCTTGGTAACGCTCGATTATACGCTACCGCGGTTTCACTGGGAGGCGGAGGATCGTCTTGAGCTTTTCGGGATCCACGTGCCGCGGATCGGAAGGTAGATTTCGTGATGCGGACCCGTGAACGTGTATCCCTCGCTCGCGGCGAGTCGGACATTTTTTCGACGGTTTCGGCTTCACGGTCCTATGGTCCGACGTGGAACATTTGCGCGCACCTGCCTTCGTCGATGGTTCGCAGCGTGACGCGGGCGGCGTCGCCTTCCTTGCTGGTGTGGCAGATTCGCGCGGCCTTTGTGGCGATAAGCGTCTGAAAGTTGATGAAGTTAAGCAGGGCCGTTTCGACGATCTGCGCTTGCAGAATCGGGCCACGGATCCGGAGCAGCGGTTCGTTCGGAAAAACGACCGTGCCCTCGGGAATCGCGTCTACCTCGCACGTGAAGGTGAATGTTCGCAGGTATGCGAGAAACGCTGGGTCGAAAAGCGGCGCGCCGTCGTTTCCGGTCAATGTGCCGAGGTATGCGAGGTCGGCGTCGCTGAACCTCGAGTCACGCAGCCAGGCGATCGCATCGCCCAAGCCGGCCGCGATGGTGTAGCCGCTTTGAAACGGCGCCTTGCGAAAGAAAAGGTGGAAGACCGCCTCCTTCTCGTGCGTGCCAGTCAATCGTATGTTCGGTATTATCGCGCGGTCGGCTGCGCACGATTCGAACCCTTCGGATCGCATCGGCAAACTTCTCCCGTTTGCTGGCAGGCGAAGGGTCAGGCGGTGGCGAGGAGGACGGCTCCGGCCGTGATGAGCGCGGCGCCGGCGGCGGTTTTCCACGTGAGCGCTTCGCCGAGAAAAAGCGCGGCGAGGGCGAGCACAAACACGACGCTGAGCTTGTCGATCGGCGCGACTTTCGAGGCCGGTCCGAGTTGAAGCGCGCGAAAATAACAGAGCCATGATAGGCCCGTCGCGATGCCGGAGAGCGCCAGAAAAAGCCATGTGCGCCGCGAGAGATCGGCGACTGCGGACAGCGGCCCAGTCGTCACCGCCACTCCCCAGGCGAAGACCAGCACCACCGTGGTGCGAACCGCCGTCGCGAGATGCGAGTTCACCCCCGTCACGCCAATCTTGGCCAGAATGGCGGTCAGGCCGGCGAAGAGCGCGGAGAGCAACGACCAAAAGAGCCAGTTCATCGCCGCAGCAAACCCCCAAAGCCGGCCGACGTCAGCGCTAGACTCGTCCATCGCCGCGCCGGACAGCTCCTTCGCGTTTCTTTGTTTTGGGCGACCGAGTCGGCCCCCGACGCGTCGCTCCACCGCTCAGACTTCCACCGCTTCGATTTTCGCCGATGCGATGTAGGTTTCTTCCTTCAACTCCGGGGCGCGTTTTCCGGCCAGCAGTTGCCACCAGAGCCGGGCGTTCAGGAGCACCACGAGCGAGACCAGAATCAAAAACGTGCCCGTCACGCCGGCATCGATGCGGTTGTTCACGAGCTGCGAGTGCCAGGTCGCGAGTTCTTTTTCGGTGCCGCCGGCCGCAATTTTCGCCTGCAGCCCGCGCGCGATCGCCAGGAATCCCAGCGGTGCCGGGCTGAAGATCTTCATCCAGCCCGCGGTCATCGTGACCGACAACAACCAGACGAGCGGCGCAAGCGTCGCCCACGTGAAGCGCGCCCGGCCCATCTTGATCAAAACCGTGGTACCGAGCGCCAGGGCGATCACGGCGAGGAGCTGATTCGCGATCCCGAAGATCGGCCACAGTGAGTTGATGCCGCCGAGCGGATCGACGACGCCCTGGTATAAAAACCAGCCCCAGGCGCCGACAAACAGCAGCGTCGCGATCGCGCCACTGGCAAACGACTTCGTCTCGCCCAGCGGCTTGGAAATCCACCCGAGCACGTCCTGCACGAGGAACCGGCCGACGCGCGTCCCGGCATCGATCGTCGTCAGGATGAACAAGGCCTCGAACATGATTGCGAAGTGATACCAGAGCTTCATCGCGGTCTTGTTGCCCACCACCGCGGCGAACATCTGCGCCATGCCGACGGCAAACGTTGGCGCTCCGCCCGGCCGGCTGACCATCGTCTTTTCGCCGACGCTTTCCGCGAGCGACGCCATTTCTGCCGGCGTCACCGGATAACCGAGCGCGGTCACTTTGGCCGTCACGACCTCCGCCGTGCCGGCCATGTTGATCGCGAAATATTGGCCCGGCTCCATCGCACAGGCGGCGATCAGCGCCATGATGCCGACACACATTTCGGTCACCATCGCGCCGTAGCCGACGATACGAATGTCCGATTCGCGCGCCAGCAGCTTAGGCGTGGTGCCCGAGGCGACGAGCGAGTGAAAGCCCGACACGGCGGCGCATGCGATCGTGATGAAGCAGAAGGGAAACACGGGCCCGGCAAACACCGGTCCGCTGCCGTCGATGAATTTCGTCAACGCGGGCATCTTCAGCGTCGGCGCCAGCGCGATGACGGCCAGCCCGAGGGCCGCCACCGTGCCGATCTTCATGAACGTGCTCAGATAATCGCGCGGCGCGAGCAACAGCCACACCGGCAAGATGGAAGCGAGCACGCCATAGCCCATGACCCACCAGGCGAGCGTGGTGGCGCGCAGCGTCAGCGCGGATTCGAGCGGCGTGCCATGGAGAAATTTGCCCGCCCAGACCGCGAGCAACAACGCCGCCACGCCTAGCGCGCTGATCACGGCCAGACCTTTGCCGGCATTGCCGGCCAGCTTCATGCCCACGCCCATCACCACCGCGATCGGCATCGTGGCGGCGATCGTGAACAAGCCCCATGGGCTCTCGGCGAGTGCGCGGACGACTACCAGCGCGAGCACCGCCAGCAGAATGACCATGATCGCGATGATGCTAATCAGCGCGGCCACCCCGGCGAACGGACCCACTTCGTCGCGCACCATTTGGCCGAGGGATTTTCCGCCGCGCCGCGTGGAGCAGAAGAGAATGATCGAGTCGTGCACCGCGCCGCCGAGCGTGGCGCCGACGAGCATCCACAACATTCCGGGCAAATAGCCGAACTGCGCGGCGAGGACGGGGCCGACGAGGGGGCCCGGTCCGGCGATGGCGGCAAAGTGGTGACCGAACACGACCCAACGATTCGTGCGCACGTAATCGTGGCCATCGGCGTGGACTTCCGCGGGCGTGGCGCGCAGTTCGTCGACGGTCAGGACCTCGGCCATAAGCCATGCCGAATGAAACCGATAGCCGATCGCGAAAACGCAGACCGCGGCGACGATCATCCAAAGCGCGTTGACGGGTTCGCCGCGTGACCACGCGAGCACGCCGATCGCCACGGCGCCGATCGCGCCGACCGCCGACCAGCTGAGGATACGAAGCGTTTTGCGGGAAGCGGAGGGAGCAGGCGGGACACTCATGGGAACGGGGAAAGCGCGATAGGTTTGCGGACGATTCCGGCGCGGCGCAAGCCAGCGGTCCGGTGCCGACCTAAGCGTTGGCCACGAAAAGAACTAAACGCGCAAAAGTTGAACCGCGATGAGCGCGAATGGACGCAAAGACCTAGGGCAATCCGCACCGGGGGAGCGGCTTTGTGCCCCGAATAACCTAAGCGCGAAGGCGCAAAGTACGGGAAGCGACGCGAAGAGGCGGACCACTGGAATGTTTTTGGCGGCGTCGACTACTTCAGTGCGAAGACGCTTTCGCTGGATGGCGGAGGCGAAGCGGCGGATTTCAAGTTCGCGCACGCCGTGCTCGCGAACGTGGGGATCTCGTATCGTTGGTGAACACGGACGTCGGTTAACGAAGCGGCGGAGGGCGGCCGCGCTCCATCGAGGCTCACGGGCTTGCAGGGCGTCTTGCTCGCAGACGCTGGAGTTGCGGTTCCAGAGCGGGGTCTGCAAGCAGACGCCCTACACGGAGACGTCCGGAGATCAAACACGTCGCCGTCGTGGCGAATGCGGTTTCTTCGTGCGGATGTCGCGCTACTTCAAGTACGCGATCACGGCTTCCGTGCGGGAGCGGACGTGCAGCTTTTGATAGATGTGCTTGAGGTGCACGTTCACGGTCTCGGTGCTGATTGCGAGTTTCGCCGCGATTTCTTTCGCGGATAAACCTTCGGCGAGTTTTTCGAGCACCGATTGTTCGCGCGGCGTCAGGTTCGCGGTCTTCGCCGTGGGCGGCGGTTCCTGGCGGAAGCTCGAAATCACTTTGCGCGCGATCTCGCCCGTCATCGGTACGCCGCCGTTCACCATTTCGCGCAGGCCGTTGAGCAGCCCGGCGGGCTTCACGCGCTTCAAGAGATAACCGCTCGCGCCGGCGGCGAGCGCGCGGAAGATTTGTTCACTGTCCTCGTACACGGTGAACATCATGATCTGCACCTCGGGCAGGATGGTTTTGAGCCGCGCGGTGCAGTCGATGCCGGAGCCGTCGGGCAGACCGATGTCCATGATCACGACATCGGGCTTCACCTCGGGGAGCTTACGCAGCGCCGTTTCGGTATTGCGGCACGAGCAGACGCATTGAAAGCCAGGCGCGTTGGCGAGGACCTGTTCGAGGCCTTCGCAGATTTCGGAATTGTCTTCGACGATAGCGACGGAGATGGGCACGGGGAAAAGGGAGGTTATCGGGTGTTTGAAGGGTGGGAGCAGCCGTAGACCCGAGGCGAACTTCGCAGCTCGCCGAGTCGCGGCGTAAAACCCGTCCCACGGTGGTTCGTGGTAGCGGACGTTGTCCCGACCGCCATCCGCGGATGGCATTGGCTGGGACGTTCGCCGCTACGTCGAGGGGCAGGACGGGAAAGATTCGGAGCGTGCATCGAACTTCGGAGGTTAGATTTTCGTCGGCACGACGTGCGTGGTCGGCAGGCGCACGATGACTTCGGTGCCGGCCGCGGGCGTGCTGTGGATGGAAAGCGCGCCGTGAATTTCGGCGATGCGGGTGCGCATGTTGCGCAGGCCGTTGCGCTCGGAATGGAGCTGCGACTCGGGGGCGAAGCCGATGCCGTTGTCCCGCACGCTGACGGTGAACGTCTCGTTTTCGAAGCTCATCGCGATCGTCGCTTCGGTCGCCCGCGAATGCTTCAGCACGTTATTGATCGCTTCCTTCGTGACGGCGAGAACGTGATGCTGGCACTCGGGATTCAGCGGTCGCGCGGGGATCGAGTCGGCGCCGAGCACGCGGCAGCTGACGGGAGAATCGGTGAAAAGATTATGGGCGAAGCGCTCGATGAACACGGCGAGCTGGTCGAGCGAGCTGTGCTTGGGGCTGACCGTCCAGACTACGCGCTCGAGCTCCACCGTAAGTCGTCGCACGCGGCGGTCGAGCAAGTCGACCAGCCCGTTTTCCTCGGACGTTTCGCGATCGCGCAGCCTTTGCACGACGAGATTGATGCCCGTGACGCTGCCGCCGAGCTCGTCGTGCATGTCGCGGGCGATGCGGGCGCGCTCTTTTTCGAGCGCGTGCTCGCGCTCGAGCCGGTCGAGTTGCGCCTTGAGCTTGCGCTGCGACCAGAAGCGGGCGCCCCAGCCGACGAGCAGGGCGAAAGCGATCACGACGCCGCCGCGGAACCAAGCCGTTTGCCACCACGCCGGCAGCACGGTGAAACTGAGCGCGGCGCCTTCGTGATTCCAAATTCCTTCGCTGTTCGAGGCGATGACGCGCAGTCGGTAGCTGCCGGGCGGGAGCTTCGAATACCGCGCCGCACGATCGGACCCGGTCTCGACCCAATCGGCGTCGAAGCCCTCGAGCTGATGGCGAAGCTGGACGTGCTCGGGGGCGGCGAAGCTCAGCGCGGCAAAACGAAATTCCAGGCGGGGTTGGTCGGCCCGAGCGCGAAAACCCGAGTGAAATTCGACGGGGCGATCGTTGATCCGCACCTCGTCGATCAGCACCGGCGGCGGCAGCGCGTCGTGTTGCAGCCGGCCCGGATGGACTCCGACCACGCCTTTGTAGGTGCAAAACCACAAGTCGCCGTGCTGGTCCTTCCAGGCTGCAGGCTGGTAGTTCGCGATCGGCGAGATGCCGAACAGTCCTTGCTCGGGGCCGTATGCGACCGGGTTCAAGCGTGTGCTGCGGCCGGCCGCGACGGCGAGCAACTCGGCGCGCGCGAGACGAAAAAGCCCGCGGGGCGTGCCGAGCCAAAGGTTCGCGGCGTCGTCGGCGACGAGGTGCAGCACGATGTCGCCGGGCAGTCCATCGGCTTCCGTGAAGCGATGCACGCGCGAGCCGTCGAGCAGCAGCAAGCCTTCGGTCGTGGCGAGCCACAGGGCACCCGACGGGTCCGGGACGATGGCGTGAATCGTGCCTTCGCCGATGCCGAGCGGCACGGCCGAACGCATGAACGCGCCGTTTTCCAGCTCGTACAACGTGCCTCGTGCCGTGCCGAACCACAGCCGGTTCGCGCCGTCCTCGGCGATCGATGTCACCTCCGTGCCGGAAGCGATCGCTTCGGTAACGGACGTGAAAACACCGCCGTGAAAATAACCCAGCGCACCGCCCGCGGCGGCCCAGACGTCGCCCGACCGCGTGCAAAACAAGAGCCGCACATTGCGCAGCGACGTCTCGATTCGCCGCGGCGCCTTCGGGTCACGCGTCGACGTTTGAAACACGCCGACCGGTGAGCCCAGCCACAGATTCCCCTGCAAGTCGGCGCACACCGAGCACACCTGGAGCGGGCCTCGGTTGTAGCGCAGGGGAAACGATTCCTGCATCTCGCCGGCGCGGCGAATCGGCCCGGCGGTCTGCCCCGCAAACCAAAGTGCACCGGTCTTGTCTTCGCCGACGCTGGTGATCGGCCCGTCGACGAGCGTGAAGGCTTTCGAGCGCAAGCGCCGGAGGCCGCCGCCGTCGGTCGCGAGCCAAATATTGCCCTCGCGATCTTCCGTCACGAATTCCACGGCCGGCTCGATGTCGGGCAGCGGTTGAAAATGGCGGCCGTCGAAACGATAGACGCCCTCGCGCGAGCTCGCGACCCAGAGGACGCCGGAGCGGTCTTCGTACATGTAGCGCGCCGAAGCGCGTCCCGCCGCCCAAGGCGCGTCCGCGACCGGCGTGAGGTGGTCGTTTTCCCATTTCAACAAGCCGTTGCCGAAGACCCATACGCCGCCGGAGCGGGCGGGCGCGACACGATACACGACGCCCGTCGGCGCATTGGCCGACACGAGCTTGCCGTCCTGGTAATAGGCGAGGACGTCGGCGCCCGCGATCCACGTGCGTTGCGCGCCATCGGTGGCCCAGGAAAAATGCAGCATGCGCCGATTGATGCCGGCTTCTCGGCCGAAACGCTCGATGCGGCCATGCTCGCAGCGGAGAATCTCGTATCCGGCTTCGAACCACAGCGCGCCTCCCGGCTCGAGGTACAGCTCGAGCAGGTTTTCGTTCTGCAACTGCTGCGAAAGCGGGTGCGGGGTGACGACGTTGTCCTTGAGTTGATAGAGGCCGCCACTTGCCGGCAGAAATACGATCGTGTTGTCGTCGAGGATCGCGAGATCGCGAATGTTGCGACCGCGCCGCGCCGAATCCATCGGCACGGGAAAAACTTTGAATTCGCGACCGTCGAAACGCGTTAAGCCTGCCAACGTGGCGAGCCACAGATAACCGACGTGGTCCTGCTGCACCCGTGTGACGACGTTGTGCGGAAGGCCGTGGTCGGTAAGCCAGCTGCGCGACGCGTAGTCGGTCGGAGCGATGGCAGGCTGGTCCTCCGCCCCTGCGCAAGTCGGCCAAGCGAAGGCGACGAAGGCAGCGGTTATCGGCGCGACGCAGGCGCGCGGCGCAAAGCGCAAAAGGATATGACCAAAAGACGACACGACGGCTGTACGTAGTTCCCGCGATGCGGGCGTGGGGCAGGTGAATTCGAAGCGAATAAACTAGCGGCTCAGTGGGGCGAGTAAGCCGTAATTGGACGTCGAAGGAAAGCGGCGAGCGCTTGGCTAACAAGTATTGGTTATAGCGCAGTTTTTTAGGCGCTGATATTCTCTGGGGCTAAACCCCCATGACGCTGTGGCGACCCATTCCAGCGGTCACCAGAGCGCCGAAGCTTCGGAAGCCCATGAAAGTTCAAACTGTCATTCTTCGTCGGCCGCAATTGGGCGGCCTGCTCTCGCGAATCCGCCTCGCCGGTTTCGCGGCTTCGGTGCACGGCAGCACCGGCTTCCTGGGCGCCGGCTACTCCCTCGACCGCGTCGATTTGTACTGAATTTTCGGCGCCGCCATCACGCGGCGCCTTCCCTTGTCCCGCATGAACTACCTAGCGACACCCCAACCCCGGCGGGACCGATACAAGTCGGGCCGAGGTGTCGCGTTCCGGTCCATCGGTTGGCCTGCCGCGCTCGTCGCGGTGGCCGCCGTAGGAGCAGCTGTCGCCACGTACCCGGCGGCGGCACCGGCTATCGCGGAGGAACTCGCGCGCGTACGCTTCGTACCCGTGCGCGCCGAGAGTGGGGGAGTGGGGACGCTCCGCCACGCCGCGATAGCCGCTTGGAACGCGCCCAATGATGGCCTGCCCGCGCGGGCCGAGACCCGTACTGCGAGCGGGTTCTCGGCCCTGCGCGATTGGGCGGCGACGAAACCCGAAGCTGCGGTCGCCTGGGCGCGCGAGCGTCACGGTGACTCTCCCGTGGCCGCGGTGTTGCCTGGCCTGGCGGATCCGACGGAGTGTGATATCGCGGCGACGGCTTTCGGGTGTGCAACGGATGCATCGACTCGTTCGACGACGACTACGCTCGGCTGGGCGGAAGCCATCGCCGATCCGGCGCTCCGGCAGTGCGCGCTGGCGCACGTGTTCCAGGACGTGGCGCAGCAAGATGCTGCGGCCGCGGTCCGATACATCGACAACGCGCCGCGACTTAATGCGGCCGAACGCGACGCCTTGCTGGCCGCGATTCGCCCGCGTGCGTCGAGTGCGGACGTTTGAGCGGGGTTCTCGTTTTTTCGTTATGACCTCCTCCCCCCTGTGTTCTCTACGACTATTTGTCGCCAGCCGATGGGCGCTTGCACTCTGCACGCTCTCGCTCGGCCTCCTGACGCCAACGGCGCTCAAGGCGGCGTTCGGCCTCACGACCGACTCGACGTTCTACACCGTCGATACCGACGCTGGCCTCGTCTTCAAAATCCGCCGCTTCGACAATGGCTCGAGCACGCAGTCGCCGGGAGACATCGCTTCGCTGGTCTACAACGGAGTCGAATACCAAGATCTGTCGCGCGGCTCTCAGATCAACTCCGGCTTCGATTGGCTGTACACGGGGATTTCCGCATCGAACGTCACCGCCGAGACCGTCGGCACCGATTACGTGAAGGTGACGGTCACCGCGGGTGACCTGACGCATTATTACGTCGCACGGCGCGGCGACACGAACATCTACATGGGCACGTATTTCACGACGCAGCCCGACGTCCACGGCTTGGTGCGCTACATCATGCGCATGCCGAGCAATCTGATTCCGGATGGACCGGTGCCCTCGGACATCCGCGATACCGCGGGTGCGATCGAGTCCGGCGACATCTTCGGCCTCGCCAACGGCGAGACGCGTTCGAAGCACTATTCGAATCACCGCCAGATGGACTGGACCTATGTCGGCGCCAGCGGGCCGAACGTCGGCGTGTGGATGGTCAAAGGCAACGAGGAGGGGATGTCCGGCGGCCCGTTCTATCGCTCGCTCATCGCGCAGACGGGCAGCGACCAGGAAGTGTATGCGATGCTCAACTACGGCGAAGGCCAGACGGACGTTTTCCGCCCCGGCATCCTCAACCTCTACACGTTCGTCATCAATCATGGCTCTGCACCCGTGACGCCCGACCTGTCTTGGATGGGAGATCTCAACTTGCTGGGCTGGGTCCCGGCTTCCGGTCGCGGCGCCGTCACCGGCGCCACGAGCGGCATTCCGGCATCGAGCCAGACGGTCGTGGGTTTTTCCAATGCCACGGCGCAATATTGGGCGGTGGCGAACAACGGCACGTACACCTGCAGCGGCATGATTCCCGGCACGTACACCGCGACGCTCTACAAGGGCGAGCTGGCCGTTGGCACTGGCACCGTCACGGTAACGGCAGGTACGACGGCGACGCTCGACCTCGCGTCGACCGAGGTCGTCGGCTCCGCGATTTTCCGGATCGGCGAATGGGACGGCGCTCCCAACGGCTTTCTCAACGGCGACAAGTTTACCTGGATGCATCCGAGCGACGTGCGGATGGATTCCTGGGCACCGGTGCCGTTCCTCGCGAATTACGATCCGATTGGAAAGTTTCCGTCGATCGAAGCGCGGGCGGCTAACTCGCCCGTCACGGTGCAGTTCTACCTCGCGCCGAATCAAATCACCGACCTCACGCTGAAGATCGGGATCACGACCGCCTACAACGGCGGGCGGCCGCAAGTGAACGTGAACAACGCCTACAACACCCCGATCATCAATCCGTCGAACCAGCCGGCGACGCGCACGATCACGGTCGGCACCTATCGCGGCAACAATGCGACCTTTACGTTCACGATTCCCGCCAGCGCACTCGTCGTGGGCTTGAACACGATGAAGATCACGCCGCTCAGCGGTTCCGCCGACATCAGCACTTGGCTGAGCGCGGGCTGGGTTTTCGACGCCGTCGAACTCGACGGTCCGATTGCGACGCCGGTAATCAATTATGTCGGCGGGAGTCCCCTCGTCATCGGCGGCACCTCCGAGCCCGGCCGCACTATCACGGTCACGCTCGACGGCACGACGGTGATCGGCACGACCACGACCGACGCTTCCGGCGCGTGGACGCTGGCTTCGAGCACTTCGCTCGCCAGTGGCAACCATACGGTCGCGGCCGTGGCCGACGATGCCGCGGGCCACGCCAGCCCGACATCCGCCGCGATGGTGTTCAATGCGGGCATCACGATACCGATGATCGCATCGGCCCAAGGGGACACCGGCACGTATGCAAGCGGCGCCACGACGTCCGACCGCGTCTTCGTGTTGAAGGGCTCGGCCGGCGCCGGCAATACGGTCACGCTGACCCGGTTGGGTACGGGCACGATCGGCAGCACGGTCGCCAATGCGAGCGGCGCGTGGAGCTTCGACTATACGAGCGTGTCGCTGCCCGATGGCGCGAACCGCTTCTATGCGACTGCCTCGAACGGCTCCGGCAACAGCGCGTCTTCGCCCGTCTTCACGTTGAATCTCGCCGGCGCGCCGCGCGTCTCGATCGCGCGCTTCAATCCCTCGACCAGCGTCATCAGCACCGGCGTCACGTCGGTGGTGTTCCGAGTCACGTTCAATCACAACGTCGGCAATGTCAGCCCGAGCGCGTTTGCCCTCGGCACGTCCGGAACCGCCACGGGAACGATCGCCAGCGTGTCTGCGAGCGCCGGCACCGCGTTCGATGTAACGGTCAATGCTCTTTCCGGCACCGGCAATCTGCGGCTGGTCTTGAAGCCAAACGTCGTGCTCGACGGATCCAACAATCCCGAAGCGGGCTACACGGCCGGCGAATCGTATTCGCTCGTGCTGCCAACGACCGGCAACGGCACTTGGGTGCAGCCGGCGGGCGGCGGCGTCTGGAGCGATGCGTTGAATTGGCAGAACGCCATGATCGCGGATGGCACGTCGAATAGCGCGAATTTCTCCACGCTCGATATCGCGACCGACAATACGGTGTACCTCGACTCGCCACGGTCGCTGAACAGCGCGACATTCGCCGACACGGCTGCGTCGAGCCCCGCCAGCTGGACGATCGATAACGGCGGCAACCCGGCGAACAAGCTCACGCTCGGCGGCTCGAGCCCGACGATCACCGTCGGAACGCTTGGCACCGGCGCCGTGACTACGGTGAGCGCGGGACTCGCCGGCACCAGCGGTCTCGCGAAGGCCGGCGTGGGCACGCTCGTGTTATCCGGCCCGAGCACGCTCACCGGCACGTTCAATGTGAATGGCGGCAACGTGCAGGTCGCGAATGGCGGCTCGCTCGCGCTGGGCAACAGCGCCGTGAACGTCGCCACGAATTGCACGCTCGAAATTGCCGGCGGCTCGTTTAGCGCGGGCGGACTCGTCAGCACGGCGCAGACGCTGATCGTCAGCGGCGGCACCGCGAATCTCGGCAGCTTCCGCACGAATTCGAATTTCGGCGCGATTCTCAAGGTTGCCGGCGGCACGCTGAATCTCGGCGATGTGAATCTCCAGCGTACGGCTGGCACGAGCGCCGATTTCAACAGCGGGTTCATCGTCTCGGGCGGCTCCGCCACCGTGACGACCCTTCGCGTCGGCACGCTCAATTCGTACGCCAACGTGTCCGTCGAGGGCTCCGGCGTCCTCACGGCGACTGGCACCGTCACGTTGGGGGTGCAGACCTCGGGCGCGCGCGGCGGCGCGTTGCGCGTGATCGGTAACGGTACGTTCAACGCGAACGACACCGCGTACGGCCTGCTGCTTTGTCGGACCACGGGTGGCAACACCGCGAACGTTGGCATCGCCACCTTCACCGGTGGTGTCAGCACGGTCGAAAAAATCACGCTCGGCTTCGACAACACCGTCACCGGCGGCAGCGGCACGATCACGGTGAACGGCGGCGCGTTGTACATCGGCAGCGGCGGCATCGTGAAGAACGGCACGAGCGGCATGACGACCTCGCTCAGCTTCAGCTCCGGCACGGTGGGCGCGAAGGCGAATTGGTCGACGACGCATCCGGTTACGCTGCCGACCAACGGCAATATCGCCTTCAAGGCCGCAGACGCTGCGGGAAACCCCTTCTCGATTTCGCTCAACGGCGTCGTGAGTGGCGCCGGCGGTTTCACGAAGACCGGCGCGGGCGCCTTGACGCTCGACGGCGGCGCGACGACGCACACGTACACCGGAGCGACGAACGTCAACGCGGGCACGCTCCGCGTCACCAGCACGCTGGCGGCCGCGGCGAATGGCATCGCGATCAATGCGGGCGGTGCGCTTGGCGGCAATGGCACGATCAATCGCGCAATCGTACTCAATAACGGCGGCGCGGTCGCGCCCGACGGCGGGAGTGCGATTGCGACGTTGAACGGCACGACACTCACGTGGAATGGCGGCGGCGCCATGGCTTTCGATCTCGGCACGAGCGGCAGCTCCGACGCCGTTGCGCTGAGTGGCGCGTTCGCGAAAGGCAGTGCGGGGAGCTACACGTTTGTGTTCACCCCCGGCAGCGGTTTCGCCGCGGGCAACACGTACACGCTGGTGACCTTCGCTTCGACGACGTTTGCCGATGCGAGCGCCTTTACCGCCACCGGACTGCCGGCCGGGACCGGCGCATTGTTCCAGCTCACGGGCAACAGCCTGCGAGTCCGTATCCAGGCGACCCCGACGTTTACGAGCGCGGCACCTCCGAGCGGAATGTATGGCGTGCCCTATAGCTACACGGTGACGGCGGACGATTTGCCGGCGAAATTCACGGTGGATGCGCTGCCTCCCGGCCTCGTGCTTGATGGCATTTCCGGCGTCATTTCCGGCACGCCCGCGGCCGCCGGCGATTATCCGGCGACCCTCACGGTCACCAATACCGCCGGAAGCACGAGTTTGCCGTTCACGCTGACGATTGCGAAGGCCCCGGCCTCGATCTCCCTCGGCAATCTGGTGAGCACGTATACCGGCGCGTCGCACGGCGTCAGCGCGGTAACGTCGCCTCTCGGTCTTGCCGTCGCCGTCTCATATAACGGCAGCGGTGGCTTACCGGTGAATGCGGGATCGTACGCCGTTGAAGCGGTGATCGCCGATCCGAACTACACGGGCGGCGCGAACGCCTCGCTCGTGATCGCCAAGGCTGCAGCAACGATCGCCGTCACGCCTTACACCGTGACATACAATGGCGCGGCGCATACGGCCGGCGCCACCGCGACTGGCGTGCTCGGCGAGACGCTCGCGGGGTTGAACGTCGGTGGCACGACGCACACGAACGCTGGCACGTACAACGATACGTGGACGTTCACGGATGTCACCGGGAACTACCTCAACGCGAATGGCGCAGTCACGGATAAGATCGACCTGGCTGCCGCGACGATTGCGGTCACGCCTTACACCGTGACGTACGACGGCGCTGCGCATACGGCCACGGGGACGGCGACTGGCGTGCTTGGTGAGACGCTCACCGGGCTGAACCTCGGTGGCACGACGCACACGAATGCGGGTACGTACAACGACACGTGGACGTTTACGGATGTCACCGGGAATTACCTCAACGCGAATGGCGCGGTTACGGATAAGATCGACATGGCGGCCGCGACGATTGCGGTCACGCCTTACTCCGTGACGTACGATGGCGCTGCGCATACGGCGACCGGCCTCGCCACCGGCGTACTCGGCGAGACGCTCACAGGGTTGGACCTCGGCGGCACGACGCACACGAACGCTGGTAGCTACAATGACACGTGGACGTTCACGGATAGCACCGGTAACTACCTCAATGCGAATGGCGCCGTAACGGATAAGATCGACCTGGCGGCGGCGACGATTGCGGTCACGCCTTACACGGTGACGTACGATGGCGCTGCGCTTTCCAGCACATTGGGATCCTAAGCTTAGAATTCCACGTGGACAAGTTGTCGCGGCCGCTTCTATAGTGTCACCTAAATACTAGTGACTCCAGCGTAACTGGACTGGCCACAGTTAGGCCGCAAATGTAATCACACTGGCTCACCTTCGGGTGGGCCTTTCTGCGTTCGCGAGTGGACCCGATAAGCTCATGGAGCGGCGTAACCGTCGCACAGGAAGGACAGAGAAAGCGCGGATCTGGGAAGTGACGGACAGAACGGTCAGGACCTGGATTGGGGAGGCGGTTGCCGCCGCTGCTGCTGACGGTGTGACGTTCTCTGTTCCGGTCACACCACATACGTTCCGCCATTCCTATGCGATGCACATGCTGTATGCCGGTATACCGCTGAAAGTTCTGCAAAGCCTGATGGGACATAAGTCCATCAGTTCAACGGAAGTCTACACGAAGGTTTTTGCGCTGGATGTGGCTGCCCGGCACCGGGTGCAGTTTGCGATGCCGGAGTCTGATGCGGTTGCGATGCTGAAACAATTATCCTGAGAATAAATGCCTTGGCCTTTATATGGAAATGTGGAACTGAGTGGATATGCTGTTTTTGTCTGTTAAACAGAGAAGCTGGCTGTTATCCACTGAGAAGCGAACGAAACAGTCGGGAAAATCTCCCATTATCGTAGAGATCCGCATTATTAATCTCAGGAGCCTGTGTAGCGTTTATAGGAAGTAGTGTTCTGTCATGATGCCTGCAAGCGGTAACGAAAACGATTTGAATATGCCTTCAGGAACAATAGAAATCTTCGTGCGGTGTTACGTTGAAGTGGAGCGGATTATGTCAGCAATGGACAGAACAACCTAATGAACACAGAACCATGATGTGGTCTGTCCTTTTACAGCCAGTAGTGCTCGCCGCAGTCGAGCGACAGGGCGAAGCCCTCGGCTGGTTGCCCTCGCCGCTGGGCTGGCGGCCGTCTATGGCCCTGCAAACGCGCCAGAAACGCCGTCGAAGCCGTGTGCGAGACACCGCGGCCGGCCGCCGGCGTTGTGGATACCTCGCGGAAAACTTGGCCCTCACTGACAGATGAGGGGCGGACGTTGACACTTGAGGGGCCGACTCACCCGGCGCGGCGTTGACAGATGAGGGGCAGGCTCGATTTCGGCCGGCGACGTGGAGCTGGCCAGCCTCGCAAATCGGCGAAAACGCCTGATTTTACGCGAGTTTCCCACAGATGATGTGGACAAGCCTGGGGATAAGTGCCCTGCGGTATTGACACTTGAGGGGCGCGACTACTGACAGATGAGGGGCGCGATCCTTGACACTTGAGGGGCAGAGTGCTGACAGATGAGGGGCGCACCTATTGACATTTGAGGGGCTGTCCACAGGCAGAAAATCCAGCATTTGCAAGGGTTTCGGGAAAG